>Ga0316195_10001014_pt1 | contig 12200 bp, 9 predicted proteins | sample Phised1_MG_FD_204937 | JGI IMG/M metagenome (GOLD analysis project Ga0316195, IMG submission 204937) | Coastal sediment microbial communities from Maine, United States - Phippsburg sediment 1 | ecosystem: Environmental > Aquatic > Marine > Coastal > Sediment | place: USA: Maine | collected... | reverse complement strand
TGCAGCCGGCTTGTAGAGTTGCTGCCAGCGCAACTCGTGGCCGATCATCGGGTTGATCGAGCAGGTCGGGGCATAGGGGAAGGTCTTCGGTTCCGAGGCCTCGTCGATACAGCGTGTGCAGCTGATGCAGCGCCGAATTTCGCTCAGGCGACCCTCTTTGGCCTTGATGGCGAAGTCGGGATCGGCGATGCCGGCGCGGACCATGCCCACCAGGTCGCAGACGCCTTCCTGCAGGATCTCCTCGGCCAGTACCGGGTCGTTGATGCGACCGGTAAACAGTACGGCGATGCGCTTTTCCATCTCCGCGAGGTCGACCTTGGCGGCCTTGCCCGATTCGCGAAACTGGCCATGGCCGTAGTAGGAGTTCGGGACGTACGATGGGGCGCCCCAGCAGTGGCCGACGTCGATATCGACAAAGTCCAGCAGTCCGGTCTCGCCGATATAGAAGAGCATCTCCCGCATTTCCATCTCGTCGTAGCCGCCCTGGCGGAATTCTTTACCGCTGATGCGGATGCCCAGTGCCATCGAGTCACCGACGCGCTCGCGAACGCGCTTGAGTGCTTCGACGACAAAGCGGATGCGCTCCTGCGGGCCGCCACCCCAGCGGTCGGTCCGGCGGTTGGTGACCGGTGACAGAAAACTGTAACCCAGGGTCTCGTGGGCGCAGTGGATTTCGAGGCCGTCGGCGCCGACGCTCTTGGCGACTTCAGCCGCATCGGCGTAGCCGTTGATGCAGAACTCGATCTCTTCCTCACCCATGACGTGCGGTGTGTAGTCCTGGGCGCCGATCACGGGCACCGGGGATGGCGCCCAGGTCGAGTTGAGGTGGGTCAACTGCACCACGGCTACTGCGCCGGTCTCGTGCACCTCCTCGCAGAACTTTTTCATGCCCTCGACAAACGGCGGGTTCTGGTAGGCACCAAAATGCGATGCGAAACCGACCGAAAGGCCGATTTCGTCAGGGGTCTCTGGCGGGAACGGCGCCGGCAGCAGCCAGGTTTCGCTGCCGATCCAGCCGGTGCCCCCGCGCGCTTTGGCACCGTGGTGGGCGCGAAAGTTCTCGTCAATTTCGCCGGGTATCATCGACGAGTTGATGGTGTTGGTGGTTTCGCAAATGCGGTTTGGCACCGTCATCGGGCCGACCTGGAGGGGCTCGAAAAGGTGTTTGAATTTAACGTTGCTCATGGTCTCGGAGTCTCTTCTGTTCGCGCGACGGCTGCCGTTGCCTGTTTTTCGCGCCGGGTTGTGGCGCACGGAACCCGGCGACGACGCGTTGTTCCGGTGGCGTGGAAAACACCGGTAATTCACCCGCCGCAGTGGCGCAACGCCGACCGCCACCCGAGCGATCAAGCGCAACGGCCAGGGCGGCGGTAGTGGCTGGCTCGATCCGAGAGGCGTCGGCGTACTCGATGGCGGTCGCCTCCCGGTTGCAGAGTTCGGCGGAAAGCCTTACGCCGGCCCTGTCGGGGAGAGTATCTTGATTGAGAACGGGCGCTCGGTCTGCCCTTGGAAATAGCCCCAGGCCGGGAAGGTCTCTACCAGTCTGGGCCACAGTTCTGCGCGTTCTTGGTCGCTGGCATCGCGGGCCGTTGCGGTCATTGTCTTGGTGCCGCACTGCACCCAGCAGTTCGGGTCGGCGTCGAGATTCAATACCCATACCGGGTGGTTGTCGTAGCCTGCCAGAGAGCCGACTACGATCATGTCCTCGCCATTCGGCATAAAGACCAGTGGCGTGGTACGCTTTTCACCGGATTTGCGTCCGATCATGGTCAGCAGGAGGGTCGGGAATCCGGAGGGGGACGTCTCGGCTTTGACCCAGTCCTCTGGCGACTCCAGGTATCGTTCGATGTCAGCTTTGGAATCACCCCTGATTCGTTCCAGCGACGAGGTGGCATCCTTGAAGAAGGCCCATTGCTCATCGTCCATCCATTCGGGCTTAACCATGTTGTCGCGACTGTTACTTGTCATAGGTTGGGTCTCTTGATAATGGTCTGTTTGGTGGAGCCCGGAGTGAGTGGCTGTCGACCGCTCAGGTAGGTAGGGGGCTCGGTAGGGGGAGATTCTTGAGTACGTCAATGCCCCTGTCAAGTTTCGCGGTGCGGCCACTGCCCGGTTTCAACTCCTGCAACGGGTGCCGACGGGTGGATTCGAGGTGAATAGACAGCCTGCCATCTCGATAGTTGCATTATCTATCAGCGATGCGTCGAATTGATAGCCTGGTCCTGGTTTCGTCAACGAATTGAAGCGAGTGCATGGGACCAGGGTGGTCGTGGGCGGTGGTGGTTCGCCGAGGGCAATGCCGAGGGCGTCGCTGCCCCGGGGCGGCGAGTCAGGGAAGGGCCCGCAGCTGCTTGCTGATGCACGTGGTAGTACTTACAATAGGCGGTTTTACTCGGGCAGCGTTGCTTGGCGCTTGGCGTTTACCCGTCAGTCAAGCCATCGGTCTTTCATTTGCCCCCAGGCCGCGTGCCCAACTTGGCGCGCTTGAGACCAGAGTCAGTAACCTGAAAAGCCAAAGTTTGAGGACAGACAATGAGCGCAGCGCTTGATGACGTCGTAGTGCTGGACCTGACGACCACCTTTTCGGCCGCCATGAGCGCCGCCTTTCTGGCGGATTTCGGCGCCCGGGTGATTCGCCTGGACCTGTTGCCCGGCGCCCGCACCCATAAGCATTCCGCCGTCGGCGGCTGTCCCGGCGGCAGGCGGGACGGCGACGAGGGCAGCTGGAACCACGAGGCCGACCTGATTCATCGCAACAAGCAGAGCATCGCCCTCAATGCGGGTAGCGAACAGGGGCGCCAGCTGCTGGGTGAGCTGCTGGCCAGCGCCGACGTGCTGATCACCGACTGGCAGCTCGACGAACTGGCGGCGCTGGGCCTGGACTATGCCGGCGCGGCGGCGCTGCGCCCCGATATCATCTTCGCCCGCGTCTCCGGTTTCGGGCCCAGCGGCCCGGACCGGGACCTGCCGCCCATCGACGAGCTCGCCGCGGCCCGCACCGGCATGATGCCCATCGTGCAGCAGCCCGGCGAGCCGCCGGTCTATACCGGCGCGGGGGCCATGCACGCCACGGTGCTGCTGGCCTTCGGTATCATCACCGCGCTGGTGCACCGCCAGAACACCGGCGAGGGTCAGCAGGTCGACACGTCCCTGTTTGCCGCCAATATGTACGGCGCCAGCCTCGACCTGCAGGCCTTTCTGGCCATCGGCCACGGCGATCGCCTGCTCAACCCGATATCGCGCCTGGACGTATCCAACCCCATGTCCGGCGCGCTCTACCCCAGCGCCGACGGCCGCTGGGTCACGCTCACCATGCCCGACACCGACCGCTGGTGGCCCGGCCTGGCCAAGGCCGTGGGCATCGATCCGGACGACGAGCGCTTCAACAGCCACGACAAGCGCTGCGAAACCAACCGCCTGGCCCTGATCGAGGTGCTGGAGGCCGGCTTCCAGAAGCAGCCCGGCGCCCATTGGCGCGAGGTGTTCCATGCCGGACAGATGTCCGCCGACGTCATCGAACAGTTCGATTACCCCGCCAACGACCCGCAGGTCTACGCCAACCGCTACATCCTGGCGCTGGACCACCCGAGCTACGGTCCGGTGAAGACGCTGGGCTTCCCCATCTTCATGAGCGAGAGCCCGGCGCGCCTGCACAGCCTGGCGCCCTGCGTGGGGCAGCACTCCGGCAGCGTTCTCAATGAGCTGCTGGGCTACTCCGAGGATGCGATCTACCAGTTCACCAAAGAAGGCGTCATCGCCCAGTAACCCAGGAGTTTTCCATGACAAAAGCATTGGAAGGAATTCGCGTCCTGGACCTGACGGTCTGGTTTCAGGGCCCGGTCTCGGCGCAGTATCTGGCGGACTTCGGCGCCGAGGTCATCAAGATCGAGAACCCCAAGGGCGGCGACCAGGCCCGCGGGGTGCGCAGCATCAAGGCGCTGGAGATCGGCGACTGGAACCAGTACTTTCTGGTGATCAACCGCAACAAGAAGAGCATCGCCATCGACCTCAAGAAGCCGGAGGGGCTGCAGATCCTCTATCGCCTGGTTGAGAAGAGCGACGTGTTCCTGTCGAATATGTCGCCCGCATTCCTCGACAAGGCGGGCCTGTCCTACGCCAAGCTGAGCGAGATCAATCCCTCGCTGATCTATGCGACCAACACCGGCTACGGCCGCTTCGGCGACGTGTCCAAGCCCTCGTTCGACATGACCGTGCAGGCGCTGACCGGCATCATGGCGCGCCTGGGTGAGCCGGGGCAGCCGCCCATCTACCTGGGCATGGGCTCCGGCGACGCCTACGGCGGCATCATGTCGGCGTTCGGCATCATGCTGGCGCTGTATCAGCGCAACCGCACCGGCAAGGGGCAGTGTCTGGATGCCTCGCTGTACGGCGCACAGCTCTATCTGGCCGCGCCCTATCTGCAGGCCTTCCTCGCCGGTGACAAGCGCTGCGCCCTGCAGCAGTCCCGCCGGGACGTGCCCAACCCGCTGTGGAACCTCTACCCCAGCCGTGAAAAATGGATCTATCTCTGCGAGCCCAACGATGACGAGCGCTTTGCGCTGTTGTGTCAGGCGCTGGGTGAAGGCGCCCTGGCCAGCGATACCCGCTTTGCCACGGCGCCCGGGCGGGCGGCCAACAACGTCGCCCTGATCGCCGCGCTGGAAGAGGCCACGGTCCGGCGCAGCCACCTGGAATGGATGGCGGCCTTCGAGGCCCTCGGCCTGGTGGCGAGCCCCATCAACAACCTGGCGGACGTGATCGTCGACCAGCAGGCCTGGCAGAACAACTATTTCATGAAGGCTTACTGCGAGGAAGTAAAGCGCGAAGTCGACGTGCGCGGCCTGCCGGTGGCCCTGTCGAAGACCCCCGGCCAGATCAATACGCTGGGACCGGAACTGGGCCAGGACACCGAGATCCTGATGATGGACCTGCTGCAGTACGAGTGGGACGAGATCGAGGCGTTGAAGGCGGCGGGCGCCATACCCTAGGCGCGGCGAGGAGGTAGCAACGATGAGCTGGACCGAGTGGCGGCGGGTCGACGGCGAGGGCCTCGACAATTTTCTCGAGATCATCTACGAGAAGAAAACCCACATCGAGCTGGGCGGCGGCATCGCACGCGTCAGTCTCAACAAGCCCGACAAGATGAACACCCTGACCCTGGCCACGGTCGACGAGATGTTCCGGGCCTTCTACGACGCCAATCACGATCCCATGATCGGAGTGATCGTGGTGGCGGCCAAGGGCAAGCATTTCGGCGCCGGCGGCGACGTCAACTGGGAGCGCTGGGGGCTGCGGGAGGCGTTTTACAACCGCTACCCGCACAACCGGCTGATGCGCATGTCGCGCAAACCCATCATCGCCCAGGTGCAGGGCTACTGCATCGCCGGCCACAACCATATGGCGTACTGCTGCGACTTCACCATCGCCGCCGAGAATGCCATCTTCGGCCAGGCCGGGCCGCGGGTGTCGTCGCCGGCCGACGGCTTCTTCGTGCCCTACCTGACCAAGGTGGTGGGCGCCAAGAAGGCGCGGGAGCTGTGGATGCTGTGCCGCAAGTACAAGGCCGGCGAGGCCCTGGAGATGGGGCTGGTCAATACGGTGGTGCCGCTGGAGCGGCTCGAGGCGGAAGTCGACCAGTGGTGCGAGGAGATGCTGTCGCTCAGTCCGGGCTGCCTGGAGGTGCTCAAGGCGTCGTTCGACCAGGAGATGGACGGCTACAAGGAGTCCTGCATCAACTCGGCCGCCATGTACCCGGACTGGTTCGACATGCCCGAAGGCAAGGAGGGCGGGGCCGCCTTCGTCGCCCGGCGCAAGCCGGAATTCTGGAGCATCCGCCAGCGCGAGGCCGAGCTGCGGCAGCAGCTGCTGGCGGAGTACGAGGCCATGCAAGGGGAAGAACAGGGCTGATCGAGGCCCGCACCAGGGCTGCTGGACAAGGCCCGGCACAGTAGGAAAGGGGACAACGTGTTCAAAGACAAAGCCTGTATCGTGGGGATCGGTGAGACGCCGTACTGCCGCAAACCCGGTTCCGGTATGAGTGACGAGGCGCTGCAGCTGCGCGCCTCGGTGGCCGCCCTGCAGGACGCGGGTCTGCGCGGCCGGGACATCGACGGCATTCTCGCCTTTCCCAACGTGGGCAAGTCCGAGGCCTTTGCCGCCAGCCTGGGCTGTCACAACCTGCGCTTCGCGGCCACCGTGCACATGGGCGGGGCTTCGCCGGTGGCGTCGCTGCGCATGGCGGCCATGGCGGTCGCGTCCGGCGTGGCCAATCATGTATTGATTCCCGCCGGCTGGAACGGCTTCTCCGGGCGGCGCATGGCTGACGTGGTCAGCTCCGACAAGAGCTCGATCCCCGGCGCCGCCATCGCCTGGGACTACTATCTGCCGCAGGGGCTGACCGCGCCGCCGCAGTGGTATGCCCTGATGGCGCGCCGCCACATGCATGACTTCGGCACCACGCAGCGGCAGCTCGGGGCCGTCGCCGTGGCCATGCGCAAGCACGCCCAGCTCAATCCGGCCGCCTTCCTGCGCGGCAAGGAGCTGACCATGGAGCAGTACCTGGCCTCGCCCATGCTGGCGGACCCCTATCGGGTCGCCGACTGCTGCCTGGAGACGGACGGCGCGGCGGCGTTCATCGTCACCACGGTGGAGCGCGCGCGCGACCTGGGCAAGCCGCCGGTCTATATCATGGGCGCGGCGGCCAGCCAGCCCTATCCGGCGGACGAGATCACCAGCCGCAAGGACTTTCACATGATCGGCCTCACCATCGCCGCGCCCGAGGCCTTCGCCATGGCGGGCGTGACGCCGGCGGACGCCGATTTTGCCCAGATCTACGACTGCTTCACCTTCGAGGTGATTCAGCAGATCGAGGAGGCGGGCTTCTGCCGCCGCGGCGAGGGCGGCGCCTTCGTCGAGAGCGGCGCCATCGAGCTGGGCGGCCGCCTGCCGGTGAACACCCACGGCGGCCTGCTGGCCGAGGCGCACGTGCTGGGCGCGTCGCACGTGGTGGAGGCCGTCAAGCAGCTGCGTGGCGATGCCGGTGAACGCCAGGTGGCCGACGCCGAGATCGGCGTGGTGACGGGTTGGGGCGATTTTGGCGACGGCAGTATCGCCATATTGCGGCGCTGAGCCGCCGGGAGTGAGTCGACATGAGTGAATACAACAAGCCCCTGCCGGGTCTCGACGGCCTCAGCGCGGAGTTTTATGCGTTCTGCAAGCAGCAGCGCCTGCACTTTCAGCGCTGCAGCGCCTGCCGGACTTTCCGCCACGTGCCGCGGGAGATGTGCGCCGAGTGCAACTCCTTCGAGTGGGAGTGGGTCGCCTCGACCGGGAAGGGGACGGTCTTCACCTGGACGGTGATCGAGCGCGCCCTGCACCCGGCCTTCGCCGATGCCACGCCGATGGCGCCGGTGGTGGTGGAGATGGAGGAGGGCGTGCGCCTGCTGGCCAATATGCTGGACTGCCCGCCCGCCGAGCTGGCGATGGGGATGCCGGTCGAGATCGCCTACGAGGCGGTGACCGACGAAGTAACGTTGCCGCGCTTTCGGCGCCGAGCGGCCCGCTAATCCACAGGAGAATCCGATTGCCATGAGCCTCAACCTACCCGACACCTTCAAGTACGAAAAGCAGGGCCACATCGCCATCATGACCGTCAACCGCCCCGAGGCCATGAACGCCTTCACGGTGGAGATGCTGGCGGCGATGGACGCCTGCTTTGCGGATTTCCAGAATGACGACGACCTGTGGGTCGCCATCTTCACCGGCACCGGCGACAAGGCCTTCTGCGCCGGCATGGACCTGGCCGAGGCCATCCCCAAGCTCAACGCCGGCGATGAGCTCGGCTATGCCGACCACACCAAGCGGCCCTTCTGCGACGTGTTCAAACCCATCATCACGGCCGTGAACGGCTTCTGCATCGCCGGCGGCATGGAGTTCATGCAGGGCACCGACATCCGCATCGCCGCCGAGCACGCCACCTTCGGCCTGGGCGAGGTGCGCTTCGGGCTGATCCCCATGGGTGGCACCCACGTGCGTCTGCCGCGGCAGATTCCCTGGGCGGTCGCCATGGAGCTGCTGCTGACCGGGGAGAACATCGACGCCGCCAGGGCCTATGACATCGGCCTGATCAACCGGGTGGTGCCCAAGGAGAAGCTCATGGAGGAGGCCATGAAGATGGCCGGCAAGATCTGTCAGAACGGCCCCTATGCCGTGCGCACGGCGAAGGAGATCGTGGTGCGCCAGGCGGACCTGGAGGGAGCCTTCGTGCTGGAAAAGGCCATCGGGCGGCGGGTGTTCAGCTCCGAGGACGCCCAGGAGGGGCCGCGGGCCTTTATGGAGAAGCGCAAGCCGAACTTCAAGGGGCGTTGAGCGCCGGGGGTGATGCCGGGGCGCCGTGGTGGCGCCCGCGCGGGTCGCCTGCCCACGAGAACCACCATCAACCAGCCGCCGAGTAGCCGACCATGAGCGAAGCAACGCAGACCGAGCCGCAAGCGGCAGGCCCCCTGGCGGGCCTGCGCGTACTGGATTTGTCCACCATGCTGGCGGGGCCGTATGGCGCGACGCTGCTGGGCGATCTGGGCGCCGACGTGGTGCGCATCGAGTCCCACTACGGCGACGAGAGCCGCCACCTGGGGCCGAAGCGCGGCACCGAGCGCGGCCCCTACCTGAGCCTCAACCGCAGCAAGCGCGATATGGTGCTGGACCTGCAGCAGGAGGCGGGGCGCGCGGCGTTCGCGCGGGTGGCGCGCACGGCGGATGTGCTGATCACCAATATCCGCGAACCGGCGCTGAGCAAGCTGGGCCTGAATTATCAGCAGGTGGCGGCCATCAAGCCCGACATCGTCTGGATCCGGGTGACCGCCTTCGGCCCCGATGGCCCCTACGACGGGCGCCCGGGTATCGACTTTCTGGCGCAGGGCTATACCGGCGTGCTGTCCCTGAACGGCGACCCGCATGGCGCACCGGTGCGCACCGGTTTTCCCGCCGTGGACGTCATGACCTCGCTGCTGGTCAGCAACGCGGCGCTCACCGCGCTGCGGGTGCGGGATCGGAGCGGCCAGGGGCAGCGGGTTGAAATCAGCCTGCTGGACGCGCTCATGCACGCCCAGGCCAGCTCCATCGGTACCTATCTGGTGACCGGTGAGCGGCCCAGCCGCACCGGCAACCGCAGCCTGTATTTTGCGCCGTCCGGGGTGTACCCTACCAGCGACGGCAGGCACGTGGTGATCACCACGCCGGCGGAGAAGTTTTTTGGCAACCTCTGCCGGGCGCTCGAGGTGAACTGGGATGCCGAGGCGCGCTTTGCGGATATCAACGCACGGCTGGCCAATGAGGACGAACTCGACCGGGTGGTGAGCGAGCGCACGGCGCAGTTCACGCGGGCCGAGCTGGTGGAGCGCCTGATCGCGGCCGACGTGCTGACCGCCCCGATCAACGAGGTGGAGGACGTGGTGGTCGACCCGCAGATCCTGCACAATCGGATGATCACGCAGGTGCAGCATCCCACGCTGGGTGAACTGCAGGTGACGGGGGTGCCGATCCGCTTTTACGGCACGCCCTGCGAGGTGCGCAGGCACCCGCCGCTGCTTGGCGAGCACACCCGCGAGCTGCTGCGAGAGGCTGGCTACACCGAGGCCGAGATCGGGCAGATGATCGCCGAGGGCATCGCGGCGGATCATGCCGAGATCGAGCGCCAGCGGGCCGAGCGGCGCGCCCGCAAGGCTGCCAAAGCCGCCGCGGCCGGCAACTGACGGGCGCTCTGCGGGCCGGGTGCCGGTTCCGACATCGCCGTACCCGTCGCCGGGCGTGGCAGCGAGGCTTGGGGTGAATGGGCAGACGGTCTTCGAATCCCACCTTTTCGGCGTTTGCGCACCGGGAATTCCGCTACCTCGTTGCCAGTAACGCCACCTATTTCCTCGGCCTGATGGGGCAGATGGTGCTGCGTTCCATTCTGGCCTGGAATCTCACGCACAGTCCCCTGGCACTGAGCTATGTCAGCCTGGCGCTCGGCGCCCCCATGTTGCTGCTGGCGCCGCTGGGCGGCGTCATTGTCGATCGCTATGAGCGGCGGGGGCTGATCATCAAGGCCCAGAGCCTCATCCTGGTCGGCGAGGGCATGGTGCTGGCGCTGCTGATCGCGGGAACCCTGCAGTTCTGGCAGCTGCTGCTGACCACCGTGGTCACGGGCAGCGCTTTCACGGTCATCAGCCCGGCGCGCCACGCCATCGTGGTGCAGGTGGTGCCGCGGGCCGACCTCAACAATGCCCTGGCCCTGGCGGCGGCCAGCCTCAATCTGGCCAAGGTGCTGGGACCGGCGGCCATGGGTGTGCTGGTGCCGTGGCTGGGCATGGTGGCCAGTTACAGCGTGTCGCTCACGGTCTACACCATCGGTCTGCTCACCATGCTGGGCGTAGCGCGCCACCCTATCGTCACGGCCCGGCATGCCTCGCCCTGGGCGGGGCTGCGCGATGGCCTGGCCTATCTGCGCGGCCATACGGCCATCCGCCAGCTGTTCTTCCTGGGCTTTGTGCCCGCGTTTTTCGGCCTGCCCTTCCAGTATCTGCTCATCGTCTACGCCGAGGAGGTGTGGGCGGTGGGTACCCGGGGCTTCGGCTTTCTGCAGGCCGCCGCCGGCCTGGGGGCGGTGCTGGGCACGGTGATCGTGGCGCGGCAGAGTGCCCACAGCAGCACCCACCGCACGCTGGTGGTGAGCCTGCTGGGCTTCGGCTTGTGCCTGGGGGCGTTTGCCCTGAGCCCGCTGTTTCCGCTTGGGCTGGTGCTGGTGCTGCTGAGCATGCTGGCCGCCAACGTGTTCGTCACGCGCAACACCATCGCCGTGCAGCTGCTGACCTCGGACGCCATGCGCGGCCGCATGTCCAGCATCATCTTCATGACCATCTCGCTGACGCCGCTGGGTACGATGCCGCTGGCCTGGCTGGCCGAGTCGCTGGGACCCCAGTGGGCGCTGGTGCTGAGCGCGGGCGCCATGCTGGTGGTGGGCGCCGCGCTGTTCGCCTTCAGCCCGGGCCTGCGCCACCTCGATGCCGCTCTGGCCGGCGCGTCAGCGCCCGCCGCCGTGAACGCGGCGGCCGTCGCCGCGGATGAGCGCGCGCTGCCATGAGGGTGACGGCGTGAAGGCCGCCGGGCCCCCCTGCGCCGCGCCGGCAGCCGTTGCCGGCGCGGCGCGCGGGCCTCTGGCGGGGGTCAGCCTGGCACCGCCGCCGGCAGGCCTGGCGGGCGCCTATGCGGTGCAGCTGCTGCGGTCGCTGGGCGCGGTGCTCGCGCCGGCGCCGGCTCAGGGTGGGCAGGCCGCGCTCGAGGCCGCGCAGGACTGGGCGGCATCCGGCCTGGCGGCCCTGACCGGGGAGCCTGCCGGGCCGCCGCTGATGGGGCCTGCGGCCATTGCCAGCTGCGCCCGCGGCGCGCTGCTGGCGCTGGCGGCGCTGGCACCGGCGCTGCCGCCCGGGCTCGATGGCGCCGCCCTGTTGTGCGAGCGGGCAGCCCTGATGGGGCTGGGCCGACGCGGCCGGGTCTCCGCCAACGGCTCCTGCCATCTGCTGCGGGCGGCCGATGGCTACGTGGCCATCAATCTCGCCCGGGAGGACGACTGGAGCCTGCTGCCCGCGCTGCTGCAGGGCCACCGTGTCGGCAGCGTGGCCGAGCTGAGCGCGGCGGTCGCGCGCGCGCCGGCGGCGGAGCTGGTGGCGCGGGGCCGTATCATGGGGCTGCCGGTGGCGCCGGCACGCCCGGACGGGGTGGCCCCCCGCTGGTGCACGATCGGCGCCAGCGCCCGACCGCTGCAGGGCGGTCGCTGGCGCGCCGCCCCCCCCACGGTGGTGGACCTGTCCGCGCTGTGGGCGGGGCCCCTGTGCAGCCATCTGCTGGGGCTGGCGGGTGCGCGCGTCATCAAGGTGGAGTCTCCGGCCCGGCCCGATGGTGCGCGCCGGGGCCATCGGGCGTTCCATGCGCTGCTCAATGCCGGCAAGGACAGCGTGGCGCTGGATATTGCCGGCCAGCGCGGGCGGGAACAGCTGCGCCAGCTGCTGCAGCGGGCCGACATCGTCATCGAGGGCTCCCGCCCCCGCGCGCTGCAGCAGCTGGGTATCGTCGCCGAGGAGTTCGTCGCGCGCCGACCCGGCATGACCTGGGTGAGCATCACCGGTTATGGCCGTAGCGAGCCGTGCGGGCAGTGGGTCGCCTTC
>Ga0316195_10001013_pt1 | contig 12201 bp, 6 predicted proteins | sample Phised1_MG_FD_204937 | JGI IMG/M metagenome (GOLD analysis project Ga0316195, IMG submission 204937) | Coastal sediment microbial communities from Maine, United States - Phippsburg sediment 1 | ecosystem: Environmental > Aquatic > Marine > Coastal > Sediment | place: USA: Maine | collected... | reverse complement strand
ATCTCGGTATCCGACGCGCCGCACACCCCCGCGACCGCGACACCGACGACGAAGCACATCCATCGAACCATCCTCACGCCCCTTTCCCACTCGAATCTCCATTCGAGCTCAACCGTCCCACCAATGTGACGACGGACCTCGCAGGAAGCCGCACCGTCCGGTCGGTCGGTACGAATTCGAAAGCCTCGAGACTGGCGTCGACGCTCGTAACGTAGGGGATCCACCCGCCCACGTCGCCGCCTTCCACCGCCAATCGTACGGGAGCGCTCTCCTCCATCCAGTTGACAAAGACCGTCGCCACGACGCCCCGGTGGGGGTCGAGGTAGCTGGAAACCATGACGGACTCGACCGTTTCTTCCTCGGTGGCCCCGTCGGACCGTTCCAGCTCGAGGCGAATCATCCCCGGCCTCACGAATCGACTGAAGTTTCCCATCGCCCACAAGAGCTTCGACTCGAGGTACTCGCCACCGTCCGGGTCCTTCTCGATGTAGATCAGACCGTCCTTGTAGTCGTAGGGGGAGACGGCCAGCCACCACTGCCAGCTCGAAGCGCCCGCGAGCGCCAGATCGAAGTGGATCACCCTTGCCACGTGAAGGGCTGTATCGATCCCCAGATCTCTCCCGACGCCGTGCTCTCCGAGCACGCAGAACTCGGTCATCGAGTACCGCAGACCCTGGTACCAGTCAAGAACTTCACGGAGGGCACGCCGGCTTTCGACAAGACCGGTCTCCGGGAGGTCGGTCTTGTAGCAGTGAGCTGCGATCCTCGGAGCCACCGTGCCACCGACGTACGCCGCGCCCTGGGGATCGAAGAATGCCTCGAGATAGCGCTCGCCCCGCCACAGATCGAGCAGGCTGCCCGACTCGGGTATCTCGATGCGGGTCGGACCCAGCCCCGGCTCGGAGGCGAGAGCGTCGACGACCCGTTTCATATCGGCCACCGAGTACCGGCAGCCTTCCTGGGTGCCCCGTTCCCAGTCCCACTGGGGCTCGTTGAACGGGCTGATGGTGTCGAACTCGACGCCTTCGTCCTCTCGAAAATGTTCGACAATGTCGGCGAGGAAAGCGGCGAAGTCGGCCTCCCGACCGTCCGCGAGATTGGTAGTGCCGGACTCCGGGTCACAGAACGCGCGGCCGTTCCTGGTCATGGTGACGGGCGGGCTGTTGACGAAGGCGATGAACCGGCGCACCCCTCGCGCCGAGGCGGCCTGCAAGAACCACCGCTGACCGGGCAGGCGGTTCCAGTCGTAGTCGGCCAGGGTGTCGTCGAGGAAAGTGTCGGCCCGACGCCACGGTAAACCGATGTGCTCCGTGCGGCTGCTCCCGGCGCCGATGTTGAATCTCCAGATCGAGAGCCCGATGCCGCGGGGATCGCCGCCGCCGTCCAACCCGGTTTCGAAGAGCAGATCGGCGATGGCCTGCCTGGTCTCGATCGGCCAGCGGCCCACATGCTGGATCGACCAGCAGTCCGACGCTCCGAACCCCAGCATCGTCTGTCGAGCGGCGTCGAGATCGATGGTGACCTCGAGGCCCGCTGATTCGGAAGTGCCGAGATCACCACCGCTTCCGGGCACGCAGGCTGGATAGCCCGCTGCGTCAATGGACGGGCGGGCGCTCGGAGCACAACCACATACCGTCACCGCCACCCACGCAGTGACCAGCCAGGTCAGAATTCGCCGGGGAGTCCACACCTGCCGCGGTCTCCGGCCGAAACCACGGATCATCGCTCGGATCGGGCTTTCTCCATGGCCGAGTCCGACTCCAGCAACGGCCGCAGCCGGAAGCTGTAGCTCAGAGGGCCGGGCCACACTGTGTACTGATCGTGGGTCCTGGCGCCCCAGCTGTCGTCACCGCCGACACCGGTCTGCTGCATGTCGATCGAAAGGGTAATGTTCTTGCGGTACGGCATCTCGTAGCTGTGCTTTGCTGTTTCGAGATCGTCAGTGGTGTAGTGGTGGGCGCTGAACGCCACCAGCGGCTCGCCAACCACCAGCAAGCCCGCACCCTCGTCGTTGGTCAACGACACCCAGCGCACGTCAGTTTTGTTGCCGTTCTCCTGCGGCTCGGAGTAGTCCACGAACTGCTCGTCCACGGTCCCGCTGTAAACCCCAACCCGGGCGCTCGCCTTGCGATCCCAGTAGCTTTCGTGGGAACCGCGGCCATACCAGGTCACCGTCTCGAGCCCTCCGGAAACCACCAGCTGCATGCCAAATCGTGGGAGTTCCGGGAGCTCGTCGGCGAGCGGAGTCACACTCTGTTCCACCAGGATATCGCCGCTTCCGGAGACCGAATACGCCACCGTGCCGTTGGCGATACCTTCCGGAAACGACCCCTCGAAGCTGATCTCGACCATTGAGGCATCGATGATCTCGACAGTCGCCTCGGTCACGGTCCAACCACAACTTGCCGCCTTCCACGGGGCGCACCGTTCGGGCAGGTTGTTGCCCCGATCGTTGTCGGTGGGTGCGCGCCAGAAGTTCGGCCGCGGGCCCGCGTGGATCAGCTCCCGGCCTCCGGCCATCAAGGACGAGAGCGTTCCGGTCGACGGATCGAACTGAGCGACGAAGCCCCCTCCGGAAACGGTGATCCGGTCGCCGTCATCGACCACCTCGAGCGGCGGCATCGAGGCCGAGGGAGCCCTCCCCGCGGCGGCCTGCACGGGCAACGCGAACTGTGCCCAGGCCACCTCGTGACCGCGGTCCGCCCAGGGGGTGTCGCCGGCCAACCGGAAGGTGACGTCCAGCCAGTACTCGACCCCCGGTTTCGGGTCCACCTCGGGAATCGGCACGGTCACCACCTCGCTCGCCGATGGCCCGATGTCGAGCGGCGGCAGCGAGCCGGTTGCGATGACCTGGTCGTCGCCCCAGACCTCCCAGTGACCGTCGAAGGAAGCCAGCGAAATGAAGCCGTATCCGTTGGAGATCTCCAACTGACCCGCCGAGAGATCGACGGGTTTCACCGTGATGTACTCATAGGCTTTTTTGACTTCCAACAGGCCCGGATGCGGCACACGGTCGGCGGAGACCAGCCCGTTCATGAGGAAGTTGTCGTCGTTGTAGACCCCGGGCGGCTCGAAGTCTCCACCGAACGCCAAGTAGAACTCGCCGGGACGGCCGGGCACGGGTTGGCGCAGCCCCTGATCCGCCCAATCCCAGATAAAGCCCCCCTGGAGCCGCTCGTGCTCGAGGATCGCCTTCCAGTAGTCGAGCAGATTGCCGTTGCTGTTGCCCATCGCGTGCGAGTACTCGCACATGATCAACGGCCGGTCGTCGTGGGTCTCGGCGTACTCGACGATCTGGGGGATTCGGGCGTACATCGGGCAAAAGATGTCGGTGTTGGGACCGAGCTCGGCACGCTCGTAGTGCACCGGCCGCGACGGATCGCGCTCCCGGATCCACGAGCTGGTGGCGGTGAAGTTGACCCCGTCACCGGCCTCGTTACCCAGGGACCAGATGATGATCGAGGGGTGGTTCTTGTCGCGCTCAACCATGCTCACGGTGCGATCCATGTGGGCCTTCCCCCACTCCGGTTTGTTGCCGAGGGTCTTGTCGGGGTCATACCCGATGCCGTGAGACTCGATGTTGGCCTCGTCGATCACATAGAGGCCGAAGCGATCGGTGAGTTCGTACCACTCCGGAACATCCGGATAGTGCGACGTGCGGACGGCGTTGATGTTATGGCGCTTCATCAGCAGGATGTCTCGGATCATGCCTTCGGTGCTCATCACGTGAGCCGTGTCCGGATCGTGCTCGTGACGATTGGTGCCCTTGAGCAGGACCGGCACCCCGTTGACCAGGAGCTGTCCGCCCCTGATCTCCACCCGTCTGAATCCGACGTTTGTGGAAACCGTCTGCACAACTTCTCCACCATCATCGATAAGGGAGAGAACCAGGCGGAAGAGACTCGGCTGCTCGGCCGACCACTTTGGAGGGTCGGTCACCGGGCGGTCGAGCCGAACGGTGATTTCCTCCCCGGCACCGGCAGTCGTCGAGGCAGTCAAAGCGTCCAGTACCGGCTGGTTCCACTCATCGTAGAGCTGGGCCTCGATCGTGAAGGCCCGGGCTCCGTCGCCCTGATTCCGAACCCATGCCTCGATCCCGAGGACCGCGTCTTCATACCCGTCATCGAGTTCGGTACTGACCTCGAAGTCGCGGATGTGAAGCTGGTCCCAGGAGTAGAGGAAGACGTCCCGGAATATGCCGCTGATGCGCCAGAAGTCCTGGCACTCGAGGTAGGAGCCGTCGGAGTAGCGGTAGACCTCGAGGGCCACCACGTTGTCCCCGGGCACCAGGTGCTCGGTGATGTCGAACTCCGCCGGGGTGCGGCTGCCCTGGCTGTAGCCCACTTCGTGGCCGTTGACCCACAGGTAGAAGGCGGAGCTCACACCTCCGAAGTGGAGAAATACCTGCCGTCCATCCCAATCATCCGGCACGTCGAAATTCCGCCGGTAGGAGCCAACGGGATTGAACCCGTGCGGCACCCGGGGCGGGTCGGGCTCACCCCAGGGATAACGCACGTTGGTGTAGATGGGATAACCATAGCCGTGCAGCTGCCAGTTGGCCGGCACCGGGATGGTGTCCCACAAGCTGACGTCGAAATCCGGTCGATGGAAGTCCGGCGGACGTTGGCCGGGGTTGACGGACCAGTGAAAGCTCCACTGTCCGTTGAGCGAGAGGTGCCAGGGGGAGGCTGACGCATCCCCGGCCAGCGCCGTGGTGCGGTCGGCAAAGGGCACCGCGGTGGCACGGGCCGCTTCCTTGCCGCGCCCGATCATCTGCGGGTTCTCCCAGTCGGGGTGCTGGTCGGGTTCCGGTTCCCCGCCCCAGACCATCGTCGATCCGATCACCAAAAGGAGCATCGCGAGCACCAGATTCGATTTCATCCTGGTCACACCTCGCCTCCGTTCGTAGCTCTCCGATGAATCAACGGAGTCCCCCGCTCTATCGGAGGGACCCCGTCGCTATTTCTTCAAAAAAGGAAGACGGCCCGCCTCAGCGGGCACGTCTCCTATATGCCCTCCATCAGAACTGGAACCTCACCCGCAGCTCGGCCCGGCGCGGCAGGACCCATTGGCCGGGAATCGGCTCCTCATCGAGCGAGATCTCTTGGGTGCGCCACCACTCGACAGAGTTGTCGTTGAGGATGTTGAGAATTTGCAGGTCGATGCTGAGATCGGTGCCCTTGCCGAGGCTGAAGTGTTTCCCGATGCTGAGATCCCACAGGTATTGGTCCGGGTACCGCTGGTCGTTGCTCGCCGGTTCGACAATGATCTGGGACCAGTTTTGGTCCGGCAGGCGGACCCACGCGCGCCGGTCGTATGGGCGCCCGGTCTGGAAGTTGACCACGGTGCTGAGCTTGATCTTCCATGGAGCCATGTAGTTTGCCACCACCCGGAAAATATGCCTGCGGTCGCTGTTCAGAGTCTTATTTGCGTTGAGATAGCTGTTGGGATCCGCCTCAGCCCGGCTCGCGTAGAAGGTATAACCCTGGCTCCCGCCGTCCAAGAAGCTTGGGTTCAGACCCCACGCTTTGTAGTAGCTGTACGAGGCAAACATGTCCCAGTTCTTGCTGAACCGTCTTTTGTACATGAGGTTCAGGCCCGTGTACTCCTGTTCGTAGGGTTTGTCACCGCCGAGCACTCCAGCCCCGGTGCTGTTGCCCTTCATCCGGGTCGGTTCAAGGTCGGTGTAGTAGCGGAGTGGGAACACCTGGCCGGAGTCCGGGTCGGTGTATTCGAATACCTCGTATTCGGCGTCGTCGAGAATATGCCAGCCGATCAGGTTCGTGGTCTTTTTGTAAATAGCCTGCGCGCTGATGGTGCTTGTCTCGCCAACCTGGTGCTCCACCCCGAGGGTGTACTCCCAGGCGCTGGGGAGTTTGGTGCCGGGGACCAGGAAGGCGTCGGGGTAAGGAGCCCACTCCCCCAATATCTCCCACTCCCCATCCCAGTTCAGCCAGTAGGTAGCCCAGGTTGGGACCTCCGGAGGAGGCGCATACCATTGGCCGGTCACAATGCCTTGTGAATACTGCCCGATCGAACCGCGCACGACGGTTTTCCCGCTGTCGGTCGGCTGCCAGGCAAAGCCAAAGCGCGGGTCGACGCTGCTCGAGTCGATCATGTCGCGGCCCGGGATGATCTCATCCGTGGGATTTGAGTCGATGTCAAGACGGGGGAAGTCCGGAATCCGGCCCTTGTAGCTGTCATAGCGCACACCGATGTTGAGGGTCAGCCTGGGGGAGATCTCCCAGCTGTCAGAGATGAAAGCGCCGATCGATTCCGTGTCGGCACCGTAGTAGTACGGCAGACCGCCGTAGAAGTACTGGTACACGTAGGGGTAGCCTGGGTAGTACTCGTACTCCCTCTGGTAGTAGTAGCCGGGGTCGAAGTGATTGGAAGGGCCGGTGCTCGCGGTGTACTGGACACCGAAGCGGAACTCGTGGTCCCCCTTGATGAACTCTTCGGCGTGCTGAGTGAGAATGATCTCGGCGTCGTCGGTTTCAGGCCACCACTCCCAGGTCCAGTAGGTTCCACCGGAGTAAATCCAGGGATCGACGGTCATGTCGATGAACTGCCATTCGTCGCTCGGGTACTGAGGCCGCCAGGCGACATCACCTCTCCAGGTGCCCGCCCGCACCTCGAGAAAGGTCGAGTCGCCGAGGATAGTGCTGTAATCAAGGGCCAACATCTTGTCGTGTTGATAGTCCTCCCCCCAGGTCGTTGGTTCCTCGAACACGCTGCCCGCATACGGCCCCAGGTATTCGTGGGAGAAAGCCCGCAGGTTGAGGCGGTGGTTGTTACCGATCTGGGCGGTGAACTTGAGATCGTAGTTGTCCCACTCGGTCCCCTTCTGCCCGGGAATATCCGAGACTTCGAAGGGTTGGTAGGCCTGGAAGCGCCCCCACTCCGCCGCGGCGAAGAACCACAGGGTGTCTTTGACGATCGGACCACCCAGGGTAAAAACCAGGTTGTTGTGGTGATCGAGCCGATAGGTCTGTGCCCCTTCCGGGGCGTCCTCGCGGCGGGCGTTTTCGCTGACCCAGTTGGGGTTCCAGTAGTCGAAAACCACCGACCCGTGGAACTCATTGGACCCCGTCTTGGTAACGACGTTGAAGGTGGTGCCGAGCATCCCGCCGTACTCGGCGCCGGCGCCGGTGCCGAGCACCTGGACCTCCGCGATCAACTCGTCGTTCATCGACCAATAGACTTCACCGGTCTCGGGCGAGGTCATGTCGAGACCGTCGATGTTCCACTTGTTCGACTGCACATCGGCGCCGAAGGCCGAGATCTGTGATTTCCCCTCCCCGTCCTGGGTGATTCCCGGAGTCACCGCGATGGTGTCGTAGAAATGGCCCCTGGTGGGCAGGTCCTTGATCTGGTCGGCATCGAAGGTGGCACTGTATGTGCTGCTCGCAACATCGACAATTGGCGCCTCGGCGATCACCGTGATCTCATCGGAAAATGCCTCCGGCATCGTAAAGTCGACCGTTGCCGTTGCTCCGATGGCAACCCTCACGTTCTCCGCAGCCTGTTTTTGAAAGCCGGCGAGGTCCGCTGAAACGGTATACATGCCGATCGGCATCACTGCGAATTGAAACCCGCCCGAGGCGCTCGTTACGGCTGTCCGTAGGGCCGAACCGAGTGGCTCGCCGGTGACGATGATTGTCACCCCGGGTAGGGCCTGCCCGTCAGCGTCCGTGGTCCGCCCGCGGATACTGCCGGTGGTCTGGGCCCACGCCGTCTGGCCACAGACCAGCACAAACAACACAAACGCAACTCCATACAATCGTCCTCGTGTCATTGCGTCCCTCCTCCGTTTCCTTCGCTCCCCTTTGACGAAATCGGCCGTCACGACTCTATTCTGCGCAAGTGGAACCGACCCTGGGATGTGCGCTTCGTGGATTGAGGGCCGCATCCTAATCGACCTTCGGTCTGACCATGTCGATGGCCAGCCCCCCGGCTTTCAATTCCTCGAGCGTCGCCGGGTCCGCAGCGTCGTCCGTTACCAGGAGATCAGCACCCGAGATATCAGAAACGAACGCCGATGCCACCTTGCCGATCTTGTCGTGGTCGGCCAGAAAAACGGTCTTCGCCGCCGACTTCACCATGGCTTGTTTGATTTCCGCCTCGGCTATATTGCTGTTGGTAAAGCCCCGGGCCGGATCGACACCGTTGCAGCCGAGAAAGGCGATGTCGGCCTTGAGTTGGTCGAGGACGAGCGTGGCCATCGGCGCCACGAGGGAGTGTTGAAGAGGACGCAGCGTACCCCCGGTGACAATCACCGAGACACCCGGCAGCGACTCGAGCAAAAGGGCGATGTTCAACCCGTTGGTGATCACGACCACCCGCGTCAGCTCCGGTGAGAGAGCCTTTGCGAGCTCGGTCGTCGTGCTGCCCACATCGATGATCACGGTCTGGCCGCTGGTGATCATGGAAGCCGCGTGCGCGCCAATTGCCAATTTTTCGGCGCGGTTGGTCGTGCTGGTCTCCTCGAGCGGCCTCTCCGTTACACCATTTCGTAGGGCAACCGCTCCCCCACGAACGCGGATCAGGACCTTTCGCTGTTCGAGGTGTTTGAGGTCGTCCCGGATTGTGACCTCCGAAACACCGAGCCGGTCCTTGAGGTCGGCGATGCTGACCCGGCCATCGACTTCCATCGCGCGGCGGATGGTGTCGTGCCTCAACGCCGCCTTGAGTGCCACCGGCTGATCAGAATGTTGCAACGGTGCATTCCATAAAAAAGAAAGATAATCCCAACTTTCCGAAAGCGCAAGGGACAATAAACTCCCCCGCCAGATCCGCACAAATGACCACCTTTTCAGCCATTTCCGCACAAAATTTCCACGATGAAACAATCATTGATACGCAGTATCGGTATATTTATCAACGTTTTAAACATTCTCCACGATGTACCGGTAGAAACCGCCGCGCCGTACCAATGGTGTTTGGTTCGTCCCTGAGGTAGAATGCGCAATCGAAAGAAATGAGAAGTAATCGTCGGAAAATAAATGAACATCGCCGACTCGAATGCCATGAAGAACGACCCGGTCATCGCTCAGAAGTCCCTTGGGTCGTTGCCGGACGGCAGAGATGTCGATGTGTATGTCTTGACCAACAACGACGGCATGCGGGCATCAATTTCGACCTGGGGCGGAATCGTTACGGGTTTGACCGCCCCCGACTCCCAGGGCAAATTCGCCGATGTGGTGCTCGGTTTTGACGATCTGGATGGATACCTGGCGGGGCATCCGTACTTCGGTGCGATCGTCGGACGCTACGGTAACCGTATCGCCCGGGGGGCCTTCACCCTCGACGAGCAGGCGTACAACCTCGCGAAGAACAACAACGGGAACCACCTCCACGGAGGCGAAGTTGGATTCGACAAAAAACTCTGGACAGCACAGCCCCTCTCGAACGACAAGGGGCCCCAACTTCAACTCACCGCCATCAGCGCAGATGGTGAGGAGGGCTACCCCGGGCGGCTTGACATAGAAGTCACCTACACCCTCACTCACGAAAACGAGCTTCGCATCGACTATCGCGCCACGACCGACAAACCAACCCACATCAACCTGACCAACCACTCTTATTTCAACTTAGCCGGTGCGGGCAATGGAGACATCCTTGGCCACGAACTATCGATCAACGCGGATGAGTTCACACCCGTGGACGCCGGTTTGATCCCCAGCGGCGAGATACGGAACGTCGCAGGCACACCGATGGACTTCCGGACACCGATCACCATCGGCGCACGAATCGACGACGACGACGACGAACAACTTCGATTCGGCAGTGGCTATGACCACAACTGGGTGCTGAACATGGAAGGCGCGAACCTCTCACCAGCGGCGAAGGTCCAAGAGCCGTTTTCAGGCCGCATCATGGAAGTTCTCACAACCGAACCCGGCGTGCAGTTCTATACAGCCAATTTTCTGGACGGGAGTCTCGCCGGCAAACAGGGCCGAACCTACGGCCGCCGAAGCGCCCTGTGTCTCGAGACCCAGCACTTTCCGGATTCGCCCAACCGACCGGAGTTCCCAACGACTGTCCTTCGACCAGGTGAGGTCTACGAAACGACGACCGTCTACAAGTTTCTGGCAGAATCTTGAATGAACTCGAGAGATGTTCCCCGGCAGCGGGCATGAAAGGAAGCGTACCGTGGGTGTAGGCATCATCGACATCATCGTCTTCGTTATCTTCGTGGTTGCCGTTATCGGTATCGGTCTGTGGCAGAGCCGGGGTGAAAAGATCCACAGCGAGCACGGCGCCCGGGACTACTTTCTGGCCGGCCGCGGTCTGACCTGGTGGTTGGTCGGTTTTTCGCTCATTGCCGCCAATATCTCCACCGAACAGTTCGTGGGCATGAGCGGCAAGGCGGCAGACTGGCTCGGAATGGCGATCGCCAGCTACGAGTGGATGGCAGCCATCACGCTGGTGGTCGTCGCCTTTCTTTTTGTACCGACGTTCCTGAAGAGCGGAATCTATACGATCCCCGAGTTTCTCGAATACCGCTACAACCCCTTCGCCCGGATGGTGATGGCGGTCTCGACCCTGATCATCCTGGTCGGGGTGCCGACGGCGTCGGTGATCTACTCTGGCGCCAAGGTCATCACCGTCAACTTCCAGGGCCAGGCTTTGTTCGGGCTCGATCTGGGCAGCATTACCGTCGGCTGCTGGATCATCGGTTCCCTGGCGGCGATCTACGTCTTCGCCGGTGGCCTCAAGGCCTGCGCCTGGGCGGATCTCATCCAAGGCACGGCGTTGATTGTCGGCGGAGCGATCATCGCCTATCTGGCTATGAAGCTCCTGGGCCACGCAGATCCTGCAGCGCTCGCGGCAACGGCCACGACCTCGGTCGACCCATCCCAACTGGCAGACGCCGGGGCGATCGAACGACTGCAACTGCTGAATGCCGGCGATTGGCAGGCGGGAAAGCTCCACATGGTCCGGCCACCCAACGACCCCGAGATCCCGTGGACCGCCCTGGTCGTGGGTCTGTGGATCCCCAACTTCTTCTACTGGGGTCTCAACCAGTACATCACCCAGCGGACCCTGGGTTCCAAAAGCCTTGCCGAGGGTCAGCGAGGCGTGGTTTTCGCAGCCTTCCTGAAGCTCCTGATCCCGTTCGTCGTCGTGATTCCCGGCATCCTCGCCTACAACCTCTTTACCCCGGATCTCGAGACCGCTGCCGCCGTCAAGAACGCCAAGGCCATAGCCACCTATGCCCCGAACCTGTATGCGGAGCTCTCCGCTGCGGTCAAACCCGACCCCGACGAACCGCTCTTCGTCAACGACATCAAAGCCATCAACAAACGGCTCGAGGCCGGCAGGACCAACCCTCCGGACGGTATCGTGGTCTTTCGATTCAGCGACACCTTCGCTGCCGGTCATCCCGCCGACGCCTGGCGCATCACAAGTTACAACGCTGAAGAACTGGACGCCGCCGAACCGTCACGCCCGGTCGACCCGCAAGGTATCGTCGATGCAAACACTGTGGTGTTGAGTCAATCGAGTGGAGGTCTTGGAAGAGGCACCGTCCACGAACTGGTGTTGCGGGACTACGACGCCGCGTTCCCCGTGCTCATCAAGAATCTTCTGCCAGCCGGCACCGGTCTCAAGGGCTTCGTGTTGGCGGCGATCTTCGGCGCGGTGGTCAGCTCGCTGGCCTCGATGCTCAACTCGTCCTCGACGATCTTTGCGATGGACATCTACCGCACGATCAAGAAGAAACACACTCAGTTCGAACTGGTGTCGGTGGGCCGGATCTGCGTGGTGGCCTTTGTCTTCATTGCCATGTTGATCGCGCCGAGATTGGACAACCCGAAGTTCGGCGGAATCTTCACCTTCATCCAGGAATTCCAGGGCTTTATCAGCCCGGGCATCCTCTCGATCTTTCTTTTCGGCGTTCTAGTCCACCGCGCTCCCCGCGCCTGCGGCACCGTGGGTCTGATCATCAACCCGATCCTCTACGGTGCCCTCAAGTACTTCGCACCCAACATCGCCTTCCTCAATCGGATGGCCATCTGCTTCTTCGTCATCCTCTCGGTGTTGGCGATCATGACGCTCCTCAAACCGCTGCCCGAGCCTGTGACTCTTCCTGTGAACGCGACCATGGATATGCGGACCGATCGGCGAACCAAGATCTACGGGGGTGTGGTGATCCTTCTGACGCTGACGCTCTACGCGATCTTCTGGTAGACGACC
>Ga0316195_10001011_pt1 | contig 12206 bp, 11 predicted proteins | sample Phised1_MG_FD_204937 | JGI IMG/M metagenome (GOLD analysis project Ga0316195, IMG submission 204937) | Coastal sediment microbial communities from Maine, United States - Phippsburg sediment 1 | ecosystem: Environmental > Aquatic > Marine > Coastal > Sediment | place: USA: Maine | collected... | reverse complement strand
TGACGATCCCAATGCCAGTACGCCTCAATCTGTCAGTGATCGCTCGCTCTCGATCAAGATCGAGCTGGTCGAAGGTCTCGTCCAGGAAGAGGATCTGCGGCTCTCGGTACAACGCCCGGGCCAATAGCACCCTGCTGCGCTGCCCCCCCGACAGGGCCACACCGAGGCTGCCGACGATGGTGTTGTAGCCCATCGGCATCGCCTCGATGTCCTCATCGATCATCGCCAGCTGCGCGCACATGCGGGCCCGATCGGAGTCATGCTGCGGATCGAAGAAGCTGATGTTGTCTTCGATGGTGCCGACGAACAGGTGGTCGTCCTGCATCACGACACCGATCCGGCTCCGGTACGCCCCCTTGTCCCAGTCGCGCACGTCGCGCCCGGAAGCGGTCAGCACGCCCTCCGTGCGGTCGAGGAGTCCGGCGAGCACCTTCACCAGCGTGGTCTTGCCGGCGCCCGACGGCCCGACGATCGCCACCGTCTCGCCGGGACGGGCCTGGAAATCGATGCCGCGGAACACGAACCCCTCGATGCCGTAGGCGAAGCCCAGGCCATGCGCGTCGAGCGCGAATGGGGCGGTGGGCGCATCGGCCCGCGCGACCGCCGGCAGCTCGGCGGCCCCCTCGGGCTGCGCCAGCGCGATGTCGGCGACCCGGTCGGCGTGCAGGTCGAGCATCCGGAACTCGATCGTCTTGTCGACGAGGTTGTTCACGCGCGTGATGAACAGCATCTTGAACAGCATGAACGCGAACAGCATGCCGACCGACAGCTCGCCGGCCAGCACCGCATAGGCGCCCAGCCAGATGACCGTGACGTTCTCCAACCCGAAGATCAGCACGTTGCCGGCGCGCTGCAGCAGGGCAAGGTTCTGCACGCGCACGTCGGCATTGGTCTGGTCGACGACATGGTTCAGGTACGCCGCCCGCCGTTCGCTCTCGCGCAGGTTCAGCTTGATCGCCATCATCCCGCGCAGCGTCTCGATGAAGTGCGTCGCGGCCTTCGCCTCGTGCACGATGCGCTCGTCGGTCGCGCGCCGCTGCGGCCCGTAGAGCAGCGCCCGCAGCGCGCCGTAGCCGAGCGCCGCCACCAGCACGATGACGCTCAGCGTGGCGCTGTACCAGAACATCACCGCGAGCGTCACGAGCACCATCAGCCCGTCCATCGTGGTCTCGAGGAACGTCAGCGTCAGCGTGCGCTGGATGGCGTCGACGCTGCGGAAGCGCGAAACGATGTCCCCGATGTGCCGCTTCTCGAACCAGGCCAGCGGCAGCCGCAGCAGGCGCGCGAACAGCGTATCCAGCAGCTGAAGGTTCAGCCTGGTGCTGATGTAGATGCCCAGCCACGAGCGGAGCGCGGTGATGACGGCGATCATCACCGCCAGCAGGGCGAAGCCGATGCCGAGCACCGCGAGCAGGTCCCGATCGCGGCCGACGACCACCCGGTCGACCACGAGCTGCAGGAAGAAGGGCGACGCGATCGCCAGCACCTCGAGGACCAGCGACAGCACCAGCACCTGCGTGACGGCGGACTTCAGCCCCGTCGCGGTGCGCACCAGCTGCCAGGCACTGATCTTCTCCCGTTCGTCGCGCGCCGCGAAGCCCGCGGTCGGCGTGAGCTCCATTGCCACGCCGGTGTAGTGGTCCGACGCTTCCTTCAGCGTCAGCACGCGGCGACCGCGGGCCGGGTCGTTGACGGTGATCCGGTCGCCGGCGACCTTCGTCAGCACGACGAAGTGATTCATGTCCCAGTGCAGGATCGCAGGCAGCTTCAGCTGGGCCAGGGACTCGAGCGCGACCTTCACGCCGCGCGCCGCCAGGCCCATCGTCTCGGCGATCATGCTGATGTGCTTCAGCGTGACGCCCTTCATCGACGGGGCGAGCCGCATGCGCATGGCCGCCAGGTCGGTGCGGAATCCATGGTGGCTGGCCACCATCGCAACGCAGGCGATGCCGCACTCGGGCGCTTCGCTCTGCAGGATCATGGGCACGCGGCGGCCAAGCATCAGTGCGGTCGCTCCATCAGTTCAGCCGTTCCTTGAGCGAGAGTACGGGTTCGAACACCCACTCCCAGACCCTTCGCTTCTCCTGCAGGATGTCGGCGTTGACCGACATGCCGGGCCGCAAGTCCAGCTTCTGGTCGCCCGACAGCACGTGCTGCGACTCGAGCTTCACGTCGACGCGATACACGGGCTCCTTGACGGTCACCGGCCCCACTTTCTCGCCGGTCGACCACACGGTGCGGCTCACGCGCTCGACCGTGCCCCGGTACTGGCCGAAGCGCTGGAACGGAAAGGCGTCGTAGCGCAGCACCACCTCCTGCCCGGGCTGCACGAAACCGATCGCCCGCGTCGGCACCAGCAGCTGCGCGTGCATGCCGCCGCCCTTGGGAACCACGACCGCCAGCGGCGCGTCGGCAGCCACCGCCTCGCCCCGCGTCGCGGCGATGTTCGTCAGCACGCCGGCGAGCGGCGCGCGGATGATGTTCTCGCGCTTGGCTTCCTCCTGCACGCTGCCTTGCTGCAGTTCGCTCTCCTGCCGCCGGAGCTGGTCGATCTGGGTCTCGACCTTGAGCTCGACGGTCGGCAGCTCGGCCTGGGTGGCCGACAGCTCGCGCGCGACCGCGGATCGCTGGCGCCGCGCCGACTCCAGCTTCACCTGCTGGTCAAGGACGTTGTTGCGGAACTCGATCAGCTTGCTCTCGCTGTAGAACTTGTCGCGGAACAGCTCCTCGGCCCGCTGGAACTCGTTGCGGGACGAGGCCAGGCGGCTCTGCTGTGCCTTGATCTCGGCGTCGAACTGCGCCAGTTCGCGCTGCAGGTCGGCGATCTTGCGCCTGAGGATCTCCGTCTGCTGCGCACCGAGCTGCCGCGCCTGCTTCTGTTCCCGCTCCAGTCCGGCGATGCGCTCGCTGATCTCGCGCTGGACCAGTTCGCCCGAGGTGACGCCGGAGACCGTGCCACGCTCGAAGGAGAGCCGGATCAGCGGCTGGCCGGCCTGCACCTCGTCGCCTTCCTTGGCGAGGATCTCGGCCACCACGCCCGACTCCGGGGCCAGCAGACGCGCGGCGCCGGAATCGAGCGCAAGGAAGCCGTCGACACGCTCGCGCCGCGCGTACTCCCCCCACACCGAGAAGGACACCAGCGCCACCGCAAAGGCGAGCGCCACGGCGGTGAACGCCCAGAGCGGAACGGGGCGCGCGAGTGACACCTCGCCCAGCAGCTTCTCGCGCTGGGCGTCGATCGCTTCCTGGCGGAACAGCTTGTTGGCCATTGCGGACGGGATTATGGCGGGGCGGAGCGCAAGACGCTCGGCCGGTACCCATTTCGCGGCCCGCTGGAGGCGCGGGCGTGGCGTTATATGGACATTACGAAAGGGTCGCCGCGCCTTGGTGCGCCGCGCCTAGCATGCGGCGGTCTGCCGGATTAACCTCCCACTCGACCATGCGCCAACCTGCCCTACGACTCCTGCTCGCCGTCACGCTCGGCCTCGCGGCCAGTTCGATCTTCGCGGCCGATGACTGGGCCGGCGCCTGGCACGCCGCGCAACGGGCGAGCGCGGCACAGCAGGCTCTGAGCGACCGCTACACCGCGATCTGGGCGACGCTCGACGCCGCCGGCAAGGCGCGTTTTTCCGCTCAGGAGCGCGCCTGGCTGAACGTCGGGCGCCAGGACGAGCAGCAGGCCTGCGTGATGCGCGCCGGCCCTCGGACCGAGGCAACCGCCCGCACCTGCGAAGCCGACGTGATCGAACGCCACCTCAGGTCCCTGGGGGTCCCAGGGCGGCAGGCCGCGTCGAACTGAGCGCGCGGCCGCCTAGGCGGCGGCCTTCCACTTGATCGAGCAGCCGATGCTCGGAACCTGCTGGTCCGGCCCGCGGCAGTCCCGGGCTACGCGCTGCATCGCCTCGAACAGTTCGCGTCGCGCCCCAGGCGGCGCCGCCTGGCGCCCGGAGGCGTCCAGCCGCCCGTGGTACCGCAGGCGGAGCTCGCGGTCATAGCCGTAGAAGTCCGGCGTGCAAACGGCGCCATAGGCGCGCGCCACCGACTGGTCACCGTCGTACAGATAGGGAAACGGCAGGCTGCGCTCGCGCCAGAGCCGCTTCATCGCCTCGAACGAGTCGTCCGGGTATGCCTCAGCGTCGTTGCTGCTGATCGCCACCACGCCGACGCCGAGTGCCTGCAGCTCGCCGGCATCGCGGATGATGCGATCGAGAACCGCCTGCACATAGGGGCAGTGGTTGCAGATGAACATCACCAGCAGTCCGTTCGGACCGAGCGCGGCGTCGCGCGACCAGGTCTGGCCGCACGCTCCCGGCAGCAGGAAGTCGGGGGCGTAGGTTCCGAGTTCGGCCTCGGCAGCTTCCGTCGCCATGCCTATTGGCTCCGCTTCTTCACGTCCATCAGCCGCAGGATCATGGGCGTGAAGATCAGCTGCATCGCGAGGCCCATCTTGCCGCCGGGGCAGATGATCGTGTTGGGCCGCGTCATCCAGGAGTCGTGCAGCATCGACAGCAGGTAGGGGAAGTCGATCCCCTTCGGATTGGCGAAGCGGATGATGATCATGCTCTCGTCGGCGCTCGGGATGTCGCGCGCGATGAACGGGTTGCTCGTGTCCACCGTGGGCACGCGCTGGAAATTCACGTGCGTGACGCCGAACTGCGGAACGATGTGGTTCACGTAGTCGGGCATGCGGCGCAGGATGGTGTCGACCACCGCCTCCTGCGTATAGCCCCGCGTCTTCTTGTCGCGGTGCAGCTTCTGGATCCACTCGAGGTTGATGATCGGGACGACGCCGACCAGCAGGTCGACGTGGCGCGCGACGTCGATGCGGTCGTCCACGTATGCGCCGTGCAGCCCCTCATAGAACATAAGGTCGGAGCCCGGCGCGATGTCCTTCCACTCCGTGAAGTGCCCCGGCTCGACGCCGTGTTCCGCCGCCTCGCCGGCATCGTGGATGTACTTGCGCACGCGCCCTACGCCGCTTTCGCCGTAACCCTTGAACAGCGCCTCGAGCTCCTCGAGCAGGTTTGAATACGGCCCGAAGTGGGAGTAGTGCTTGTTGCCGTTCGCCTCGGCCTCCTTCATGCGGGCGCGCATTTCCATGCGCTCGAAGCGATGGAACGAGTCGCCCTCGACCACCTGCGCCTTGAGGCCTTCACGCCGGAAGATGTGCTGGAAGCTTTGCATCACCGTGGTGGTGCCGGCGCCGGAGGAGCCGGTCACGGCAATGATCGGATGCTTCTTGGACAACGGACGCTCCCTCGATGGAATTGTGGTTGCTGGGCCGTGAAGTTCAGGTCAGCGCCTCGGGCCGGTACAGCGAACGCTCGTTGAACAGCGGCGAAACGTACGGACGATCGGTTCCTTCGTCGTACTCGCGGTGGTAGCGCTCGATCCGCTCGACCTCGTTCTTCGATCCGAACACGAAGCCGATGCGCTGGTGCAGCTGGCCGGGCTGCACCGCGAGCACGGACTCGCGCCCCGTGCTCGCGCGCCCGCCCGCCTGTTCCATCACGAAGCCGATCGGATTGGCCTCGTACAGCAGGCGCAGGCGGCCTGGCCGGGACAGGTCCTTGGTGTCGCGCGGATACATGAAGACGCCGCCGCGCATCAGGATCCGGTGCGCCTCGGCGACCAGGCTCGCGATCCAGCGCATGTTGAAGTCCTTGCCGCGCACGCCGGTCCGGCCTTCGAGGCATTCGTCGACGTAGCGCTTGATCGGCGGCTCCCAGAAGCGGCTGTTGCTGCTGTTGATCGCGAACTCCTGCGTCTCGGCCGGGACCGTGATCTGCGGATGGGTGAGCTTGAATTCGCCGAGGTTGGGGTCGAGCGTGAAACCCACGACGCCGCTGCCGACCGTCAGCACCAGCATCGTCACCGGCCCGTAGATCGCGTAGCCGGCGGCTACCTGCGCCGCACCGGGCTGCAGGAAGTCCGCCTCGGTCACCTCCCGCCCCGAGTCGATCGCGGACTGCGGCGCGCGCAGGATCGAAAAGATGCTGCCGACCGAGACGTTGACGTCGATGTTGCTGGAGCCGTCGAGCGGGTCGAACACCAGCAGGTACTTGCCGCGCTTGTACGTGGACGGGATCTGGTACGGCTCGTCCATCTCCTCGGAACCGAGCCCGGCGAGGTGGCCCGACCATTCGGTGGTGCGGATGAAGATCTCGTTGCTGACCACGTCGAGCGGCTTCTGCACTTCGCCCTGGACGTTGAGCTGCGCGTGGGTCTGCGCGGCCGCCGCCAGCTGGCGGCTCATCGGATCGCCGAGCTCGCCGAAGGCCACGGCGCGTGCGATCGCCTTGGCAGCGAGCGCCACGTCGAGGATCAACGCATTGAGGGCTCCGCTCGCCTGCGGATAGTGTCTGCGCTGCTCGATCAGGTACTGCGTCAGGGTGCGTCGGTTGGACAGCGGCATCGTGGGTCCCGGGGCGGTCAGGCGGCGGTATTCTGGAACACCCGGCTCGCCAGGATGTCCTCCGGCGCCAGGGTGGTCAGGTCGGTTTCGGTGAGGGCGCGCTCGCGCACCGTGAACAGGCGCGAAGCCGCGCGCAGCCGGGCGCGGTCGAGGGCGTTGCGCACGCTGCGGGCATTCGCGAAATGCGGCTGCCGCATCCGAAGCGCGAGGTACTGCTCGAACGCCGCGCGGGCGCCCTCGGCGAACTGGTAGTGCTGCCCGGCCAGCATCTTCTCGGCAATCTGCATCAGCTCGCCTTCCGAGTAATCGGGGAAGTCGATGTGGTGCGCGATGCGCGAGCTCATGCCCGGATTGGACCGGAAGAACGTCTCCATCCGGTCCCGGTACCCGGCGAGGATCACGACCAGGTCGTCGCGGTTGTTCTCCATCACCTGCAGCAGGATCTCGATCGCCTCCTGGCCGTAGTCGCGCTCGTTCTCGGGGCGGTACAGGTAGTACGCCTCGTCGATGAAGAGGACGCCGCCCATCGCGCGCTTCAGCACCTCCTTCGTCTTGGGTGCGGTGTGGCCGATGTACTGGCCGACCAGGTCGTCGCGCGTGACGCTGACGACATGGCCCTTGCGGACGTAGCCCAACCGATGAAGGATCTGCGCCATCTTCAGCGCGACCGTCGTCTTGCCGGTGCCGGGGTTGCCGGTAAAGCTCATGTGCAGCGACGGCGCGCTCGCCTCGAGGCCCAGCTGGCCGCGCGCACGCGACACCACCAGGAAGGCCGCAATGTCCCGGATGCGCTTCTTCACGGGCGCCAGGCCGACCAGGTCGCGGTCGAGCTCGTCCAGCACCTCGAGCACGTGCGTGTCGCGCAGGATCGCCTGCAGGTCGACGGTCGGCGCCACGGAGGCGTTCATCGACCTACTCGTAGCGAGCGCCGGCCGGCCGCATGGCCGAGTAGGCGTGGGTGCTGTAGCGCTGCGTCCGCCCGGCCGCCTCCTGACGCTGCAGGCCGAAGCCAGGCTCGTTCGCGGGACGGTTGACGATGAACGACAGGCACATCGACTCCACGCCGCGCGTGTTGTCGAAGGCGTTTACCTTGATGTAGTGGTTCGGAAACGCCTTGCGGCAGGCGTTGACCTCGAACAGCACCGCGGCGCCGTCCTTCACCGTGAACATCGGCAGGCCCCACATCTCCCAGTACGTGTTGCGGGGGTGCGGATCGTCCGTGTACTCGACCGACAGCGCCCAGCCCCGTCCGAGGGCGTAGTCGACCTGCGCGCGGATTTCATCGTCGGTCAGGTCGGGCAGGAACGAAAAAGTGCCTTGTGTGATGCGCATGCGATGTCTCCTGCTCAGCTGGGGGTGGCCGTGACGGCGAAGTCCGGCGTGTCTGTCGAGGTGTAGTTGAAGCTGACGTCCTTCCAGGTGTCGAGCGCCTGCGCCAGCGGGGCGCACCACTTCGCGGCGGCATTGAGGATGTCCGGCCCCTCATTGGCGATGTCGCGGCCCTCGTTGCGCGCCTTGACCATCGCCTCGAGCGCGACGCGGTTGGCGATGGCTCCGGCCTGGATGCCCGCCGGGTGGCCGATCGTGCCACCGCCGAACTGCAGGACCACGTCGTCGCCGAACAGCGTCAGCAGCTGGTGCATCTGCCCCGCGTGGATACCGCCCGAGGCCACCGGCATCACCTTGCGCAGGTCGACCCAGTCCTGGTCGAAGAACAGGCCGCGCTGCAGGTCCTGCCGCGTGTAGGCGTCGCGGCAGACGTTGTAGTAGCCCTGCACCGTCATCGGGTCGCCCTCGAGCTTGCCGACCGCCGTGCCGGCGTGCAGGTGGTCCACGCCCGCCAGGCGCAGCCACTTGGCGATCACGCGGAAGCTCACGCCGTGGTTCTTCTGGCGCGTGTAGGTGCCGTGGCCCGCGCGGTGCATGTGCAGGATCATGTCGTTGCGACGCGCCCAGTTCGACATCGACTGGATCGCGGTCCAGCCGATGACGAGGTCGATCATCAGGATGTTCGAGCCCAGTTCCTTCGCGAATTCGGCACGCTCGTACATGTCCTCCATCGTCGCGGCCGTCACGTTCAGGTAGTGGCCCTTGATCTCGCCGGTATTGGCCTGCGACTTGTTGACCGCCTCCATGCAGAACAGGAACCGGTCGCGCCAGTGCATGAAGGGCTGCGAGTTGATGTTCTCGTCGTCCTTCGTGAAGTCGAGGCCGCCGGTCAGCGCCTCGTAGACGACGCGGCCGTAGTTCTTGCCCGACAGGCCGAGCTTGGGCTTCATCGTCGCGCCAAGCAGCGGACGCCCGTACTTGTCGAGGCGCTCGCGCTCGACGACGATCCCCGTCGGCGGGCCCTTGAAGGTCTTAACGTAGGCGGCCGGGATGCGGATGTCCTCCAGCCGCGCCGCCTTCAGCGGCTTGAAGCTGAAGACGTTGCCGATCAGGCTCGCCGTCATGTTGGCGATCGAGCCCTCCTCGAACAGGATGATGTCGTAGGCGATATAGGCGAAGTACTGCGCCTCCTTGCCGGTGCCTTCGCCGGTGCCCGGGACCACGTCGACGCGATAGGCCTTGGCCTGGTAGGACTCGTGCGCCGTGAGCAGGTCGGTCCACACCACGGTCCAGGTCGCGGTCGACGATTCGCCGGCCACGGCCGCAGCGGCCTCGTCCGGGTCGACGCCCTCCTGAGGCGTGATCCGGAAGACGCAGATCACGTCCGTGTCCTTCGGCTCGTAGTCAGGGCGCCAGTACCCCATCTGCCGGTACTTCAGGACGCCACCGCGGTAGCGCTCCTTGGTGTCCCGGATCATTCCATCGACCGGCTTGTTCATCGAATCCGTCTCCTGTTGCAGCGCACCCGCGCCAGTTGTAGGGACTTTAGGGGCCTCGATATATAAGGTACAGTCACTTTTTCTGACGCTTAGATTCAGTTTTTCTTATGAAAAACGCCACGCTCAGGCAGTTTCGGGTGTTTGCAGCGACGGCACGGCACCGGAGCTTCAGCAAGGCCGCCGAGGAACTGCACCTGACGCCACCGGCCGTCTCGATGCAGATCCGTGAACTGGAGGAGCAGGTCGGTCTGCCGCTATTCGACCGCTCCAAGCGGCAGGTCGCGCTGACCGTGACCGGCGAATACCTGCTCGTCTATGCGAAGAAGATCCTGTCGACCCTGAAGGACGCCGAGGATGCGGTTGCGCGCTTCCGCGGCCTGGAGTCGGGCCGGGTCTCGATCGGGATGGTGAGCACGGCCGAGTACTTCGTACCGAGGCTGCTGGCGCGCTTCCGCCACGAGCACCCGGCGATCGAAGTGAGGCTGGCGGTGGGGCGCAACCGCGAAGACCTTGTGTCGATGCTGCAGGCCAACGAGGTGGATCTCGCGATCATGGGCCGCCCGCCGCGCGAGCTGGCGACGCGCGCGGAGCCCTTTGCCGTGCATCCGCACGCCGTGGTCACTGCGCCCGACCACCCGCTGACCCGCATCGGCCACGCCCCGGCGAGCCTGCTGAACAACTACGAGTTCATCATCCGCGAGCCGGGCTCCGGCACGCGCGCCGCGATGGAAAGGTACTTCGCGGACCACCGACTGCAGCCCCGCGTGGCGATGGAAATGGCGAGCAACGAGACGATCAAGCAGGCGGTGATCGCCGGAATGGGTATCAGCTTCCTGTCGTTGCACACGGTCGGGCTCGAACGCAAGGCGGGCCTCCTCGCGGTCCCCGACATCGAAGGCCTGCCCGTGCTGAAGCGCTGGTACGTCGTCAACACGCTGGCGAAGACGCTTTCGCCGCCCGCCGAGGCGTTCCGCTACTTCGTGCTGGAAGAGGGAGAACGCTTCCTGGCGAGTGAGTACGGCGCGACGGAAGCGCTCGGCGAGGCGCGCGAGCCGGCCTGAAAGGCGGTCGCGGGGCCTCCGGTATCGTCGCCGCGATGCAAGCCCCGAGCCGCTTCACCGCGTACCTGCTGCTGACCGCGTCGATGACGCTGGTCGGCAGCTACGTGGCGCTGTCCAAGCCCCTGGTGGCGGCGATTCCAGTGTTCGCGCTGGCCTTCCTGCGCTTCGCGATCGGCGGCGTTGCCATGCTGCCGTGGACACCACGCGCCGCCGGCGAACCCGTGCTGTCGCGAGAAGAGCACCGGTGGCTGTTCCTGATGTCATTCTTCGGCAACTTCCTTTTCTCGATCTGCATGCTGTCGGGCATCCAGCGCACCACTGCGACGGCAGCCGGCGTGATCCTCGCGACGTTGCCGGCGGTCGTCGCGCTGCTGTCGCGCGTGTTCCTGCGCGAGCGGCTGACAGCGCGGACCCTGTGGGCAATCGGGCTGGCGGTGCTCGGCATCGTTCTGCTGCAGTTCGCGAAGGCGCCCCAGGCCACCGGCATGCAGCAGGCCCTGCTCGGCAACCTGCTGATGTTCGGCGCCGTCGTGTGCGAGGCCAGCTACGTCATCCTCGGCAAGCGCCTCGCGGCCACGCGCACTGCATTGCGCGTCTCCGCGCTGATCAACGTCTGGGGACTGACGCTGATGGCGCCGCTCGGGCTGTGGCAGTTGACACAGGCCGACCTCGGGAACCTCGGTCCGGGCCTGTGGACGCTGCTGCTCTTCTACTCGCTGGCGGCGGGCCTGTTTTCCGTGTGGATGTGGGTGTCGGGCCTGAAGCACGTGCCGGCGAACCAGGCAGGCGTCTTCACCGTGGCTCTGCCGATCGCCGCCACCGCGGTCGGCGTCTTCCTGCTCGGCGAACACTTCACCGGCCTGCACGCCCTGGCCCTCGCGCTGGCTGCCGCGGGTGTGATATTGATCGCCACCGCACGGCCGGCGCGCGCCTGATCCGCGAGCGCACCGACCGGCCGCTGCTCACGACAAGCACAACTCATCAAGGGGACATCACCATGGATACGACGCTCCGCACGGCCGGTCGCCGCGCCGCACTGCAGTCCGCCGCCGCACTCGGGGTGGGCGCGCTGGCCGGCTGCGCCACCGGCGCCACGGCGCAGGGTTCGCCGAAGACACCGTTCTCCGTCGCCGACACCTACATCCCGGTCGCCGGCTCCGACCTGCAGTTCCCGGTGCGACGCATCTACTGCATCGGGCGGAACTACGCGGCGCATGCGCGCGAGATGGGGTCCGATCCGACGCGCGAGCCGCCGTTCTTCTTCCAGAAGCCCACCGATGCGATCCAGAACGTCGCCCCGGGGACGGTCGCGGACCATCCCTATCCGTCGCTGACGAAGAATTACCACTATGAAGTGGAACTGGTCGCCGCCCTGCACCGCGGCGGCCGCGAGATTCCGGTCGACAAGGCGCTCGACTGCGTCTACGCCTACGCGGTGGGCCTCGACATGACGCGACGCGACCTGCAGCGGGCGATGGGCGACCAGAAGAAGCCCTGGGAGATCGGCAAGAGCTTCGATCGCTCCGCGCCGATCGGCCCGCTGCATCTCGTGGCCCAGACCGGCCACTACACCAAGGGCGCGATCTGGCTCAAGGTGAACGGCCAGACGAAGCAGAACGCGAACCTGAACCAGATGATCTGGAGCGTCGCGGAGCAGATCAGCAAGTTGTCCGAGGCGTTCGAACTCGCCGCGGGCGACATCATCTATTCAGGCACGCCGGAAAACGTCGGGCCGGTGGTGCGCGGCGACGTGATCGAGTGCGGCATCGACGGCCTGCCGAACCTGAGCGTCAGGATCGTCTAGGCATCCGGCCTGTCGAGGACGGGCTGGACCAGCTTGCGGACATCCATCCTGGCGCCCAGGCGGGCCACCAGCAGATAGATGCCGGCCAGCTTGCGGTG
>Ga0316195_10001010_pt1 | contig 12207 bp, 7 predicted proteins | sample Phised1_MG_FD_204937 | JGI IMG/M metagenome (GOLD analysis project Ga0316195, IMG submission 204937) | Coastal sediment microbial communities from Maine, United States - Phippsburg sediment 1 | ecosystem: Environmental > Aquatic > Marine > Coastal > Sediment | place: USA: Maine | collected... | reverse complement strand
GCGCTTCTGAATGGTGGCTCGGGCGCCGGCGACGCGTCGCACGTGATCAAGGGTGGCGGCCAGGACATGACGCGCAGCGCCGGGCAGGTCAAGCGCGGTGACATCGAGTCCAAGCGCAAGACGGTCAACCTGCAAGCGCTCAAGGCCGAGCAGCACCGTGCAGAGAAGGCCCGGCTTGAACGGCTCAAAGCCAAGGTCGAGGAAAAGATCGCCAGCAACCCGAAGCTGGCGGCGATGAAGTCACAGATCCGCCTGGACATGACCCGCGATGGGCTGCGCATCCAGATCGTCGACGAGAACCAGCGCCCGATGTTCGCCAGCGGCAGCGCCGTCGTTCAGCCCTACATGCGCGAACTGCTGCGCGAGATCGGCGCGGTGCTGGCCGAGGTGCCGAACCGGCTGACGCTGGAAGGCCACACCGACGCTGCGCCCTTCGTCGGCGGTGAGCTGGGCTACGGCAACTGGGAACTTTCGGCCGACCGTGCCAACGCATCGCGCCGCGAGCTGATGGCTGGCAGCCTGCCCGAGGACCGCATGCTGCGTGTGCAGGGTCTGGCGGCGAGCACGCTGTTCGACGCCAGGGACCCGCTGGCTGCGAGCAACCGGCGCATCAGCATCATCGTCATGAACCGCGAGGCCGAAGATCGCATCTTCCGCGCCGACGAGCCGGAGCCCGACGCCGAACCCGAAGAAGGCTTCGAGCCGGTGATGCCGATCGACCGCATCGTTCCGCAGCTGCGCCGCTGAACGCGGCTGTAACAACGCGGCAGTGCCGCGCGGAACATCGGCGCCTTTCGCCCTCTTATCGCATTCAAGTTACACGGCTGTCCCGGCACCATGGCAAGGCTCGCGATTGACGCGTGCCTCGCACCATGGCCGACGCCCAGGACCGCCGCTTACCCGCCACTGAACGCAAGATACGCAAGGCCCGCGCCGAGGGTCAGGTGGCGCGCTCGCGCGACCTGTCGCATCTGGCTGCGATCGGCCTGTGCGCGGCGCTGCTGGCGTCTGCGGCGCCGCAGCTGACAGCCTGGCTGCGCACCAAGCTCGCCGCCGGGCTGAGCTTCGACGCACGCACGCTGGCCGACGCCGAGGTGATGCAGAACCGCCTGGCGCTGTTCGGCCTGCAGGCCGCGGCGCTGGTGGCGCTGGTCGGTGGCCTGATGCTGCTGGTGGCGGTGGCGGCCGGCGTGCTGTCGGGTGGCTGGAACTTCAGCCTCAAGGCACTGCAACCCAAGTTCGACAAGGTCAACCCGCTAGCAGGGTTGCAGCGCATGGCCTCGCCGCAGCAGATGACCAACACGCTCAAGTCCTGCCTGCTGGCGCTGATCCTCGGCGCCATCGGCGCGTTCTACCTGCGGGCGAACTTGTCGGCGTTTGCCGAGGCGATGGCGCTGCCGCTGCCGCAGGCCATGGCGCAGGCGGGCCGCATGGTGCTCGACGGTGTGCTGCTGCTGGTTGGTGCGCTGGGCCTGTTCGCGTTGGTCGATGTGCCGCTGCAGCGCCATCAGCTGGCCGAACAGCTCAAGATGAGCGCGCAGGAGATGAAGCAGGAGCAGCGCGAGGTCGAAGGCAGCGCAGAGATCAAGTCGCGCCAGCGCTCGCGCATGCGCGAGATGGCGAACCGGCGCATGCTGGCCGCGGTGCCCACCGCCGACCTGGTGGTGATGAACCCGAGTCACTACGCGGTAGCGTTGAAGTACGACGAGGGCCGCATGAGCGCGCCGCGTGTCGTTGCCAAGGGCGCCGACCTGCTGGCCTTGCGGATTCGCGACGCGGCGCAGGGCGCGCAGGTGCCAGTGCTGCGTTCGCCGCCGCTGGCACGTGCGCTTTATGCGCATGCCGACCTCGACGGCCCGGTGCCGGCGGCGCTGTTCAGCGCGGTGGCACAGGTGCTGGCCCATGTGTACCAGTTGCGTGCGCACCTGCAGGGGCAGGGCAAGGCGCCGCCGCCGCTGCCGCAGGTGCAGGTCCCGCCGGAGCTGGACCCGAAACACGGCCAGGCCGAGGTTGACCAATGAAGGCGCTGATGCAGCAGCTGCAGGTCCTGCTTGGCCCGCGTGCGGCGGTGCTGAAGTCACTGGGCGTGCCGATCTTCGTGATGCTGGTGTTGGCGATGATGGTGCTGCCGTTGCCGCCCTTCGCGCTGGACCTGCTGTTCACCTTCAACATCGCGATGGCGCTGATGGTGGTGATGATCTCGGCGCAGATGGTCAAGCCGCTGGACTTCGCGGCCTTCCCGGCGGTGCTGCTGATCACCACGCTGCTGCGGCTGAGCCTGAACGTGGCCTCCACCCGCGTCGTGCTGGTCGAAGGCCACACCGGCCCGGCGGCGGCCGGCAAGGTGATCGAATCCTTCGGCCACTTCCTGATCGGCGGCAACTTCGCGGTCGGTCTGATCGTGTTCGCGATCCTGGTGGTCATCAATTTCATCGTGGTCACCAAGGGCGCCGAGCGCATCGCCGAGGTCGGCGCACGCTTCACGCTGGACGCGATGCCCGGCAAGCAGATGGCGATCGACGCCGAGCTCAATGCCGGCATGATCGACGAGAAGGAAGCGCGCCGCCGCCGTGCCGAAGTCGGCGAGGAGGCCGATTTCTTCGGCAGCATGGACGGTGCCAGCAAGTTCGTGCGTGGCGATGCCATCGCCGGCATGCTGATCCTGTTCATCAACATCGTGGGCGGCTTCGTCATCGGTATCGCTCAGCACGATCTGAGCGCGCAGCAGGCGGCCAGCAGCTACATCCTCCTGGCGGTAGGCGATGCGCTGGTGGCGCAGGTGCCGGCGCTGTTGATCTCGGTGGCTGCGGCGATGGTGGTGTCGCGTGTTGGTAAGGACCACGCCATCGGCGCGCAGATCGGCACGCAGGTGTTCAGCTCGCCCAAGGCGTTGCTCATCACTGCCGGCATCGTCGGCGTGCTCGGCCTGGTGCCGGGCATGCCCAACCTGATCTTTCTGCTCATCTCCGGCGGCATCGGAGCGCTCGCCTGGAGCGTGCGGCGCCGGCAGCAGCGTGAACAGGCCGCCGCGGCCAAACCGCAAGAGCCAACCGTGCACGCGGCCAACGCCGAAGCCAGCTGGGATGACCTGCTGCCAGTGGATACGCTCGGCCTGGAGGTCGGCTACCGTCTGATCGGCCTGGTCGACAAGGCGCGCTCCGGCGACCTGCTCGCGCGCATCAAGGGCGTGCGCAAGAAGTTCGCGCAGGACGTGGGCTTCCTGCCGCCGGCGGTGCACATCCGCGACAACCTGGAGCTCAAGCCAAGCCTGTATCGCGTCACGCTGCGCGGTGCGGTGGTCGGCGAAGGTGAGGCCTTCCCGGGCATGTGGATGGCCATCAACCCCGGCGGTGCGACGCAGACCTTGCCCGGCACCAAGGCGCTGGACCCGGCATTCGGGCTGCCCGCGGTGTGGATCGAGGAACGGCACCGCGAGATGGCCCAGATGGCCGGCTTTACGGTGGTTGATTGCGCGACCGTCGTCGCCACCCACCTTTCACACTTGATGCAGGTGAACGCGGCGCGGCTGCTGGGCCGCATCGAGGCCCAGGCGCTGATCGACCACGTCACCAAGCTGGCACCGAAACTGATGGAAGACGTGGTTCCCAAGATGGTCGGCATCTCCACCGTGCACAAGGTGCTTCAACTGCTGCTGGAAGAGGGCGTGCACATCCGCGACATGCGCGGCATCGTCGAATGCCTCGCCGAGCACGCACCCACTACTACCGACCCGGCCGAACTTGCGCGGCGCGTTCGCGTGCACCTGGCGCCGGCGATCGTGCAGCAGATCTACGGCCCGGTGAAGGAGCTGGACGTGATCGCGCTCGATCCCGAACTCGAGCGCCTGGTGACGCAGGCGCTGAACTCGCCGCATGGCGCCGCACTCGACCCTGGCGTGGCAGAGACGCTGACGCAGCACGCGGCACGCAGCGCGCGCTCGCAGGAGGACCTTGGCGTGCCAGCCTGCCTGCTGGTGCCAGACCTGATCCGCGCGCCGATCGCACGGCTGTTGAAACGCGCCGCACCGCGGCTGAAGGTGCTGTCGCACAGCGAGATCCCTGAAACCCATTCGATCCGCATCGGGTCGATCATCGGAAGCACGACATGAACGTCAAACGATTCAGCGCGCGCAGCTCGCGCGATGCCCTCGGGCTGGTGCGTCAGGCCTTCGGCGACGACGCGGTGGTGCTGTCCACCCGCCCCTGCGCCGAAGGTGTCGAGGTGCTGGCGATGGCGCCGGACAACGTACCGCAGGCCACGCCTGCTGCATCGGTCGGGGCCGCCGCTGCCGCGCCGCTGCTGCCGCCGCTGCGTCGGCCGGTATTGCCTTCGGCACTGGGGCGCGAGGAGCCGGAGCCGGCCGAGCCCAGCAGCGTCGAGCAGGACGTCGAACAGTTGTCGATGAGCACCTTGTCGTTCCAGGACTATGTTCGCGATCGCATGCTGCGCCGCCGCCGCGCCGAGCAGCAATCGCAGGAGCAGAGCCAGAGCGCCGAGGCGCAGGCCCAGGCGCTCGCCGTCGAACGGCAGTCGCGCCCGGTGCCGCCGGCCGCGATGGCGCTGCGCGAGCGTGCCGACGCCGGTCGCGCCGAAATGCCGCGCACCGAAGCACCGAGCGTGGACCGTGGCAACGAAGCAGGCGTGTCGCCTGTGCTGCACGACGCGGCCGTGCCCGCCGCGCCGATTCGCGTCGCAGTGGCCCCGCCGGCACAGATCCAGGCTGGCGTGGCATCCGACGCACAGCCGATGCTCGACGAGTTGCGCTCGATGAAGGCGTTGATCGAAGACCGCTTCGGCGCGCTGGCCTTCATGGAAAAGCTGCAGCGCCAGCCGCGCCAGGCGCTGTTGACGCAAAAACTCCTCGACCAGGGGTTCTCGCCAGCGCTGATCCGCAAGCTGTCCGACAGCCTGCCCGACGACGTCGAGGAGAGCAGCTGGGCCGCCAGCGTGCTCGAACGCAACCTGCAAGGCAGCGAGGCCGAGGCCCCGCTGGAGGACAGCGGCGGCGTGTTCGCGCTGATCGGCGCCACCGGGGTCGGCAAGACCACCAGCACCGCCAAGCTGGCAGCGGCCTTTGCGACGCGCCATGGCGCGTCGAACCTGGGGCTGATCACGCTCGACGCCTACCGCGTCGCGGCACACGAGCAATTGCGCGCCTACGGACGCATTCTCGGCGTGCCGGTGCACACTGCGCACGACCGCGCCTCGCTGGACGACCTGCTCGAACTGCTTGCCGGCAAGAAGATGGTGCTGATCGACACTGCCGGCATGGCGCAGCGCGATGCACGCACGCGCGAATTGCTCGACATGCTCTCGCACCGCAGCGTCAACCGGCTGTTGGTGGTCAATGCCGCCGCGCAAGGCGAGACCATCGAAGACGTGCTCAACGCCTACCGCGCCGCCAGCTGCCGCGGCGTGATCCTGTCGAAGGTCGACGAGGCAGTGAAACTGGGCCCGGCGCTGGACGCGATGATCCGCCACAAGCTCAAGGTGCTGGCGGTGGCCAACGGTCAGCGCGTGCCCGAGGACTGGCACCGCCTGTCGTCCGCCGCGCTGGTGCAGCAGGCGATGCGCAGCGCGCCTGCCGGCGCCTGGCGCATCGACAGCGCAGAGATGAACCTGGTGTTCGCCGGTCTGCGCGCTGCACCGCCCCAGGCTGTGCCAACCGCCTCGCGCCTGCCGCAGGCGATCTGAACGCACTCGAGCCCACCCTTCCCATGCACGAATTTGACGTCTTCTGCGCCAGTGCACCCACCGATCAGGCGCACGGCCTGCGCCGGATGTTCGGCGGCACGGCAGCCAGCCACATCGCGCTGGTCGCCAACCCGCACGTGGCCTTCACCAGCGTGCTGCTGGAGCGCTTGACCACGACGCTGGCCGCGTCAGGCATGAACACGCTGGTGGTCGACGCCGCCGACAGCTCGCCCGCGCCACGCGAACTGGCGGCGCTGGACCTGCGTGCCGGCATCGAGCCGCTGTCCGAGCATGTGTCCTACCTGGCTGCACGCGGTCTGCCGCTGGCGCACGTGGACACGCGCGGGTCGTCGGCACACCTGCTGGATCGGCTGCAGTCGGTGGCCCCGGATGTGCGGGTGCTGTTGGTGCATGCCGGCGCCGCCGACCTGGCGCGGCTGTACCCGCAGCGCGCACTGCGCCCGCTGCTGCTGGCCGCCGACCAGCCCGAAAGCCTGACCCACGCCTACGCATCGATGAAGCTGCTGGCACAGCGCAGTGGCTGGATGAGCGCCGACCTGCTGCTGGCCGCGGCGCCGACCTCGCCGCGTGCCGCGCTGATCGCGCAGCGCTTGGCCAGTTGCGCCGAACACTTCCTCGGCGCTGCGCTGCGCGAGTGGGTGGCGATCGACCCGGCTTGCGACGTGCGCGATGCGCCCGGCGAGGCTCTGGGCTCACTGGTGGCCGCACAGCTGCTGATGGGCGAGGAGGCGCAGGCGCCGCGACACCTGCCGCGGCATGGTCCGACGCAGCGTGGCATGTCCTTGAACTGAACACGAACCGAAAGCCCGAACATCCATGTACACCGCCAAGGGGCGCCTCGACGCCAACGCGATGATCAAGCAGTACAGCCCGCTGGTGCGGCGCCTCGCGCACCAGATGATCGCCAAGCTGCCGGCCAACGTCGAGATCGACGACTTGATCCAGGTGGGCATGATCGGCCTGTCCGACGCGCTGAGCCGCTTCGACGCGGCGCAGGGCGTGATGTTCGAGACCTTCGCCACGCAGCGCATCCGCGGCGCGATGCTCGACGAGTTGCGCGGCAACGACTGGATGAGCCGCGGCGACCGCCGCCACCAGCGCAGCATCGAGGCCGCGGTGCGCACGCTGGAGCAACGCCACGGCCGCGCCCCCAGCGAGGGCGAGATCGCCGCCGAGATGGGCCTGAAGCTGGCCGACTACCAGGAGCTGCTGGGCAAGGTGCGCGGCACGCAGCTGGTGTGCCTGGAGGACATGAGCGGCGACGACGGCGACGAGGACTACCTCGACCGCCATGTCGCCAGCGACGAGCACAACCCGCTGGCGCTGCTGCAGGACCACCGCATGCGCCAAGCGCTGGTCGATGCCATCAAGAACCTGCCCGAGCGCGAGCAGTACGTGATGAGCATGTACTACGAGCAGGACATGAATCTGAAGGAAATCGCCGCGGTCATCGGCGTCACTGAGAGCCGGGTGTGCCAGCTGCACAGCCAGAGCATCGCGCGGCTGCGCGCGAAGCTGCGCGAGTGGTGAGGATTCAGCCCGCCGCGGCCAGTGGCTCGTCCGCCGCTGGCGCTGGCGCTGGCGTTTCGTTGGTCGTGCGAGCCGGCAACGCCGCGTCGGCCAGCGTGAACTCGAAACATGCGCCACGCCCGGGTTCGCCACTCGCAGTGACCGTTCCGCCGTGGCGCTCGACGATGCGCTGCACGATGCTCAGGCCGATGCCGCTGCCGGCATAGTCCTCGCGGGCGTGCAGCCGCGCGAAGGGCTTGAACAGCTGCGTCGCGCGTGCCGGATCGAATCCGACGCCGTTGTCCTGCACGCTGACGCGCACCAGGCCCATGCCTTCGTCGCGCAGGCCGACCCGTATGCGCGGCTGCGTGTTGTCGCGCGTGAACTTCGCGGCGTTGCCCATCAGGTTGCCAAGCACGATCTTCAGCGCCGCCGGGTTCGCAGCAACCTGCATGTCGCGCTGGATGTCCCAGCGCAGCGGCGCGGCATGCTTCAGCGGCGGCAACTCGTCGGCCACCTGCCGCGCCAGCGCGCTCAGATCCAGCGCCTCGCGCGGCATGGGTTGCAGCGTCGAGCGTGCCAGCGCAAGCAGCGCATCGACCGTGTCGCGCATGCGCGTGGCGGCCTGCACCTGCAGGTCGAGAAACCCGCGTTCGTCGGCAGCCAGGCGGTCGGTACAGCGCCCGGCCAGCAGCTGTGCCAGGCCCTGCACCTGGCCGATGGGCGTGCGCAGTTCGTGCGCCAGCTGGCGGGCGAAGGCGTCCAGGTCGCGATTCACCTGCTGCAGGTCCTGCGTGCGCTCGGCCACTGCGCGCTGCAGGGTCTCGTTGTGGCGCAGCAGCAGCGCCTCGGCCTGCTTGCGTGCAGTGATGTCCCGCCCCACGCCGTGGTAGCCGAGGAAACGCCGCGCGCCGTCGAATCGCGGCAGCCCGCTGATCGAGATCCACAGGAAGCGTCCGCCACCGCCATCGACCTCGAACTGCAGCGAGCGGAAGGGCCGCCGGGCGTCCAGGTCGGCGCGGTGCTCGGCCCATTGCTGCGGTGTGAGGGCGCCGGGGTGCGCATCCCAGCGGGTGCGGCCCTCGATGCGGTCGGCCAGCTCGGCACCGATGCGCTGCGCATGGTCGCCGGCGAGCGGCAGCATGCGGTGCTCGGCATCGGTCTGCCAGTACCAGTCGGCGGCCAGACGCGTCATCGTCGACCAGCGCTGTTCGCTGGCCATCAGTCGCTCGTGGGCCATCCGGCGCTCCGTGACGTCGCGCCCGACGCCTTCGTAGCCGCACATCGCGCCGTTGACGTCCTTGCGTGCTCGCCCGCTGATCGACAGCCATCGCGGCGAGCCCAGACTCTGCACCTGGAATTCCAGGTCGCGGAAGGGCTCGAGCCGCATCATGCGTTCGTGCAGCGTACCCCACCCGCCGGCCGGTGCACGGAAGGCACTGATCTGATCGAAGCGCCGGCCCAGCAGCGCGCGCTCGTCGCCACCGGGCAACAGCGCCATCGGCGCCAGCCCGGACAGCCAGCTCAGGCGGTGCTGCGCATCGCTTTCCCAGTACCAGTCGGCCGAAAGCTCGGCCAGTGCCCTCCAGCGTCGGTCGGATTCGCCGAGCACGTTCTCGACGCCGGTGGCCAGCGCGTCGAAGGCCGATGGCGCACCCAGCCGCTCGTCGCGAAGCTGCTGAACGGCGTCGCGCCAGTCCTCGCCGACCAGCGCATCGGAAAACTCATGCAGCGAACTGCGCATGCGCCGCCGTTGCCGCCACAGGGCGCCAATGGGTAGCAGCAGCGCCAGCGCCAGCAGCGCCAGCGCGGCTGCCGCCTGCAGGGGCGGCATCGCCGGCAATTGCGATGCCAGCAGCCCAAGCGCCGCGGCGACCAACGCCCCGGCTCCCAGCGGCCAAAGTGCAGGCAGGCGCCTGACGGGGCGGCGAGGCATGGCGTCGTCCCACGGATCCACGCTGGCGTGGCCAGGGCGCGCTGCGCTATGGCGTGTGTCTGGTCCCAACGAACTCATCTTGGTGGCCGACCTGTCGTGTGCAGGCCTGGTGGGGGCGTGCCGCGCCGGTGCTGGCCAGAGCCAACCGCCGCGCACGCCGCGTCGGCAGCAAGTTTCGCCGTTTTCCGGCTGCGGTCGAACTTAGGGTTTTCATCAGGCGTGGCGCGTACGCGTCGGGCGCCGGCGGATCGGCCGTCGGGCGGCAGTCCCGGGGGCATTGATGGCGCAGATCGTCACCGCTCGACAACGAAGAGATGGTGATGCGCCAGGGCGACTTTGCGCAGGGGGCGGCACCCACGACGTTCGGACCGAGCATTCGGGCAAGCCCTGCAAGATCCTGTTCGCATGGATCGATGGCGCCTTCGACTGCGCCATCGCCCGGCATCGCCCGGCATCGCCCGGCATTGGGCGGGCGGTGAAGGCTGGGCGCGTCGAAGCCTATTTCAATATCGCCAGCAGGTTGTTGAAGTCGTCGCTCCAGGGCCGCGAGGCTGGATAGCGATTTGCCGCCGTGGCGTAGGCGGCAAACGGCGCCAGTGCGGACGCATCCTTCGCCACCAGCACCCAGTCCGTCCTGCGCAGGTCGGAGTCGGCGGCTTCGTCGTGCAGCAGCATCGCGTGCAGGCCTTGTGCCTGCGCGATCGCCATGACCACCGGCGGCAGGTCGAGGTGGCGATTGGTAAGGTGGAATGCAAGCACGCCCCGGGGCTGCAGGTGGCGCAGATACACCGCCACCGCTTCGCCGGTGATCAGGTGGACGGGGACCGCCCCGCCGGAGAAGGCATCGATCGCCAGCACGTCGTAGCCTTGTGGCGGCTCATGCTCCATGGCCAGCCGTGCATCGCCGCCGACTTCCTCCACCCGCGCTGCGCTGTCCGCCAGGAAGCTGAACTCGCGGCGCGCGAGATCAAAGACCTGCGGGTTGATCTCGTAGAAACGATAGGTGTCGCCGGCGCGGCCGTAGACGGCCAGCGTGCCTGCACCCAGCCCTACGAGGCCGACGCGGGCCGGGCGATCGGCCGGCAGCGCCAGCAGCGCCCGCCCGATGCCGGAGGTGTTGCCATAGTAGGTGGTGGCCTCGCGCCGACGCGAGGGGTCCAGGTACTGCTGGCCGTGCTTGACGCCGCCGTGCAGCAAGGTGCGCCGCGCGTCGCGCGGCCCGTCGCCGGGTACGTCGTAGGTTTGCAGCGTGCCGTAGAAGTTGCGTTCGACGATGCGCGATTCGGAGGTGTCGCTGCGTACCTGCCATGCCAGCGCGGCGGCGCAGCCGACACCCAGGCCAAGCGCGACGCCGAAGGCTGCGCGGCGCCTGCCGGCGACGGCCATCCCCAGCGCTGCGGTGAGGGCCAGGCCGATGCCGAGTTCGTAGGTCGACGGCAGCAGCACCGGCGCGCCCAGCCCGACGGCGGCGCCGCCGAGCGCACCGCCTGCCGACAGCATGAGGTAAAAGCGCGTCAGGTACTGCGGAGCAGGGCGCCGTTGTGCCATCTCGCCGTGCAGCACCATGCACAGCACGAACAAAGTGCCGACGTGAAGCGCCACATCTTCGACGACGCCGCTGCCGATCGAGGTAACCAGGCTCAGCGCCGAAAGCGCCAGTGCCGCTGCGCCCAAGGGCAGCCATAGCGCCCGTCGGTACCAGCGGTCGCTCTCGAAGCAAAGGATGAAGGTGGCCAGGTAGACGGTCAGCGGCAGGATCCACAGGAACGGGATCGATGCGACGTTGTGGGTGATCTGGTTCGTCACCGCCAGCAGCATCCAGGAGCCCATCGCCGGCAGTGCCAGCCACAGCGCCTGGCTGCGCCGGCTGGGTGCCGCAGCGGGTGGCTGCGGTGCGGCTGTCGCGGCCACCGACGCTGCCGGCTGCAGCCGCAGGGCCTGCCATGCGCAGGCGATGCACAGCAGCGCGAAGATGGCGTAGGCGGCGGACCAGGCGAGCGCCTGCGTGCGCAGCGGCAGCCACGGCTCCAGCGCCACCGGGTAGGCCAGAAGGGCCAGCAGCGAGGCGGCATTGGACAGCGAAAACAATCGGTACACGCGCGACGCCCAGGGTGCACGCGCCACCCATGCCTGCAGCAGCGGCCCGGTGCTGGACAGCAGGAAGTACGGCAGGCCGACCGTGGCCACCAGCAGCCCGAGGATCAGCAGGCTGGGCTCGCTGTCGGCACCTGGTTTCCAGCGTGGGTTCGCGACGATGGGCAGCGTGGCGGCGCTGAGCAGCAGCAACGCACTGTGCCATTGCGCCTGCCGGCGCGGCGTCACTCGGCGCACCAGGTGATCGGCGTAGGCATAACCGGCCAGCAGCACGCTTTGGAAGAACACCATGCACACCGTCCACACCGCGGCAGAGCCGCCGAACCAGGGCAGGATCTGCTTGGCAACGATCGGCTGCACCAGGAACAGCAGGAAGGCGCTGGCGAAGATCGTCAGGACGAAGGGAAGCGATGCGAAAACGCGCGGCATGGGGGTCTGGATGGCAGTTGTCGCGCAGCGTTTGGCAATGAAGGCCGAGGGCTTCGATCGCAGGCAGTCGCTGCGCTGGGCAAGGGTTTGCCTCGCGCGATTGTCGCTCGCCCGGAGGGGGCAGCCAGGCGCCGGCGGCCGATGGCGCCCGACCCAGACCCTGCGCGCTGGCGCGGCGCTCTATCGGCCGGCTGCCGCTACATCACTGCGCCGAGTTGCCAGGGCACAAATTCGTTCTGGCCGTAGCCATGGCGTTCGCTCTTGGTCGGCTGGCCTGAGGCGGTTTCGAGCATCAGCCGGAAGATGCGCTCGCCCATCTCGTCGATGCTGGCACTGCCGTCGATGACCTCGCCGCAGTTGATGTCGATGTCGTCTTCCTGCTTGAGCCACAGCGCGGTGTTGGTGCTCAGCTTCAGCGACGGCGACGGCGCACAGCCATAGGCCGAGCCGCGCCCGGTGGTGAAGCAGATCAGGTTGGCACCACCCGCCACCTGACCAGTGGCCGAGACCGGGTCGTAACCCGG
>Ga0316195_10001009_pt1 | contig 12210 bp, 4 predicted proteins | sample Phised1_MG_FD_204937 | JGI IMG/M metagenome (GOLD analysis project Ga0316195, IMG submission 204937) | Coastal sediment microbial communities from Maine, United States - Phippsburg sediment 1 | ecosystem: Environmental > Aquatic > Marine > Coastal > Sediment | place: USA: Maine | collected... | reverse complement strand
CTACTTTGACCGGCTGGGTGTGCCGCGACTCTCGTGACCTCAACTTCTCGAACCGCCCGGTGCGGACCCGCATGCCGGGTGGTGTGGGAGGGGCTCGGTCAGTTAGGCTGACCGCCCCTATCCCGATTGCGGGGAGGCACTGCCGGGCGGAAAGCTGACATTGCAGCCCCGCGTCACCGGTATCGCCGATGCCGCCGCCAGCACACGACCGATGGCGCCAGTGGCAGATAAATCGGATTTCACGGCATTAAAGGCCTATAGTGAGGATGCACCGAGGTGACAGGTGAGAGCGGGGCCTAGGCAGTAGCGGGCGGCTCCCACCGTCGCCGTGCAAGCCCAGTTCGGGCAGGGAGCCAGCATGTCGAAGATCCAGCGCAGCAACAGAGAATCCAAAAAGCAGTCCACCCTCACACCCAAGGAAAGGAAAGCGGCCAAGCGGGACAAGAAGCAGGCCGGCGGGCATGTCCCGTTTATTATCAAGGACGCCTGAATCCCATTCGGGAGCCGATATCGGCGGGCTCCCGATCGCAATGTCAAGCAGTTGACGTGCAGCCCTGATACGCATGGCATGGCGGATGGTTGGGTGCCGCACAGGCTGTCAGAAGTGGCTCCCTGAAATGGCTCCCTGAAGTGGCTCCCTGAAATGGCTCCCTGAAGTGGCTCCCTGAAGTGACTCCGGGGGTTTTGACAGTGAGCGTGAGATGACGTCTCACCGCAGTGGTGTCACCTCTGCACCATCCAATTGGATGCTTTGTTGAACGTCCGGGAGATGCCGGCCAATCTTCACAGCGGCTCGCCGGTGTTCTCCCGGTCGTTGCGGGAGTGGAGCAGCGACGGCCCGATGACGCGGTGCCTCCTCCTGGTCGCCCTGCAACCCGAGCGATGTTCGGTCCTGGGTGAGCCAGCACGCCGGGGTATGGCAGCGCTCTCTGTTGCGGCAGCTCTGGGCCTCATGCTGGTGCCCGCCGCGGTATCTCTGAGGCTGTAAGCGGTCTACCCCGGGCGGGAGCGGCTGGGGTCCGGTCATGGCGGCCGGCGCTGATCTGACCGCGCCGGGTTGAAGCAAGGAGAGGTTCATAGCCATCAAAGAGTTCGGGTTTTTCGCACGTACGCGCAACGCGTTGCATAACGAGCAGGATACGGAGTTGCTGCGTTCAGAGCTGTTCAGTATCGAGCAGTTGAAGCGCCACGCAGCAACGCTGGCCGGCCAGCACCGTATCGATCGCCGCCCGGGTCCGGACAGGCTGCGGCCGCGGCTGGCGGACAATGAGCGCGTGCTGCTGGCGGCGTATGACGTCGTCACCGCCGCAGCCACCTCGGGACAGCGGATCGCACCGGCAGAGGCGTGGCTGCTCGACAATTTCTATCTCATCGAGCAGCAGGTCGGCCTGGCGCGTCGGCACCTGCCGGGCGACTACAGCCGGCAGTTGCCGCGACTGGCTGAGGGCATGGCGGCCGGCTTCCCGCGTATCTACGACCTGGCGCTGGAGTTGATCTCCCACATGGACGGGCGTATCGATAGCGACAACGCCACACAGTTCGTCGCCGCCTACCAGGCCGTCGAACCGTTGACGCTCGGTGAACTCTGGGCGTTCCCGATCATGCTGCAGCTGGCGCTGCTGGAAAACCTTCGCCGGGTCGGGCTGCGCATCGCCCGTCGGCGCGAGGAGCGCGATGCGGCCATCTGCTGGGCGGACCGTATGCTCGCGACGGCCGAAAGGGAGCCGAAACAGCTTATTCAGCTGCTCGCTGAGTTTGCCAACGCCGATGTGCCGCTGACCGCGCCGTTTGTAGAGGAGTTTTACGCGAGACTCCAGGCCCAGGGGCCCGCCATGGCATTCGTTCAGACCTGGGTCGAGCAGAAGCTGCTCGAGCAGGGGGTGACCGCGACGCAGTTGTCGGCGGCGGCGGGGCGGACGGCCGCGACCAACCAGATCTCCATCGCCAACAGTATCGGCAGCCTGCGCTTTATCGGCGCGATGGACTGGAGGAATTACGTCGAGGCGCTCAGTGTCGTCGAACAGACACTGCGTGAAGATCCGGCGGGGATGCATGCCGGCCAGGATTTCGCCACCCGCGACCGCTACCGGCACGTCATCGAGGACGTCGCGCGCGGCTGTGCCGGCAGCGAGCTGGCGGTAGCACGCGAAGCCATCGCGCTGGCGCAGGCTGCTGCCGAGCGACTGACTGCCAGCGACCGCAGCGCGCACGTCGGCTACTACTTGGTCGATCAGGGGCGGCAGAGTCTGGAGCGCGCGGTCGCTTGCCGCGTGCCGTGGACATTGCGGGTCACGCGGGCGAGCCGGCAATTCCGTTTGTTCTTCTACCTCGGCCCGATCCTGTTGCTCACTGTGCTGGCGACCGCGCTCGTGCTCGCCTCGTTGGAAGGATCCGGGCTGGCGGACTGGCGCTGCTGGTTCTTGGCAGTCACCAGTGTCATCGGCATGTCAGCGTTGGTGGTCCCGCTGGTGAACCAGTTCGTCACGCTCGTGCTGCCGCCTCGCGCGCTGCCACGCATGGATTTTTCGGAGGGAATCCCCGCTGCTCACCGCACCATGGTGGTGGTTCCCACCCTGCTGAGCCAGCCCCGGGCGATCGATGATCTGGTGGAAGCCCTCGAGATTCGCTACCTCGGCAATCGCGATCCCAATCTGTTCTTTGCCCTGCTGACGGACTTCCCCGACGCGCCCGCGTGCACACTGCCGGACGACGAAGCCTTGCTCGCGCGTGCGCGCGCTGCAGTGCAGGCGCTCAACGAGACCTATCGCGAGGACCGTCCCTGCATCTTCTACCTGTTGCACCGCCCTCGGGTGTGGAATCCCTGCGAACGGGTGTGGATGGGCTACGAGCGCAAGCGCGGCAAGCTGGAGCAATTCAATGCCCTGCTGCGGGGCGGCGGGCAAAGTGCGTTCTCGGACATTGTCGGCGATGTGTCCGGCCTCGCTGCGATCAGGTACGTCATCACCCTCGATACCGACACGCAACTGCCCCGCGACGCGGCCCGCACGCTGGTCGGTAACCTCGCTCATCCGCTCAATCGGCCGGTCTACGCCGCCGACGAGGGGCGCATTGTCGAAGGCTACGCGGTCCTGCAGCCGCGCGCCTCGATCAGCCTGACCAGCGCAGGCCAGTCGCGCTTTACCAAACTGTTCGCCGGCGAGTCCGGGATCGATCCCTACTCGCGGCAGGTTTCGGATGTCTACCAGGATGTTTTCGCGGAAGGATCGTTCATCGGCAAGGGCATCTACGACGTGGACGCGTTTCGCCAGGCTGTCGATGGGCGCTTTCCGGAGCATCTCATTCTCAGTCACGACCTGCTGGAAGGCGGCTACGCGCGTTCGGCGCTGGTGTCCGATGTCGAGCTCATTGAAGAGCACCCCGCCAGTTACGCCATGGAAGTCAGCCGGCGACACCGGTGGATACGCGGCGACTGGCAGCTCGCCGGCTGGCTGCTGCCGCGCGTGCCCGGACCGGCAGGGTCGCAGGGCGCGAACGGGACGCGGCAGCCCAATCCGCTCTCTGCCTTGTCGGTGTGGAAACTGTTCGATAACCTGCGGCGCAGTCTCGTCTCGCCGTCGCTGTTTGCCCTGCTGGCAGGCGGCTGGCTGTTTGAGCTGGGGTCGGCCTGGTTCTGGACCCTGCTGGTCGCCGCTGTGGTGTTCCTGCCCACCTTGCTGGGCACGGCGATCGAACTCATCCGCAAGCCCGAGGAGCGCGACTGGCGGGTACATCTGGTCCTGACGGGCCGATCCGCCGGCCGCCCCATCACGCTGGCCCTGCTGACGCTGGTCCTGCTGCCCTATGACGCGCTGATCTGCCTGGATGCGATCTGGCGCTCGGGCGTGCGCATGCTGTTCACCCGCCGCGGGTTGTTACTCTGGCAACTGCCCTCCTATGCCGGCCGCAACGCGTGCCGCACGCTCGCCGATTTCTGCCGGGAGATGTGGAGCGCGCCCGCAGTGGCGATGCTGCTGGCCGTTGCGCTGTGGCAGGGCCGCCCCGCGGAGTGGCTCTGGTGGGCGCCGGTCTTAGGCGCCTGGCTGGTATCGCCCGTCATCGGCTGGTGGATCAGCAGGCCGCTGATTGCCCCCGCACCGGACCTGACAGTTGAGCAACGCGCGTTCCTGCGCGCATCGGCCCGGCGAACCTGGCGCTTTTTCGCCGAGTTCGTCGGTCCGCAGGACAACTGGCTGCCGCCGGACAACTTCCAGGAATATCCGGCGCCGGTCATCGCCTCGCGGACCTCACCGACCAACATCGGCATGGCGCTGCTGGCCAATCTGGCAGCGTACGATTTCGGCTACATCTGTGCCGGAGAGTTGCTGCGTCGCACCGGGAACACGCTCGCCACGATGGCAAAGCTGGAGCGCTACCGCGGCCATTTCTACAACTGGTACGACACCCGCACCCTGACACCGCTGCGCCCGCAATACGTCTCCTCGGTGGACAGCGGCAACCTGGCCGGCAGCCTGCTCACGCTGCAGGCGGGCCTGGCCGAGTTGCGGGACCAGCCAGTGTTGTCCGCCGGCGCCTTTCGGGGCTTGCAGGACACGCTGCGGGTTCTTGCCGAACAACTGCCCGCCTCGATAGTCCCGGACCTCGCCAGGCAGGTCGGGTTGCTGGAGGACGCGCTCCACTCGCTCACACTGGACGGACCGCCACAGACCCTGCTTGCCGCCGACACCCTGCTGGATAAGATTCACAGTGTCGCCGGGAGTCTGCTTGCATGGCTGCCAGCGGATGTGGATGGCGAACTGCATTACTGGGCGCAGGCATTCGACCAGCAAGTCCGCGCCCTGCGCGACGACCTTGGCTTGCTGGTGCCCGCCCCCCGGCTTCGCAACGGCATCCCGACGCTGGTGGAACTGGCCAGGGACAGCGCAGCCGATGGTGCAACCCGCTCCTCAGCCGATGCTGTCGCGGTGCCCCGTTATCGAGGCGCAGTGGAGCGGCTCAGGGTCATCGACGATCTGGTGGCCCGCTGTCACGAGCTGGCGGTGATGGATTTTGAATTTCTCTACGATTCGTCGCGGGGCTTGCTGGCCATAGGTTACGACGTGGGCGAGCGCCGCCGGGACCCATCCTGCTACGACCTGCTGGCATCCGAGGCGCGCCTGGCCAGCTTTCTGCTGATCGCGCAGGGACAGGTTCCACAGAAGCACTGGTTTGCACTCGGTCGTCTGCTGACAAGTCATGGCGGCGATTTGAGCCTGCTTTCGTGGAGCGGCTCGATGTTCGAATACCTCATGCCGCAGCTGATTATGCCCAGCTATGAGAACACCTTGCTGCAGCAGACCTGTCAGGCCGCGGTCGCGCGGCAGATCGAATACGGCCGGCAACGCGCTGTGCCCTGGGGTATCTCCGAGTCCTGCTATAACGCTACCGATATGCACCAGGTGTACCAGTATCGAGCGTTCGGCGTGCCCGGCCTGGGCTTCAAGCGCGGGCTGGGAGACGACCTGGTCATCGCGCCCTACGCCAGCGCGCTGGCGCTGACGGTGATGCCGCGCGACGCCTGTCGCAACCTGCAGGCACTCGCCGCCGAGGGTTTCCTTGGCGCCTATGGCTTCTATGAGGCAGTCGACTACACGCCAGCGCGCGTGCCGCGAGGCAAGCATCACGCCATCGTGCGCACTTTCATGGCGCACCACCAGGGCATGAGCCTGCTGGCCTTCGAACACGTCCTGCTCAAACAGCCGATGCAGCGCCGCTTCCTGGCTGACCCGCTGCTGCGGGCGACGCAATTGTTGCTGCAGGAGCGGGTGCCGAAGCAGGGCGCCACCCTGCACCCGCACGCGGCCGAAGTGAGCGCCGCGGCGCGCCCGGCGGCCGGGGAAGCGGATGCCATGATACGGGTGTTCAACGACCCCGACACGCCGATACCTGAAGTGCACCTGTTGTCCAACGGCAGCTATCACGTTATGGCGACCCAGGCCGGTGGCGGCTACAGCCGCTGGCGCGACCTGGCCGTCACGCGCTGGCGCGAGGACGCCACTTGCGATTGCTGGGGCACATTCATTTATCTGCGCGAGCCCGAAACGGGGCGTTACTGGTCGGCCGCGCATCAGCCGACACGGCGCAGGGCCGAGCACTACGAGGCCATCTTTGTGCAGGGTCGCGCGGAATACCGGCGGCGCGATCAGGCGATCGAAACGCACACGGAGCTCAGTGTTTCACCCGAAGACGACGTCGAGATCCGCCGGGTCACGCTCACCAACCTGTCCTCGCGCACCCGCCACATAGAAGTAACGAGTTACGCGGAGGTGGTGCTGGCGCCCTTGAATGCCGACCTCGCTCACCGTGCTTTCAGCAATCTGTTCGTGCAGACCGAGATTCTGCCCGACCGGCAGGCGATTCTCTGCACCCGGCGGCGGCGCACGCCGGGGGAACAGGTGCCCTGGATGTTTCACCTGCTGGCCGTGCCGGGTGCGATCGCCGATGAGCCGTCTTACGAGACTGACCGCGCCAGGTTCATCGGGCGGGGTCGAACGGCGGCCAACCCGGTCGCACTGGACCGCAATGACACCCCGTCGGCGCTGTCGAACACCGACGGTTCGGTACTCGATCCTGTGGTCGCGATCCGCCGCACCATCACTTTGCTACCCGACGAGTCGGCGAGAGTGCAGATCATCTCCGGGGTCGCGGACACGCGCGAGGCGGCACTGGCGGTGCTGGAGAAGTATTGTGACCGGCACTTCGTTGAGCGTGCCTTCGAGATGGCCTGGTTCCAGAGTCAGGATGTGCTCCGCTACCTCAACCTGAGCGAGGCCGACGCGCAGGTTTACGGTCGCCTGGCGGGCTCGGTCATTTACGGCAGCGCTCAGCGCCGGGCAGCGCCCAGCGTCATCGCCCGCAACCAGCTTGGTCAGTCCGGGCTCTGGAGCTTTGCCGTCTCGGGCGATTTGCCGATCGTCCTGGTGCGCATCGGCGACCTGAACCGCATCGGCCTGGTCAGGCAGGCCCTGCAAGCCCACGCCTATTGGCGGATGAAGGGTTTGACGGCGGATCTGGTGATTGTGAACGAGGATTTCTCCGGATACCGGGCCGTTCTCCAGGACCAGATCACGGGCCTGATCAATGCGGGTCCCGAGGCGCAGATTGTCGACAAATCGGGCGGGGTTTTCCTGCGGCGCGCCGAAGAGCTTTCCGCGGAGGCGCGGGTGCTGTTCCAGGCTGTCGCCCGGGTCGTACTTACCGATTCCGCCGAGACACTGGTCGAGCAGGTGGAGCGCCGCGTCTCGGCAGAGCGCTTGCCGGGGCGCCTCGAGCCCGTGCAGCAGGCGGCGCTTGAACCGGTCCACCCGCTGCTGCAGCGCGAACGCATTTTCTGCAACGGCCTGGGTGGGTTCACGCCCGACGGACGCGAATACGTCGTCACGCTCGAGCCGGGGCAGAGCACGCCGGCGCCGTGGGTCAATGTCATCGCCAGCCCGCATATTGGCACCGTGATCAGCGAGAGCGGCAGCGCTTACACCTGGGTGGAAAACGCGCACGAGTTCCGGCTGACCCCCTGGCACAATGACCCGGTTGGCGACGGCAGCGGCGAGGCGCTGTACATCCGCGACGAGGAAACGGGTGCCTTCTGGTCGCCGACGCCGCTGCCCGCCCGCGGCCAGTCCGGGTACGTGTGCCGGCACGGCTTCGGGTACAGCGTGTTCGAGCATTACCAGTCCGGCATCTCGTCTGAAATGTTCACCTACGTCGCCATGGACGCGCCGGTGAAGTTTGTGGTGCTCAAGCTGCGCAACCATGCCAGGCGGCCGCGCCGCTTGTCGCTGACGGGGTACTGGGAACTGGTGCTCGGTGAGTGGCGGCACGCCAATCTGATGCACATCATTACTGAAACGGACCCGCACAGCGGGGCGTTGTTCGCGCGCAATGCCTATGGCCGCGAATGCGCAGATCGGGTCGTCTTTGCGCAGGTCAGCGAGCTGGAGCGCTCGGTGACCGGAAACCGTACCGAGTTCATCGGCCGCAATGGCTCGCTGGCCAGCCCGGCGGCTATGCGCCGCGGGCGACTGTCGGGCCGGGCGGGGGCAGGCCTTGACCCGTGCGCCGCGATACAGACCCCGATCGAACTGGCCGAGGGGCAGGAGCGCGAGATCGTGTTCGTATTCGGGGCGGCCCGCAACGCCGACGAAGCGCGGCACTTCATTGAGCGATTCGGCAGACCGGCTGGCGCAAGGCAGGCCCTGGAAGCGGTGTGGGAACACTGGAACCACACCTTGGGCGCGATCCACGTGGAGACGCCGGACCCGGCGCTGGACGTGCTGGCCAACGGCTGGCTGGTCTACCAGACGCTGTCCTGCAGGCTCTGGGGTCGCAGCGGGTATTACCAGTCCGGTGGTGCCTACGGCTTCCGTGACCAGTTGCAGGACACCATGGCGCTGATCCATGCGACACCGTGGCTCGCCCGCGAGCAGTTGATCCGCTGCGCCGCACGCCAGTTCCCCCAGGGTGACGTGCAGCACTGGTGGCATCCGCCCAACGGCCAGGGCGTGCGCACCCACTTCTCCGATGACTATCTGTGGCTGGCCTATGCGACCTGCCGTTATGTGCGGGCGACCGGCGACACAGGCGTACTCGACGAGACAGTGCACTTTCTGGAGGGGCGCGACCTGAGCCCCGAAGAGGAGGCTTACTACGACCAGCCGCAGCGTTCGGTGGAGGCGGCGAGCCTGTACGAGCATTGCGTGCGTTCAATTGAACACGGTCTGCGCTTTGGCGAGCATCAACTGCCGCTGATGGGCTGCGGCGACTGGAATGACGGCATGAATCTCGTCGGTCGTGACGGCAAGGGCGAGAGCGTCTGGTTGGCGTGGTTTCTGTACGAGAACCTGCAGCTGTTTGCCGACCTGGCGCGCGGCCGGGGCGATACGGCCTTTGCCGGGCAGTGCAGCGCTCAGGCGGCACAATTGCGCGGGAATATTGCGGCCAGGGCCTGGGACGGCGGCTGGTATCGGCGGGCCTGGTTCGACGATGGCACGCCGCTGGGCTCGTCCGCGAACGACGAGTGCCAGATCGATTCGATCAGCCAGAGCTGGGCGGTCATTTCCGGCGGTGGCGATCCCAGGCGCGCGCGCCAGGCCATGGCGGCAGTGGACCAACGCCTGGTGCGGCGCGATGCGCGGTTGATCCAGCTGCTCGACCCGCCCTTCGATACCTCATCGCTGGAGCCCGGTTATATCAAGGGCTACGTGCCCGGCGTGCGCGAAAACGGCGGGCAGTATACCCATGCCGCGATCTGGGCCACGATGGCTTTTGCCATGCTCGGGGACCGGGAGCGCGCGTGGGAATTGTTCGCCATGCTCAATCCCGTCAATCACGGCAGCCAAGCGGATGAGATCGAACGCTACAAGGTAGAGCCCTACGTCATGTGCGCAGATATCTACGCGGCGCCGCCGCACACCGGCCGGGGCGGCTGGACCTGGTACACCGGGGCCGCGGGCTGGATGTACCGGCTGATCGTGGAAACCCTGCTGGGCCTGCATCTGGAAGTGGATCATCTGCGCATTGCACCGCGTATTCCAGCCGATTGGTCGTCGTACACCATGCACTACCGCTATCGCGAGACGGTTTACCACATCGCAGTAAGGCGCGTCAGTGAAGAGCCGCAGCACGCCATCCGCGTGATGCTGGATGGTGCCGAGGTAGCGGGCGGCGGCACCGACGGTGCGGGGCAGGCGCAGGGCATGATTCCCCTGGTGGACGACCGCCGGGAACACCAGGTCGAGGTCTATTTGAACTGAAACCGTGCCGCCTGCAGGGCCCTGTGTGCTCTGACAGCGTCGCATATTCGACAGGGCTGAACGCTGCCGCGCCTCGGCGTACTAGCGCACGTAGCCGATGATCGAGACGTAGTGGCACAGTGAACCTGCCAGCACGAAGAGGTGCCAGATGCCGTGGGCATGGCGCATTCTGCCGCTGCCGTCCAGTGCATAGAAGGCGATCCCCAGGGTGTATGCCAGGCCCCCTGCCGTCAGCCAGAACAGACCTGGCGGCAGCATGGCGCTCTTCAGCTCCGGGTATTTGAGCACGCAGACCCAGCCCATGAGCAGGTAGATGGTGACCTGCAGCACCTGGTTGCGATGGGCCTTGAACACGTCCAGCAGGATGCCCACCGCCGCCAGCGTCCACACCGCTGCCAGCAGCATCGGACCGCCGTGGTCTCGCAGTGTCACCAGGGTGTAGGGCGTGTAGGTGCCGGCGATGAGCAGGTAGATCGAGACGTGGTCGAGCTTCTGGAACACGCGCTTCAGGCGCAGCGGGTAGAAGCTGTGATACAGCGTCGACATGGTGTACAGCAGGGCCAGGGTCGCTCCGAACACGGCGAAGCTGGCGATCATCCATGGGTCGCGATAGGGGATGCTGACGGCCAGCAATCCACCAAGGCCGACCAGTGACAGCGCCGCGCCGATCAGATGAGTGATGCTGTTGAGCTTTTCGCCGTAGTACATGCGGGTTCCCGATTTGGAGGCGGCCGCGCCGTTGGCCTGTCACGGTTTTGTCGGCGCCTTGCTGCCGGCCCGGCCGGAGTCGGTCGTTATTCTGTTGTAGCCAGGGCTGGCGACCGCGCCCGGCAGCGGCGGCGATTTCTGTTACCCCGGGCCGCTTCGAACGGGTACAATGTCCGCCGCACGCTGTCTGATCGTGCTGCAATCGCCGAATCCGCCCGCCCATGTTTGCCGAAAAAACACAATGCCAGCGCATCGCCCGCCTATTATGCCAGGCCAGTGAGCAGGTGCTGTGGGAATATTCCCGCACCTGGCTGGAGGCACAGCCGGGACAGCATCGGCTCCACTGCCGGGTGGGTCACGGCGAAGCTACATACTACCGGACTGCCGGCATCAATGACCATATCCTCACCTATGGTTGGAAGATGGTGGCGAGCAAGCGCGATGAAAAGGCGGCCCGGCGCTGGCGCACCGGCAGGGAGATCGTGTCGCGGGGCTACTTCGGCGGGGACATCACCCTGCCGGCGCTGCTGGCGCATACCTGCTGCCATGAGTTTGCCCACCTGGTGCAGAGCATCAGGGGCTGGATTGCCCGCGGGTCCATCCACAACGCCCAATTCTATCGCGTGCTCGATCGCATCCACGCATCGGGCGCGGCCGACCGCGTGCTCGATTACCTGCTCCAGCAGGCTCGCGCCGAGGACATCGAGCTGGCCTTCAGGCCGGCCCGCACGCTGCCGGCCGGGGCTGTCGGGCCGGCCTTCCGCATCGGTCAGATGGTTTCATTCAGCTACAAGGGCGGGCCGATTGAGGGCGAGGTGATTCGAGTCAACCGCAATACCGTCAACGTCAGGCCCATACGGCCTTGTCTGGGCGATACCTATTTTCGCGTCAGCCCGCAGTTTCTGAAGGCGATCGCCTAGTGCGCATGCTGCGGGTAATGGCGGGGTGGCTTGAGCTGCCCTCGCTTGTGCTGCGGCTCGCCGCCTGCGGGCTGCTGGCCGGGTCCGTCGCTCCCGCTTGCGCTGAGCTGACGGCGGAGCGGCTGGACGGGCACAATCTGCAGCGCCGCGTGGCGGGCAGCGACGCCATCGCGGGGCGCGGCGACTGGCTGCTGAGCAACGGCCATCTGTGCGCGGCCATCAGCGGCGCGGAGCACGAGACCGGGTTGTCCGCGTCCGGCGGCTGGCTGGTGGACCTGGGCCACTGCGGCGGTCACGACGACCAGTTCACCTACCATCACCTCCTGCCCGATATGGACCGGGCAGCGATGCTGCCGGTGATCGACATCTCGCCGCGCGTGGACGAGCACGCGGCGAGCCTGGTGGTGACGCGCTCTGATGGCAGGCTGGAGGCGGTTATCCGCTACAGCGTCCGGGACGATGTGCCCGACCGCGTGCGGGTGGCGTCGACCTGGCGGCGCCTCGCAGCGGGCGACTCCCTGGGGATGGTGGGGCAGCTGTGGCTGCACCCCCATCGCTCGATGGTTCCCTTTTCGATCAATACCCGCGATCCCTCGCTCTCCGTGGGCTATACGCATCCGTCGTTCGACGTCGATGACCGCAGCTCGACCCTCAACGCCATGCTGGTGGTGGACCTCACCGTGCTGGTCGGCAGCGCCCTGGACGGCCCCGGCATCAGTTACGGCTTGCGGTCCGGGCCGGCGACGCTGACGGCGGCCGACGGCACGCAGCGTGCGCTGCCGCAATACGCGCTGGTCGAGGCCGACTTCAGCAATCAGCTGTGGCTCAGCAGG
>Ga0316195_10001008_pt1 | contig 12216 bp, 12 predicted proteins | sample Phised1_MG_FD_204937 | JGI IMG/M metagenome (GOLD analysis project Ga0316195, IMG submission 204937) | Coastal sediment microbial communities from Maine, United States - Phippsburg sediment 1 | ecosystem: Environmental > Aquatic > Marine > Coastal > Sediment | place: USA: Maine | collected... | reverse complement strand
GATGAGGCCGGAGCGGGCATGACCGCCCCGGCCTGCACATAAGGGTCAGCTCTTCGGATAGGTCATGGGCTCACACTTCTTGGTGAGGTCCCACATGCCCAGTTCCTTGAAGGCGCGGATGGCTCCCGGATGGGCGTTTTCCTCTGACAGACCGCAGGTCATCAGTTCAGGCGACCAGATCTTCCACAGCGGATTGAGCTCCTTCATCTGCGGCCCGAGCTGAGCCACGGTCTTGACCAGCTTGTAGGCCAGTTCCTCGTCGAATTGCTCGTGCGAGGCCTTGAACGCTCGGTTGAAACCGATGCCAAGCGGCTCGGTCTGGCTCGGCAGCGTGTTGGCCGGCAGCTCGACGTGGATCCAGGTCGCTCCGTATTTCTCGTTCATCTTCTTCACTTCGTCCGGAGTGACGCCGAGATAGCAGATCTTCTTGCCGGTCGCTTCGAGCTGGCGGACAGGACCAGGGATCAGGAACTCCTTCAACAGCGGCTCCGCACCGATGGGGGCAACCGCAGCATCGGTGGCGTCATCGATCAGTTGCTGGGTAAGCTGGCCCGGCGTCATGTGGCGAATATCGGTGTTTTCCGGATTGATGCCATACAGATCGTTCAGGAACAGCCGCGAGAACACGCCCCAGTCGGACTGACCGCGCAGGCCCAGCGAGATGCGCTTGCCCTTCAGATCACCCATCGACTTGAGGCTGCAATCAAACGTGGCGAGGAACTTGCCCTGCCCCCACCAGGCTTCGCCGTAGAGCAACTTCCACGGCACCTTGACCGGCTCTGGAAGGAACTCCTTCATGTCCTCGCTGCCGCCGTCATAGGCAACCTGGATAAGCGTGTCTTCAGTTGCGAAGATCGTGTGCTTCCACTTTGCCTCGTTCTGGGCCATTTCGCGGATGTTGTACATGTAGCCCGGCGTTTCCTGCGGCAGGATCATCACGTCCGCGCCGGACTTGATCATCTGGTTCATCAGAACCGTATCACCGGCGATCGGTCCGCACCCGAACGGGCACAGCATGACCGAGATGGCGTCGGCAGCCCTGGCCGGCTGGCCGCCAATGGCACTGGTTGCGGCAATGCCACCAACCATCAAGGTGCCGAGTAGTTTCATGAACTTGCGCATTTGGTTTCCTCCCAATTAGGTTGCATTTTCTGAACGCGCACTAGACTTCGGTCGTCTCAGTCAGTTTCGATCAACAGCCCTCCCTTGATGAATTCCATATCGAGCCAAGTCTTCATTCTAGCGTCTAGCCTGCAGCCAGCGAAACCCAGACCACACCGCGGGCATCAGGCAGGCGCCGATCGCAATCTTCGTCAGTTCACCCGGCAGAAACGGCCACAGGCCCCAGGCGAGAATGGGCTTGTCCCAGCCATGAAGGGATGCGAGCCAGACCAGACCCGGCAGATAGATGAGTGAAGTGCCTGCCAGCAGCGCGGCAGCCGTGGTGTGGATGCGGCGGTCCCAGCCGCGCTCTGCAAGCCAGCCACACAGCGTCGCAGCGGCCAGGAAGCCGACGAGATAACCTCCGGTGCTGCCGAACATGTAGGCCAGTCCGATTCCCTTGGCAGGCGTATCGGCAAACACCGGCAATCCGGCTGCCCCCTGAAGCAGATACAGGGCAACCGTGGCAAACGCGAGATTGCGCCCGTATGCAAGCCCCAGGCACATGACCACAAGCGTCTGCATGGTCATTGGCACAGGCTGGAAAGGCACCTGGATCTTTGCAGACAGCGCAATCAGCAAGCTGCCGCCCAGCGCCAGCAGCACTTGCCGGGCAAAGGAGAGCTGGCCATTGGCGCTACCGGAGAAGGCTGCCATCGTTGTGGATGAAGTCATTGCAGGGTCTCCAAGGTTGAAGCCGGACAAAGGCCAAGCAGCTTGCGCGCCTCATCCGGCGAGGCGGGGTGGCGATCAAAATCGGCGCAGACGCTGGTGATCAGGCTGACAAGTTCGGCATTGCTCGCAGCCGGCTTGCCCTTGGCAACCATCAGGTTGTCCTCAAAGCCGGTCCGGGTATGGCCCCCGAGCTCGAGGCACCACTTGTTCACTTCGAACTGATGCCGGCCGGTGCCCATGGCGGACCATGTCGCTTGCGGCATAAGCTGCTTGAGTTCACCAACAAGAAATTCCAGCAGGTTGCGCCGCGCAGGCATTGCGCCCGGAATGCCCATGACGAACTGAACGTGGAGTGGCGGATTGATCAGTTCGCGCCTGGCCAGGTTGACGGCATTGTAGAGCATCGCCGCGTCAAACACCTCGATCTCCGGTTTGACCTTGTATTCAAGCATCCGGCCTGCCAGCGCTTCGATGAAGTCTGGCGGGTTCTCGTAGATCTGTCCGGGAAAGTTGACCGAACCGGTTGCAAGAGACGCCATGTCCGGCCCAAGCGACAGCATCGCGCCGCGCTCTGACGGTTCTCGCCCTCGCCCGCCCGTGGACAACTGGATGATCATCCCGGGGCAATGCTTCTCCACGCCTTCCTTGACCCTGGCAAACAGATTGATGTCGGAAGACGGGTTCTCGTTCTCGTCGCGCACATGCACGTGAACCAGTGCGGACCCGGCCTCAAATGCCTCGTGGGTGGACTCGATCTGCTCGCTCGGGGTGACAGGAACAGCCGGATTATCTGCCTTTCGCGGGATCGCCCCCGTGATCGCGGTCGTGATGATAATCGGCGTCGTCATGTCTGGCAGGCTCCGTCGTTATGCTGTTTGCCCAGGGATCAGTTGCTCTTGGAGAAATGGAAACTCTTGATGGTTGGCCGCTGGCTCAGTTCCTTAACCAGGGTGAGCAACGGCGTTTCCATGATCGGATACTCGGTGTTGATGGGCCCCGCCTCCTTGAGAGCCTGGTACTGCGTATTGTCGTAGAAGGCCGCCAGCAGCAGGTCGTCATCGCTGGCAAACGGCCCGCGTTCCTTGCGCAGCCGTTCAAGCGCGGGCGGCACCAGTTCACCGGGGCGTTGCCTGATCGGTTCTGCGCCGCCGGTTATCTTGTCGTAAAGGGTCGGATCGATCTCGCCGGCGATCTCGCCATAGCCCCCGCGCACATAGCGGCGGACTTCGTCCGGCACCGTTTCATAGCGCGGCTTGCCCTGGTCCTTGCCCATCACGTTGAGGATGGCCATGGTGACGATGTACTGGGCGAACGGGCTGATCACGATAGGATATCCGAGGTCCATGCGTACCCGTCCGGCTTCCTCGAGGATTTCCTCAAGCCGGTCCTGCAGTCCGATGGTCTCGAGCTGGTACTGCAGGTTCGACACCATGCCGCCGGCGCACTGGTGGTGGAAGTGGAACTCGTCGTACTCCAGCGGCTTGCCGACGGGCTTGCCTTCCTTTTCGGCAATGTAGGCCAGGCGTTCCGCCACTTCCTCGATCGGTGCAAGGTCGATATCGACGTCGTAGCCGCGGCGGCGGCAATTGCGGGTGAACAGTTCCGTCGGCGTATGCGACACGCCGTTGCCCAACGTCGAGGTTGCGGTGTGGACAACGTCCGCGCCGTGCTCGACCGCTTGCAGCACGTTGTATGGCGCAAGGCCCGAGTTGCAGTGTGTGTGGATCTGTAGCGGCATGGCGCCGATGGCCTGCTTGAGGGCAGGAAACAGCGTCGCCACCCGTTCGGGCCGCAACAGCCCGCTGGCGTCCTTGACGAACACCGCATCGACGCCGTGGGCGACCAGTTCCTTCGCCTTGCGGACGTAATACTCGTCGGTGTGGACGGGACTGTGGGTATACGCAAGACCGCCCACCACGTAGAGCCCGTGCCGCTTGGCCGCCTTGATCGGGATCTCCAGATTGCGCATGTCGTTGAGCGCATCGTACGGCGTGTGATAGCGCATGCCGTTGGCGGCAAACCGCTCGGCCGCCAGTTCCACCACGTCGTCGGCGAAAAACTCGAAAGTGAACAGGCTCTGTCCACGGGTGTGGATGATCAGCGGCGTCTTCGTCACCCACTGGTTCAGGATGCGCATCCGTTCCCAAGGATCTTCTCGCAGATAGCGAACCATCACGTCGAACACTGCGCCGCCAACCAGGTCGATGGCTTCGAACCCGGCCTCGTCCAGGCGCGGGGCAATGTCCTTCATCATCGCCGTGGTCATTCGGGTGGCCCACAGGCACTGGTGCGCATCGCGCAGCGTTACATCAATCAGTCTGACCTTGCGGGTCATGCAATCGCCTCTTGCTTCTGGCTGGCGAACAGTTCGGTTTCAATCCAGCGCGTATGGATGCGGTTGTTCAAATAGGCTTCGTGGCCGATGAGCATGCTGTGGAAGTCGAGCGTGGTGGCCACGCCTTCGCAGGTGGCGCTGTCGAACACGTTGCGCGCTATGCGGATCGCATCATCGCGGTCGCGGCCATGAACGATAAGCTTGGCGATCATCGAGTCGTAGAATGGCGAAATCCGCTGGCCTTCATAACACGCGCTGTCAAGGCGGATGCCGGCACCTTGCGGAAAGCTCCACTTTTTCAGCACCCCGGGTGCAGGTTGGAAGTCTCGCGTCCAGTCTTCCGCATTGATCCGGAATTCTATGGCGTGACCGCCGGGCATGTTCGCCTCATCGACCAGCGGCAGCGGGCCGCCGCGGGCGATTTCGAACTGCAGTGCCACGAGGTCCAGCCCGGTGAGCATTTCGGTCACCGTGTGCTCCACCTGGATACGGGTGTTCATCTCGATGAAAAAGAATTCGTGGGTGGTGGCATCAAGGATGAACTCCATCGTCCCCGCGCCTTCATACTTGAGGCCGCGCGTCAGTTTGCCGGCAGCCTCCAGCAGACCGCGCCGGGTGGTCTCGTTGACCACCGGCGAAGGTGACTCCTCGACAAGCTTCTGGTGACGGCGCTGGACACTGCAATCGCGCTCCACGAACTCGATTGAACCGCCCTTGCCGTCGCCGAATACCTGCACCTCGATATGCCGGACGGCTGGAAAGAACCGCTCCATGTAGACCGCGCCGTCGCCAAACGCGGCCTCGGCCTCGCGGGTGGCCTGCGAGAAGGCTGCGGCAAAACCGGACATCGACTCGACGACCCGCATGCCGCGACCGCCACCACCGGCACGCGCCTTGACCAGCAGCGGAAAGCCGATGCGCCTGGCTTCGGGTCTCGCCAGTTCCACGTCGGTGAACACATCCTGCGAGCCCGGCACTACCGGCACGCCATATTTGGCAGCAGTTTCGCGCGCCTTCGACTTGTCGCCCATGATGCGAATGGCCTCGGCCTGCGGACCAATGAATTTCAGCCCGTTTTGCACACATTGCTCGGCAAAATCGGCATTCTCAGCCAGAAATCCATAGCCTGGATAGACGGCATCACATCCTGTCTGGCCGGCGACGTGGATCAGCGAGGGGATCGACAGGTAACTCTGGCGGGCCGGCGGCGGGCCGATGCAAACTGCCTTGCTCGCCGCCCAGACATGCGGCGAGGCTGCATCGGCAGTAGAGTAGACGGCCACACTCTCGAGCCCCAGTCGCTGGCACGCCCGGATGGCGCGCAGCGCGATCTCGCCTCGATTGGCGATCAGGACGCGCCGGAAGTGTGTGGGCTCATGCATGGATGGTTTGACCGATCAGTGAATCCGCACCTGGTCTCATCATTCAAAACGATCCATCTCATTTTTACAAGACAGCTTGTGCGATGGGAGATATTTTTCTGCTGAGTACCATCAAGCAAGACGATTGATATCATTCCTGTTGCAGGTATAGTTGAGGTAGGGACGGCCACAGTGGCGCAAGGGTCAAGCGAAGCGAGGACAGGACGATGACGGCAACTGGCAGCAGAAAGTTCACCGTGGTGGGCAGATCGGCCGCCAAGGGGTTCGCGCATGTCGGCCCTGCCGATGCCGAGCGCAACGAGCAATTGGCCGAGCTTGGGGTAACCGGCAAGGCGTTCTCGGTGCTTGAGGTCGTTTCGCAAAATCCCCAACCGACCTCCATGGCGGAAATCATGCGCCTGACCGGCATGACCAAGCCGACGGCCCACCGCATCGTGAACCTGCTGATCGACATGGGGTTTCTGCAGCGCGACGAGTTTGGTGGCGGCTTTATCGAGGGCGACAGCCTTGTCGGACTGGCGCACCGTATCCTGGCAGCGGCGGCACCCCGCTCGTTGCGCCATACCATTCTCAAGCGGATGTCGGAACTGGTCGGCGAAACGTGCAACTATGGCGTCCTAAGCGGTGGCGAGGTGATCTACCTCGATCGCGTCGAGGGCAAGTGGCCGCTGGGCCTGCGCTTCGATGCCGGCAGCCGGGTGCCGGCGCATTGCACGGCCATCGGCAAACTGATGCTGAGCCGGTTGCCCGAGCGCGAGCTGGCCGACACCATCGGGGCCATGCCGCTGTCGTCCTACTCGGCCAACACCATCACCGATCAGGACACATTGCTGAAGGCACTTGCCGAAATCCGCCGTGATGGCATCGGCACCGACAACCAGGAGTTCATGCACGGCGTGGTGTGCGTGGCCGTGCCGGTCATCGGCGAAGATGGCCGCTCGCTCGGCGGCATCGCCATTTCGGCGCCGGAAGCGCGCATGACCCTCAACCAGATGCTTGGGTACGTGCCGCAGATGCGCGATGCCGCCCGGCGGCTGTCATCAACCTATGCCCGCGGTACGGCGGCAGACGAGTAAACGGAGAAAGCAATGTCCCTGAGCTTCAAGGAAGTGGCGGAGATCATGAAGATCATCGACAGCTCCAGCTGCGAAGAACTGGTGCTGGAGGCCGAAGGCATGCGTCTGGTGGTGCGCCGTGGCGGCGCCAGTTCAGTGTCACCGGCACCCCAGGCCACCACTGCCGCCCCAATCGCAGCCGCAGCCACTGCCGCGCCCCAGCCGGCGTCAATTGCGGCGAAACCGGCATCGGCAACAACCGCAGGCGGTGCCGGAACGCACACCGTCAAGGCGCCCATGGTTGGCACGTTCTACCGCCGCCCGTCACCGGACGAATCGCCGTTTGTCGAGGTTGGTGCAAAGGTTTCAGCGGGCGATCCACTGTGCATGATCGAGGTGATGAAACTCTACACGACGATCACCGCCAGTGTCGCGGGCGTCGTCGATGCCATCCTGGTGGACGACTCGGCATTGGTGGAATTCGACCAGCCGCTGTTTGTCATCCGCCCGGCCTGACATGACCCAGACGCAACCCGTCATGCCTGATCCGCTGTTCGACATTTCCGGCCGCGTGTACCTGGTTGCCGGCGCAGGCGGCGGTCTTGGCGGCCCCATTGCCCAGGAGCTCGCAGGGCGCGGTGCGAAACTGGTGCTTTTCGACGTGGACGGCGATGCGTTATCCCGCATTGGCGAGACCATACCCGATGCGGTCTGCGAGATTGCCGACATGCGGGATGAGTCAGCAGTCTCGCGGCTGACAGCGCTAACAAGGGAAAGGTTCGGGCGCCTCGATGGAGGCGTTAACGCTGCGGGCAAGCTGCCGATCTCCCCTGCGGCCGACTTCGACGAGGCGGTGTTCCGGGATTGCATCGACATCAACGTGACAGCGGCTTTCCTGTTTTCCCGCGCGGTAGCTGCCGGGCTCGATGGCGATGGCGGAAGGATCGTCCATATCGCTTCAGTGTCATCGTATGTCGCCAATGCCAACTATGCAGCATACGCCAGCTCCAAGGCTGCACTGGCGCAAATGGTCAAGGTGCTTGGCCGCGAATGGGCGCCGCGCAACATTCTCGTAAACGCCATCGGCCCGGCCTTGACCGAAACCGGCCTCACCCATGACTACCTGTCCGACGCCGGGTTCCGCCACAATGCGATCTCAGCCATACCGATGGGCCGGCTGGGCGAGGCTGATGACCTTTTCGGAACCGTCATCTTGCTCCTGTCACGGGCAGGTGGCTTCATCACCGGCCAGACCGTCTATGTAGATGGTGGCCGCACACTGGTTTGAGGCACAACGGCATGACTACGCTGACAGGCCGCACGGCCCTGGTTACCGGGTCCACCTCCGGCATCGGCAAGGCCATTGCCCTGTCGCTGGCCAGGCAGGGCTGCCGCATCATGATCAATGGCATAGACGGTGCGCGGGCGCTGGAGACGGCACGCGAGCACATGCTTGCCGCCGGGGCGCAAGAGGTTGCGTCAAGCGATCACAACTTGCTTGAACCGGAGGCGGCTGGCGATCTCGTTGCCATGACCAACAGTACGCTTGGCGGGCTCCACATCCTGGTCAACAACGCCGGCATCCAGCATGTCGCGCCAGTTGACTCGTTTCCCGACGAGCATTGGGATCGCATCATCGGGCTGAACCTGACGGCGCCGTTCCGGCTGATCCGGAATGCGCTGCCGGCAATGCGCGCAGCCGGCTGGGGGCGGATCATCAATATCGCTTCGGTGCACGGGTTGGTCGCCAGCACCAACAAGTCTGCCTACATTGCTGCAAAACACGGACTGGTGGGGCTGACCAAGACGGTGGCGCTGGAAACCGCGTCAGAACCGGTCACCTGCAATGCCATCTGCCCCGGTTATGTCCGGTCTGCGCTGCTGGAAAGCCAGATCGTGGATTATGCAGCTGCGCATGATCTCGAACTGGAGCAGGCGGCGAAGTCATTCCTGCGCGAGAAGCAACCGTCTGAAAACTTCGTCTCGCCGTCCGACATCGGGGCGCTGGCGCTGTTTCTGTGTTCGGACGCAGCCGCCCAGATTACCGGTACGGCCTTCCCGATCGACGGCGGCTGGACTGCCGCATAACGGGCAGTCACAGCACCGCCGCCACCAGCGTCATGAGGGACAGCAAGACCAGCAGTCCCAGCACGGCCTTGTGGAAATGGGCATTGCCGCCACGTCTGAACCAGCGGGCACCGGTCCATGTGGCCACCAGGCAGAAAGGCGCAGCCAGCGCCCCGATCAGAAGCACCGTCGGGGTGAAGAAACCCAGCCACCAGAACGACAGGATCGACATGACGATCATTGCCGACATCACCGTGAATATGTTGGCGCGCGTGTCCGTGGTGGCGTCGCCCCGGGCCAGCAGCGCCGTCACGACTGGCGGGCCACCGACACCGGTCGCGCCCTGGAAGATTCCTCCAACCAGACCGGTCATGCCGGCGGCCGGCCCGCTCAGGTTGAACTTGAGGTCGCGGCGCAAATACAGCAGACCCACCATGGCCAGCACCACCAGTGAAATCACCATCTTCATCACCTCGGCACTGGCCACCGCCAGCACGTAGGCGCCGGCAGGTGTGGCAATGATCAATCCGGCCAGCATGGGCGAGATCACCGCGCGATTGGCGCCACGGGCGGCATTGGCCGCCATGGACAGGATCACCGGCACTTCCATCACGGCATGCATGGCCACCGCCTCACGTGGTGAAAAGATCAGGGCCAGCGACGGAATGATGGCCAGCGCCGAACCGAACCCGGTGAAGCCACGAATGAACCCGCCCAGGCACACACAGGCAATCACCGCGGCCAACCGCAGGTCGATCTCAACCGGGTGGCCGAACACGTCGATCATATCCTGCCATCCACTTCCGCCAGTTGCAGGAAGAATGACGTGATCGCCTCATTGGCGCGATCCGGCTGTTCGTAGAAAACGAAGTGGCCGGCATCTTCGCAAATCTCGATGACGGCGTTGCTGAAATAGTCCTCCAGTCCGTTCACCCATTGGCTCGACAGCACCGGGTCCTCCCTGCCCCAGAGAAACCGCGCCGGCAGATCGATCACCGGCCGTGGTTGAGGACCGTCGCTGATCTGCCTGAGCCGAGCCTCATTGCCTGCCTTGTACCAGTTGAATCCACCTTCAAGGTTCCCCGGCTTCATGAAGTTGTCGACCCAGGCTTCCAGGTCGTCATCGAAACGGCCCGGCTGTGCAGCCCAGTGATCGAGGAAATGCCTGAAATAGGCACGGCAACTGTCGCGGCTCGCGCCCACGAGTTCCAGCGCCAGCGGCAACAGTTGGAAGCTCTGGTACCAGATCTGGTTGGCATGGCGGTTCTCGACCCAGCGCCTGCCAATGCCGGGATAAGGGCAGTTGCCGAAGAACAGTCCCTTGACCCGATGCGGATGAGCCAGCGCAAACGCCTGGGCGACATGGGCGCCAACGTCATGAGAGACGATGCCGGCGCGCTCCACGCCGAGATGATCCAGCAGGCCTGCAAGGTCCGCCACGTAATCGCCAAGCGCTGGAATCCCCGGCGGCGTGGCGGTATCGCCGAACCCGCGCAGGTCCGGCACGATAACATCGAAGTGCCTGGACAGGGCAGGAATGTTTCTGTGCCAGACGTACCAGAATTCCGGCCAGCCATGCAGCAGCACCAGTGGCATCCTGATGTCAGCCCCATCAGGCTGCTGGCGCACATAGTGAACGTGGATGCCGTTCACCCCGGCGGTATGGTGAGAGAACGAAGCCGCGCTCATGGCACCTCGGTCCCGAGCACACGTTCAATCCACCGCGCCGTGCCCAGCAGCGTTTCGTCGTGCCCGGGCCGGGCCGCCACTTGCAGGCCCAGCGGCAGACCGGAGGGTCCATTGCCAAACGGTATGGTGATGCTCGGCAAATCCAGCAGCGTCCAGGCACGGCTCATGTCGGGATTGCCCGTGCCGGTTTCGTGCAAGGGCGCCTCGCCTGGAGCAGACGGCGCAACAAGTATGTCGGCGGCGCCGAACAGCTGATCGATCCGCGACTTGCAGTCGTCGACCGAAGCCAGCGCCGACTGGTAGCCGGCGGCCGAAACCGCTGTGCCTTCGTCCAGGAAGTCTGCCAGCGTGTCGCTCAGCAGGTCGCGGTGGCAAAGGTGTTCCCATGCCAGGTCGCAAGCGGCCTCGCGCGCCATCACGAGCTTCTGAAGGTCGATGAGCCGGTCGAAATCTGTTGCCGGCGTTACCTTGATGACATTCGCGCCTGCGCTGGCCAACCGCTCTGCTGCTTCGAGAACCGCCGACGTCGCATAAGTTTCCGCAGCATTCCACTCTTGTCCCTGCCATGTGGCGATGACTGGCGCATCCAGCGAAGGGTTGTCATCTTCTTCCATCTCGATGCCGGCCATGACCTGGGCAAGCAAGGCAACGTCATCGACACAGCGGCCAAACACCCCAACCGCGTCCAGCGTGCTGCCGGCAAGTGCCTTTACGCCAGCCCGGCTGATCCAGTGTCTCGACGGCTTGTAGCCGGTGATACCGCAGAAGGCCGCAGGGCGCATGGTGGACGCTGCCGTTTGCGACCCAAGCGCCAAGGGAAACATTCCAGCTGCCAGCCCGGCACACGACCCGCTGGACGAACCGCCCGGAGTGCGCATGGTGTCGTGCGGATTGCGGGTTGGCCCGGCATGCCAGAAGGCGAACTCGGTTGTTACCGTCTTGCCGAGGATGATGGCGCCTGCCGCACGAAGCCGCGCCACGCACGCCGCATCTGCTGAGGGGCGGTGGCCGGCATAAATCTCGGACCCGTAGCTTGTCGGCATGTCTGAAGTGTCGAATATGTCCTTCACCGCGACTGGCAGACCAAACAGTGGTCCGCGCCTTTCAGCAGGGATTCGGTGAAGTTCACCGACCTGTTTTTTGACAAGTTCCCAGTTCAGAAACCTGAATGCCTTTATCTCGCTTTCCCGCGCTTCGACGGCCGAGCGGCAATTGGCCACCACATCTTCCATCGCAGACATGTCTTTTCTCAACTGCCGGGCCAGGTCGCGCGCGTGGGGTAATGAACTGGCTGTCCTCATGCTTCGTGGCTCCCTGGCCTTGCGCCCGGATGGCGGGCTGGCGATCCGGATAAAGATTGCTTGTTCTGCAGCGACGGCTTGGTTGCCTCCCGGAGCACCTTGGATGCGGCGGTCTGCAACTGTTGAAGGGTGCAACTTTGACCGGTGGCACAGAAACGGTTTTTCATCATGGCACCCATGCAACAGCGCACATCCCGCCTTGCCATGAGCGATAAAGACAAATGTGCCGGCAGGTCTGTCCATGTACGCATGGGCTCTCGACCGGACAGAAACCCGGAACAATCGACAGGTGGCGGCTTGTCCGGAGACTGTCTCCTTCCCTTCCGAAACAGGCACTCGCCATGGCTTGGATTTCAGCACCGGCTGAAGGGAGGCGTTGCCGCCATCATGACCCAGATCATCTGTTCGGAAGTCGCGGGCGTGAGGATTTGGTCTGGCGGTTGTTGGCAGAGCAACAGTGTCGGCTTTGCGCTGAACACCGGACCAACTGGACTACCCATCAGACCTTCCGGAATATGCCAAATGGAGCAGTCAATCGCGAACACTCAAGC
>Ga0316195_10001007_pt1 | contig 12216 bp, 12 predicted proteins | sample Phised1_MG_FD_204937 | JGI IMG/M metagenome (GOLD analysis project Ga0316195, IMG submission 204937) | Coastal sediment microbial communities from Maine, United States - Phippsburg sediment 1 | ecosystem: Environmental > Aquatic > Marine > Coastal > Sediment | place: USA: Maine | collected... | reverse complement strand
GTGAGACAGATTCAGTTGTGGCGCGCAAGTTCCTGGCGGCCCAGAAGGCGGGGCTGATCCCCGTACTTTGCGTGGGAGAGACCCTGGAAGAGCGTGAACAGGGAGTAACCAACGAGGTAATCAGGCGACAGCTTACTGCTGTGCTCGATCTGTCCGGTGTTGAGGCCTTTGCCCGTGCAGTGGTGGCCTACGAGCCAGTCTGGGCGATCGGAACCGGCAAGACGGCATCGCCGGAGCAGGCCCAGGAAGTGCATGCATTTATGCGTGGGCTGATTGGTGAAAGGGATGCTACAATTGCCGATTCGATTCAACTGCTCTACGGCGGCAGCATGAAGGCGTCCAATGCGGCCCAGTTGCTGGCTATGCGGGATGTTGACGGGGGTCTGGTTGGCGGTGCATCGCTCCAGGCGGATGAGTTTATCAAGATTTTCGAGGCGGCCGCCTAGGCTGAATTCGTTCACATGCTTTTACACACAGCAATTCTGATTTTCCATGTATTCCTGGCGATTGGGCTGATAGTCCTGATCCTGATTCAGCGCGGCAAGGGTGCTGAAGCCGGGGCTGCATTTGGTGCAGGCGCCTCAGGTACCGTGTTTGGTGCGCGGGGTTCGGCGAGTTTCCTCACTCGGGCCACTGCCGCGCTGGCCACGATGTTCTTTTTTACCAGCCTCGGTCTGGCCTTCCTTTCCGGTCAGGCTCCCGTGGCGGTTAGCGTCATGGAAGGCGTCGCGCCCCAGGGAGTGGTGGAAGATGCGCTGCCCTCACTGCAGCCCACTCAGGATCCAATGAGGGAATTGCCCGCTTTGCCGGAGCAACAGCTGCCGCTGGATACCGGGGAGCAGGCCCAGGGTGAAAAGGACGAGGATCTGCCGGTCGTTCCAAAGACCGGCGAGTAATCCGTCTAGGGCTTACGTAGTTTCTTGCCGATGTGGTGGAATTGGTAGACACGCTATCTTGAGGGGGTAGTGTCTTAGGACGTGCCGGTTCGAGTCCGGCCATCGGCACCAATAACTGAGGCATGGTCACCATGGTAGGTAGGCTTTGCCGCGAAAATGAAGGATTTGGCAGGGTTGTTGTCGCGGGCGGCGCCCTGCAGATGTAATTAGACGGCGGGCCTGTTGGCCTGGTGGCCTGAACGCATTCTCCCGACGGTCTTTGCGGGCCGTGGGTAGAGGACGAAACGCGATGTTGGAAAATTACTTGCCGATCCTTGTCTTTCTGCTTGTCGGCGCCGGGCTTGGTGGGGTACTTCTGCTATTGGGGTTTGTCCTGGGTCGTGGTAGTAAAGATGCTGAAAAGCTCTCCCCGTATGAATGCGGTTTCGAGCCCTTCGAAGACAGCCGTATGAAATTTGACGTCCGCTACTACCTTGTGGCGATACTTTTCATCATTTTCGATCTTGAAATTGCCTTCCTGTTTCCCTGGGCGGTCGCCCTGGACGGGCTCGGTATGTTTGGCTTCCTGGTCATGGCCGTGTTCCTGGTTCTACTGGTAGTCGGTTTCGTCTATGAATGGAAGAAGGGAGCGCTGGAATGGGATTAGCTGAGCAGGGCACAGAGCTGCTCCCTGAGGGTGGTGTTCGAACCACCAGCCTGGATGCCCTGATCAACTGGGCCCGCACAGGTTCTATGTGGCCAATGACCTTCGGCCTGGCATGCTGTGCCGTGGAAATGATGCATGCGGGCGCAGCCCGTTATGACCTGGACCGGTTTGGTGTGGTGTTCCGGCCCAGCCCCCGCCAATCCGATGTCATGATTGTGGCAGGTACCCTGGTCAACAAGATGGCGCCTGCGCTACGCAAGGTCTATGACCAGATGCCAGAGCCGCGCTGGGTTATCTCCATGGGCTCATGCGCGAATGGTGGTGGGTATTACCACTATTCATATTCGGTTGTGAGGGGCTGCGATCGAATCGTTCCTGTTGACATATATGTGCCGGGTTGCCCCCCAACCGCGGAGGCGCTGCTGTATGGAATCATTCAGCTGCAGAACAAGATCCGTCGCACCAATACATTGTTCCGGTAGAGCCTAGATGAGTGCCAAGTCAGAGCAGATTGCTGCTGCCATTCAGACCCACCTGGGGGACAGGTTGCTGGAGATACCCTCTATCTGTGGCGAGCTGACCTATGAGGTTGCGGCGGCTGATCTGCGGGAAGTCTGCACCGCCCTGCGCGATCAGCCGGAGCTGAAGTTCGAAATGCTGGTGGACGTTTGCGGCGTGGACTATCTGGATTACGGCAAGGTGCAATGGAGTACTCGCAGGTCCAGCGGAACGGGATTCAGTCGCGCAGTAAGTGACCCTGCAACGGCCCCTGTCGAGGAAAATGAACGCCGCTTTGCCGTGGTGTATCACCTGTTGTCGATCAGTCATAACGCACGCATCCGCTTGCGGGTTTTTGCCGACCAGGCGGAGATACCCATGGTAGACAGCGTGACGGGTGTCTGGAGCTCAGCCAACTGGTTTGAGCGCGAGGCATTCGACCTGTTTGGAATCCTGTTCAAGGACCATCCGGATTTGCGTCGAATTTTGACCGACTACGGATTTATTGGTCATCCTTTCCGCAAGGATTTTCCGCTGATCGGCAATGTCGAGGTGCGCTACGATCCGGAAAAGGGACGGGTAATCTACCAGCCTGTGAGTATCGAGCCACGTACCCTGGTTCCACGCGTCATACGCGACGACCACCGCTACGAGGAAAGCCTGAAGGAGCCCGGCGGCAATGGCTGAGATTCATAACTACACTATGAACTTCGGTCCGCAGCATCCGGCGGCCCATGGTGTCTTACGCCTGGTTCTGGAAATGGATGGCGAGACCATCCAGAAGGCGGATCCGCATATCGGCCTGTTGCACCGCGGGACGGAGAAGCTGGCCGAGAGCAAGCCGTACAACCAGAGCATTGGTTACATGGATCGGTTGGACTACGTGTCCATGATGTGCAACGAACATGGATACGTGCTGGCCATCGAAAAGTTGCTCGGTGTCGAGGTGCCACTGCGGGCGCAGTACATACGCGTAATGTTCGATGAAATAACCCGCATACTCAACCACCTGATGTGGTTGGGCGCCCACGGTCTGGATATCGGCGCCATGACCATGTTCCTGTATTGCTTTCGTGAGCGCGAGGATCTGATGGATTGCTACGAGGCGGTCTCAGGCACCCGCATGCACGCGGCGTACTATCGTCCGGGTGGAGTTTACCGGGATTTACCGGACAGTATGCCTCGCTACCAGTATTCGAAATTCCGCAGCAAGAAAGAGATCGATCGCCTGAACCAGGTTCGTGAAGGCAGCATGCTCGATTTTATCCAGGACTTTAGCGAGCGTTTCCCCAAGTGCGTTGATGAATACGAGACCCTGCTGACCGACAATCGTATCTGGAAGCAACGGACGGTGAATATCGCCGTAGTAACTCCCGAGCGCGCCATCCAGTTGGGCTTCACCGGCCCGATGCTGCGTGGTTCGGGGGTGGAGTGGGATCTGCGCAGGAAGCAGCCCTACGAAGTCTATGAGCGCATGGACTTCGATATTCCCGTTGGTCTGAATGGCGATTGCTATGATCGCTATCTGGTCAGGGTCGAAGAACTCAGGCAGTCCAACCGTATTATTGCCCAGTGTGTAGAGTGGCTGCGCAACAATCCCGGACCGGTGATCGCGGCTGATCACAAGGTCACACCTCCGTCACGCGAGCAGATGAAGGGTGACATGGAATCGCTGATCCATCATTTCAAGGCGTTCACTGAGGGATATTGTGTGCCCGAGGGTGAGGCCTACGCCGCTGTGGAACATCCAAAGGGGGAGTTTGGTGTGTATCTGATCTCCGATGGCGCCAACAAGCCTTACCGCGTCAAAGTGCGGGCGCCCGGGTTTCCGCATCTGGCCGCGCTTGAAGAAATGGTGAAAGGTCACATGCTGGCGGACGTGGTTGCCGTAATTGGCACCCAGGACATCGTATTTGGTGAGATTGACCGCTAATGACTGATGCAGCTGACAAGACAGCCTTGCTCTCCGAGCATACTCGGCACGAGATTGATCACTGGGTCGCCAAGTTCCCCGTGGGCCGGCAGCGCTCGGCGGTGATCGCCGCACTGCGTGCGGTCCAACACCAGAACCAGGGTTACCTGACCGCCGAGTTGATGGATGCGGTTGCCGCCTACCTGGACCTTCCACCGGTGCACGTGTATGAAGTGGCAAGTTTCTATTCCATGTTTGAAACCGACCCCGTAGGCAGAATTCACATTTCTGTTTGTACCAATATTTCTTGCATGTTGAATGGGGCGGACAAGATCGTCGAGCATGTCGAGAAGCGATTGGGGATCAAGACTGGCGAGACAACGGCAGATGGATTGGTATTCCTGAAATGCGAGGAAGAGTGCCTGGCGGCCTGCAATAACGCTCCCATGATGATGGTCGATCACAAGTATTTCGAGAATCTCACGCCTGAAAAGGTTGATGAGATTCTGGACGGCCTGGAGTAGATCGCATGCAGTTCAACCAGGTATGTTTTGCCACACTCCAGTTCGAGCAGCCATGGACTATTGAGAATTACTTCAAAGTTGGTGGTTATGAATCCTGGAAGAAGATTCTGAGCGAGAAGATTCCACCGGAACAAGTGTTGGAGGAGATTAAGGCTTCTGGTTTGCGTGGCCGCGGTGGCGCCGGTTTTCCAACTGGTTTGAAGTGGAGCTTCATGCCGCGGAATGCTCCGATTCAGAAATACGTAGTATGCAACTCGGATGAGAGTGAACCTGGCACCTGCCATGACCGTGACATCCTGCGTTACAACCCTCATGCGGTGATAGAGGGTATGGCGATCGGTGGCTACTGCATGGGCGCCACTGTGGGCTATAACTATATCCGTGGCGAGTTCCTGGCCGAGCCCATACCGCGTTTTGAGGGCGCCCTGAAGGAGGCCTACGAGGCCGGTCTGCTGGGCAAAAACGTGCTGGGTTCGAGTGTGGATATAGATTTACATATGTTCGCCGGTGCTGGTGCGTATATATGTGGCGAGGAAACCGCATTGCTGGAGTCCCTGGAAGGCAAGCAGGGCAAGCCCAGGTTCAAGCCGCCATTCCCGGCCAACGTTGGTCTGTATGGCAAGCCAACCACGATTAACAACACCCAGAGCTTCGCCTCCGTGCCCAGCATCGTGCGTAATGGCGCCAAGTGGTTTGCCGACCTGGGTGTAGAAGGTTCCGGAGGCCCGGTAGTGTTCTCGGTGTCCGGGCACGTGAACAAACCGGGTAACTATGAGGTGGGTCTGGGAATTCCGTTCAAGGACTTGCTGGAGATTTGCGGGGGCGTGCGTGGCGGGCGCAAGCTCAAGGCCGTTATCCCGGGCGGCTCATCGGTGAGGGTGTTACCTGCTGAACTGATTATGAGCGCCAACATGGATCACGGATCCCTGCAGGCAGTTGGGTCAGCGCTGGGGTCTGCCGCGGTCATCGTGATGGACGACACCACCTGCATGGTCAAGGTGCTGGAGCGTATCTCTCGTTTCTACCACGCCGAGTCTTGCGGTCAATGCACGCCGTGCCGGGAAGGTACGGGCTGGATGCACAGGGTGCTCACGCGCATCGTGGCAGGCAAGGGTCGCCCTGAAGACATGGATTTGCTGGTCGACGTTGCCGGGAAGATCGAGGGTCACACAATTTGTGCACTGGGTGATGCGGCGGCCTGGCCGATCCAGAGTTTCCTGAAGCACTACCGGCACGAATTCGCCTATTACATCGAACACGGTCGCAGCATGGTGGCGGATGACTCCACCGACCTTGCGCGGGCCGAGCCAGACCCAGCACAGGAATAGAGAATGAGTGACGATCTGGTCAACATAGAGGTCAATGGTGTCGCGATGCAGGCTCGCCGGGGGCAGATGCTCATTGAGGTGACCGATGCCAATGAAGTGTACGTGCCCCGTTTTTGCTATCACGAGAAACTGAGCATCGCTGCCAATTGTCGAATGTGCCTGGTCGAGGTGGAAAAGGCGCCCAAGCCATTGCCGGCTTGTGCGACGCCTGTGACCGAGGGCATGAAAGTATTTACCAAATCTGCACGGGCTATCTCGGCGCAGAAAGCCACCATGGAATTTCTGCTGCTCAATCACCCGCTGGATTGCCCGATTTGCGACCAGGGCGGCGAGTGCGAATTGCAGGACCTTTCACTGGGCTACGGCAGTGACATTTCCCGCTATAGCGAGCGCAAGAGAGTCGTAAAAGACAAGAACCTGGGAGCGCTGGTCTCCACTGACATGACCCGCTGCATTCATTGCACACGCTGCGTGCGTTTCGGTGAGGAAATCCAGGGTATGCCACAGCTGGGCACTGTGGGACGCGGTGACAGGATGCAAATCAGTACCTACATCGAGCGTAGCGTCGATCACGAGTTATCGGGCAACATTATTGACCTTTGTCCGGTAGGGGCCCTGAACAACAAGCCTTATCGATTCAGCGCCCGCGCCTGGGAAATGACCGAGCACGCAAGTGTTGCGGCCCACGATTGTGTTGGCAGTAATCTGTATTTTCACGTGCAGAATGGTCGGGTCAAGCGCGTGGTCCCGCGCAGCAACGAAGATGTGAACGAGAGTTGGCTGTCTGATCGCGATCGTTTCAGTTGTTATGCCATCGAGCACGAAGACCGCCTGCTGCGCCCGCGCATAAAGGTGGAGGGCGAATGGCGTGATTGCGAATGGAGTGAGGCGCTGGAACGCGCGAGCACGCTTATGCAGGAGTCAATCAAGAGCAAGGGGGCCGACAGTCTTGGCATCCTGGCCTCGCCATCCTCGACTCTTGAAGAGGCAAGTTTGCTGGCCAAGCTGGCCGACGGTCTTGGTACCGCCAACATTGATCATCGCCTGAGGATGCTGGACTTCCGGGACCAGGCTGCCGACCCACAGTTTCCAAGTCTCGGCAGGCGCATCGCCCAGGTTGAAACTCTGAAGGCAGTCCTGGTGGTGGGCAGCAGGCTGAGGCAAGAAGCCCCGATACTTGCGCATCGCCTGCGCAAGGCGGCTTTGCTTGGCGCCAGCGTCAGTTTCCTGTGCCCGCAGCGTTATGAATACCTGTTCCCGGTGACCGCCTATCTGGATCGGGAGGGCGGTTCCATGACCCAGCAGCTTTCGGCCCTGGTGGCCGCGGCGGCAGAGGTTACCGGGAAACCGTTGCCCGAAAAAGTGCACACGGCTATTGCGGGCGTAAAGTTCGGCGACCTGCACCGCAGTTTGGTTGCCAGTCTGGCCGAAGAGGGAGAATCCGCTATTTTCCTTGGTTTGCAGGCAAACCGGGATGCGGCCTGGGCAGATTTGCGTGCGTTGGCCGGCGTGTTGGCGCAGATGACCGGAGCCAGTCTTGGCACCCTTTCCGAGGGTGCAAATTCGGCCGGCGCGAGTCTCGCGGGCGTACTGCCTCACCGTGTCGCTGGTGGTGCCGACCGCAGTAAAACAGGCTTGAACACCGTCCAGATGCTGCAGGAGCCTCGTTCAGCCTACCTGCTTGCCAATCTTGAGCCCTGGGCAGACCTGGTCGTGGCCGGGGCTATGGAGGCATTCAAGGCCGCTGACAGCGTAGTGGCTCTTGCCGCGTATGCCGGTTCCGATTTACTCGAGTGCGCTGATGTGTTGCTGCCGGTAGGCACTGTGGCCGAGACCTCCGGCACATTTGTGAACGTGGAAGGCCGCTGGCAGTCTTTTGCCGGCGCCGCGCGCCCGCTGGGTGAAAGCCGCCCGGCCTGGAAGGTGTTGCGGGTGCTGGGTAATCTCCTCGGGCTTGAGGGCTTCGATTACGATTCATCCGAACAAATTCGCGACGAACTGCACGGTACGCTGGGGGCGGGTGAGGCATCCAGTTCCTATGCTGGCGGGCATTTTCCGATTACCGCAGCGGAGGATCATGCAGTAGAGGTGGCCATGTACGCAGTTGACGGCATGGTCAGGCGTTCACTTCCGCTCCAGCAGACCGGTGAAGGCCGGGCGGAGCAATCAGCGGCGCGTGACAGCGCGGTTGCCGGCTAGGAGGCGAGGGGAATTGGATATGTCTTTTTCTGACTCATTGCCGCCTCAATTGCATGTGGTCGCGATAACCCTGGCGCAGATCCTGGCGGTAACTGTGGTCCTCATCTTGTGCGTCGCCTATCTGACACTCGCAGAGCGGAAGGTAATCGGGTACATCCAGAATCGTATCGGTCCAAACCGGGTTGGGCCCAAGGGCTTGCTGCAACCTTTTGCCGATGTGCTGAAGTTGTTGTTAAAAGAGGTGGTGGTACCGGCCAACGCCGACCGCTTCCTGTTCATTATCGCCCCGGTGCTGTCGATTACCCCGGCGTTGGCCGCCTGGGCGGTAATGCCGCTGTTTCCGGGTTTTATCCTGGCCAACATCAACGCAGGCTTGCTGTATGTATTGGCCTTGACCTCTCTGGGGGTCTACGGCGTGATCCTGGCAGGCTGGGCAAGCAACTCCAAATATGCATTCCTCGGTGCCATGCGTTCAGCCGCACAGATTGTGGCCTACGAAATAGCCATGGGATTTGCGCTGGTTGCAGTGGTGATGGCTTCGGGCAGTCTCAACCTGGGTGAGATCGTGCAGGCCCAGGCGGGTGGCGCAGGACTGCTAAACTGGTTCTGGCTGCCATTGTTCCCACTGTTTATCGTGTATTTTATTTCCGGTCTGGCGGAGACAAACAGGGCACCCTTTGACGTGGCCGAGGGCGAGTCCGAAATCGTGGCCGGTTTTCATGTCGAGTATTCAGGTGTTTCCTTCGCCGTGTTTTTCCTCGCCGAGTACGCGAACATGATCCTGATTTCGGCGCTTACCGCTGTTTTCTTTCTCGGCGGCTGGTTGTCCCCGTTCCAGGGCTGGTTCGCCGCTGATAGCCTGCTTGGCGCGCCAGGTTTTTTCTGGTTTGCACTCAAGACCGCATTTTTCCTGTTCTGTTTTTTGTGGTTCCGGGCGACATTCCCAAGATACAGGTACGACCAGATCATGCGCCTGGGGTGGAAGGTATTCATTCCGGTAACTATCGTATGGATCTTTGTGCTTGGGGCAATGATTGCCTTCAAACTTCCACCCTGGTTCGCTTGAGGTTGCCCAAATGCTAGCCGTACGCAACATATTCAAGACATTCTTCCTGGTGGAGTTGCTCAAGGGTCTGCGCCTGACTTTTCGCAACCTGTTTGCGCCCAAGATCACTATCCAGTATCCGGAAGAGAAAACACCGCAGTCACCGCGATTCCGTGGTTTGCATGCCCAGCGTCGTTATGCCAATGGTGAAGAACGCTGCATCGCGTGCAAGCTGTGCGAGGCGGTATGTCCCGCGCTGGCCATAACCATTGAATCGGACGTGGCCGACGACGGCACGCGCAGGACCACCCGCTACGATATCGACCTGTTCAAGTGCATATACTGTGGATTTTGTGAAGAGGCCTGTCCCGTGGACGCGATTGTTGAAACGCGCATTCATGAGTACCACATGGAAATGCGGGGTGAGAACATCATGACCAAGGACAAGCTGCTGGCAATAGGTGACAAATACGAAGCCATGATCGCCGCCGACAAGGCTGCTGATGCCCGGTATCGCTGATACCAACTGGAGATGACGGGAACGCCGTGTTTACACAAATACTTTTTTATCTGTTCGCAACTGTGCTGGTAGGCGCCGCAATCGGCGTTATAACCGCACGTAACCCTGTGCACTCGGTGTTGTTCCTGGTGTTGGCATTTTTCAACTCCGCCGTGCTCTGGTTATTGTTGGGAGCTGAGTTCCTCGCGATAGTCCTGGTGCTGGTCTATGTGGGCGCGGTCATGGTGCTCTTCCTGTTCGTCGTCATGATGCTGGATATCAACGTGGAGCAGGCGAAGTCCGGATTCACCAAATATGCGCCGCTGGGTCTGGTGGTGCTGGTCATCATGGCAGTGGAATTGGCCCAGGTTATCTGGGTGCGTCACATGGGTATGATCAGCGCTGATGAACTCGCACCGGTGGCTGCTGATTACAACAACACGCGCGAATTGGGTCTGTTGCTGTATACCGACTATTTTTATGCTTTCGAGTTGGCGGCGGTCATTCTCCTTGTGGCAATTGTTGCTGCCATTTCCCTCACCATGCGCCGTCGCCCTGGCCTCAAAGCGCAGAATATTTCCAGCCAGGTATCGGTGCGTCGGCAAGACCGAGTCAGGCTGGTCAAGATGGATTCGGAGGAGCGGCAATGATCGGTCTGGCCCATTACCTGACTCTGTCGGGCATCCTTTTCTTGTTGGCTGTTGCCGGCATCTTCATCAATCGTCGCAACGTCATATTGCTGCTCATGTGTATCGAACTGATGTTGTTGGCGGTGAATTTTAATTTTGTCGCATTTTCCCGTTTTCTGAACAACCTGGACGGGCAGATATTCGTGTTCTTCATACTTACGGTGGCGGCCGCAGAGGCTGCCATCGGGCTGGCCATTCTCGTTGTATTGTTCCGTAGCAAGAACACCATCAACGTTGAAGAACTGAATTCGATGAAGGGCTGACAGATGCAGCAGGTTTATTTAACTATCGTTCTTGCGCCACTTTTGGCTGCGGTTATCGTTGGCCTGTTTGGCAAGCGCATCGGCCGGGCGGCAGCGCACTGGGCCACCATCCTCGCGGTGGGTCTGTCGTGCGCTCTCTCCTTGTACACCCTGGTTGGACTGACCCTGGGCACGGTTGAGCCGTGGAACGAAAACGTCTACCGCTGGGCGACCGTTGGCGGCGTGCACATGCAAATTGGGTTCCTGGTGGATAGGTTGACCGCCACTATGATGGCCACGGTGACTTTCGTGTCCTGGATGGTACATATCTACACCGTGGGTTATATGCGCGATGACCCGGGCTATCAACGTTTCTTCAGTTACATTTCGCTGTTTACTTTCGCCATGCTTATGCTGGTGATGTCGAACAATTTCCTGCAACTGTTTTTTGGTTGGGAGGCGGTTGGCGTAGTGTCCTATCTGCTGATCGGCTTCTGGTTCAAGCGACCCACGGCGATAGTTGCGAATATGAAGGCCTTTTTGGTGAACAGGGTAGGAGACTTTGGTTTCCTGCTCGGTATCGCTGCGATAGTCATGTACACCGGTTCGCTGGATTACCAGGAAGTATTCAGCCATGTACCGAGGCTATCCGGGCAGACCATGGAAATTTTCCAGGGTTCGGCCTGGAGTGTGATAAGCATAATCTGCATCTTGTTGTTTATTGGCGCCATGGGAAAGTCGGCCCAGGTGCCGCTGCATGTGTGGCTGCCCGATTCCATGGAAGGCCCGACACCTATTTCCGCGCTGATTCATGCGGCCACCATGGTGACTGCCGGTATCTTCATGGTGGCGCGTATGTCGCCGCTGTTTGAGGCTAGCGAGACAGCCTTGTCATTCATATTGGTGATCGGAGCAACCACGGCCTTTTTCATGGGTTTGCTTGGCCTCGTGCAGAACGATATCAAGCGGGTTGTTGCCTACTCCACCCTTTCCCAGTTGGGCTATATGACTGTCGCACTTGGCGCATCAGCCTACACCGGCGCCATTTTCCACCTTATGACGCATGCCTTTTTCAAGGCCCTGCTGTTCCTGGCCGCCGGCTCCGTAATTATCGCCATGCATCATGAGCAGGACATGCGCAAGATGGGCGGTTTGCGAAAATATATGCCCGTGACTTACTGGACCTGCTTGCTTGGGACCCTGGCCCTGATTGGCGCGCCGGGTTTTTCCGGCTTCTTTTCCAAGGACGCAATTATCGAAGCTGTGCACGCTTCAACCCTGCCTGGGGCAGGCTACGCATACGCTGCGGTTCTGAGCGGAGTGTTTGTCACGGCTCTGTACAGTTTCCGGCTGTTGTTCCTGACCTTCCATGGCAAGGAGCGCATGGACGAGCATACCCGTGAGCACTTGCACGAGTCGCCACTTGTAGTGACCGTTCCCCTGGTTCTTTTGGCCATACCCTCGGTAGTTATTGGCTGGCTGACCGAGGACTCATTCCTGTTTGGCGGTTTCCTGGGCGATGCCGTCCAGGTCTTGCCGGGTCATGATGTACTGGCTGAATTTGGCGAACACTTTCACGGACCGGTTGGCTTTGTACAGCATGGCCTGGTAGGCCCTGCATTTTGGCTGGCACTGGCCGGTACGATCGCGGCCTGGTTTTTGTATCTCAAGCGACCGGACCTGCCGGGTGTACTGGCTGACAAATTCTCGGTTCTTTATCGCCTGCTCGTTAACAAAT
>Ga0316195_10001006_pt1 | contig 12220 bp, 8 predicted proteins | sample Phised1_MG_FD_204937 | JGI IMG/M metagenome (GOLD analysis project Ga0316195, IMG submission 204937) | Coastal sediment microbial communities from Maine, United States - Phippsburg sediment 1 | ecosystem: Environmental > Aquatic > Marine > Coastal > Sediment | place: USA: Maine | collected... | reverse complement strand
GCGCCCCGGCATGTTGCGGATGAATTTGTTGCGCGCGGCAAACATGCCCAGCCCCGGTCCCCCGAAAGATTGGGGCAGCCCGAGGCTCTGTCCCTCGCCGCAGGCGATGTCGGCACCGCAGGCGCCCGGGCTCTTTAACAGCGCGTACGCCAGCGGCTCGGTGAAGGCGGTAACAAAAAGGGTTTGCGGGTCCGCATGCGCCGCTTGGCCGAGCGCCTCTAAATCCTCGATGCAGCCGAAAAAGTTCGGCGACTGGACAGCTACGGCGGCGAGTTCACCGTGCCCCTCAAACCCTGACAGGTCCGTTCGTCCGTCGGCCCCATGGGGCAGCGCGACGACCTCGTAACCGGTTGGACGCAAATAGGTTTGTATGACCCGGCGATAAAGGGGGTGCACCAGGTTCGAAACCGCGACTTTGGTGCGCCGCGTTACGCGGATCGCCATCAAAAGCGCTTCCGCCAGGGCGGATGCACCGTCATACATGGAGGCATTGGCGACGTCCAGGCCCAACAGGCGGGTGGTCAAGGTCTGATACTCATAAATGGCCTGAAGCGTCCCCTGACTGATTTCGGGTTGATAGGGCGTATAGGCCGTATAAAATTCGGACCGGCCGAGCAAATGCCGCACCACTTCCGGAATAAAGTGATCGTAGCTGCCCGCCCCGACACACACTTTGTATTCCCTGCCGGCGGCGGCCATGCTTCCGGCCAGTTCATCCATATGATCATTCAACTCCCACTCGGTCATAGGGTCAGGCAGATCGAGTTCCTTGGCGCGACGGCAGTCGCTGGGAATGCAACGAAAAAGATCCTCAAGGCGCTCACTCCCCACGACCTGAAGCATGGCAGCGATATCTTCATCGGTATGAGGTATGTATCGCATGGTCTTATCCTTTCAAAAATTCGAGGTACGCATCCCTGGCCATAAGAGCATCCATTTCACCGGCATCCGGTACTTTGACCTCGATCATCCAGCCGCCGGTATACGGTTCGTTGTTCACCAGTTCCGGTGAATCCTCAAGTGCCGTGTTGACGGCCACGATCTCGCCTCCCACAGGCATGTAAAGTTCGGATACCGCTTTGACCGACTCCACGGTTCCGAATTCGCCGCCCTTGGCGAGCGTATCCCCCACCTGGGGCAATTCTACAAAGACAATATCGCCCAACTGGTCCTGGGCATAATCGCTGATGCCGACAACGACCGTGTCGCCTTGCGGCTTGGTCCATTCATGGTCCTCGGCATATCGCAATTCCTTCGGAAAATTTAATTCGCTGATCTCCTTCATGCCATTCCTCCTTTTTCTAGACTCGGGTTTGATTAGTGAAAAAATGTGTGAAGCTTTTGGACCTGTTCTTCAAACTGCTGTTCCGTAAAACAATACTGCATATTAAGAAATTTTTGTCTCAAGGCAACCACCTGATCCTTGACGAAAATGTCTTTTTTAATGACATCGCAGAAGAGTTGGGCCAACGTTTGAAAATGTTTGGGCGTCATACCGAAGCGGGTCATTTCCTGGACGCCTATCCGCAGGGAGCCGGACGCTGTAAAGCCTTCCTCCAGGGGTGTCGCCTGGTAATTGACGATAATGTTGTTCTCTTCCAGGCGTTGGGCAAATTCAGGTCCTTTGGCATATCCGACGTTGAGAATGACCTGATGGGTTTCGGTAAAATCGATGTCCGCATCCCCGGCCACCTCCAAGCCACAATCACTCAAAGCCCTGGCAAAAGCCTTGGCGTTGGCCAAAACATTCTGCTGATACGTATCTTTAAAATGGTTCATTTCATAGGCGGCCAGCAACAACCCCAGTAAGGTCCCCAGGTGGTGATTGCTGACGCTCCCGGGGAATGCCCGCCGTTGGATGGCGTCCCACAGCTCGTGACGCGGATCGGTTTCAGCATAATTCGAACCGATGATGCCGCGCTGCGTACCGAAATAGGTCTTATGGGTCGAACCGGTTACAATGTCGGCGCCTTCTTTGAAGGGTTCTTGAAAATACGGACCGACCAGCCCCAAAACATGGGCCATGTCATACATGATCACGCAGTCCAGGCCCTGCGCATCGACAAATTGACGAATGGCCGCAACAGGCTCCGTGTGAATCGTCATGCTTTTGCCCAGAATGATCAGTTCCGGCCGGTGCTCGGCGATCAGCGCTTCACAGGCTGCCACGTCGATCTTGAAAGGGTTGTGTTCCAGTACGGGAAAATTGATCGTTGCCGGCTTTTCGGTTTTGGGATCGCGGGCCACAAAATCTCGCAGAGCGCCCATTGGCTGAGCGCTTAGATGTCCGCCTTTAATGATATGGTTGTTCATAACCTTGCGAATGCGCCGTTGCTCACGTTTACGGTCACTGCGATTGATGTAGTCAACCAGGGCGCTGAACAGCGCCATATTGGCCATCTGCCCCGAAACCAGGCGCGTTTCAACGTCAACGCAACCCAGAAACTGAACCAGTTCCGCCTCCAACAGCGCCTCAACCTCGGCGATAAACTCGGTGCCCTGGTAGTAAAACACATTGTCATCGCTAAAGGCCGCCACCGGTTTATGCTCGGCATAGCGCCCCACCGGGTCCATGATCGACAGGAGACGGGCCATGGTCGACGACGTCTGTTCGGAAGGTATCAGGTTGATGCAGCGCTCCTGGCGCCAGCTTGTATTGTCAATGGCCTTGGTAAGCAGTGTTGTCACTTTGCGGGAAGTCTGCTTATCGATTGTCACCGCTTTTTCCATCTGAATACGATCCCACGGAATGGCACGTGCATTAGGCGGCGCCTCGCTTCGCAAGTGATAAGGAACAATCACGGCCCGCACGAGTTTCCCTCTAATCTCGACTTCAAGGGCATCTCCTTCATACAGGTCACTGTTCAGCAAGGCCAGGCCGATCGCGCGTCTATTTTGCTTGTCTGTTCTTTGTGATGCAATCCCGACACCCTCATACTCCCAAAAGGGAACCATGGTTCCACTGGTCATGTGGCCGACCAGCTTGCCCTCCCTGAAAACCGGGTAGCCGGCCCGCGCGATCCCTTTTTCGGTCAGCGCCACCGCCAGGATGCGCCGCGGCAGGTCTGCAATCAAAGTAAAATCACGATTGACGATCCGCTTGAACGCTTTGAATTGCTTCTCGAGCGCTGTCCGACCGATGAAATTCGCTTTCAAATCCGAAAGACTGACCGCAAAGCGCGCCAGAGACGATGCAAAAATTGGGATTTCCTTCCCTTCGGGGTCTTCGCCCAGCTCATGCCCGTACAGGGGCAAGCCCGCTTCCAACCGGAGGGTGTCCCTGGCCCCCAGTCCCACTGGATGAGCGCCCTGCGCGATGATCGCTTCCCACAGATCGATCACGGCATTCCGATCGACAAACAACTCGAAGCAGATCGGCTCACCGGTATAGCCGGTTCTGGCAATCTTGACCGCGGTGCCGTTGATAATGGTCCGGCCCAATTGATTGCGCATGGGTTCCGGTAACGGGCCGTTGCCGATCAGGTTTAACATGATCTGCTTGGACTTGGGGCCCTGCAAGCTGATCATGGCCAGCACATCGGTCTGGTCGATGATCTCGACCATCGAGAATTTCGTCAACTGGGCTTGGAGGTGCTGCCAGTCCTTATCCCGATTGGAGGCATTGACAACCAGCAGGAACTCATCCGCATCGAAACGATACAGGTAGGCATCATCGATGGCCCCGCCCTGCTCATTGGGGATAAGCGTATACTGGCTCTCTTCCACCTCCAGCGCCGCCGCATTGTTGGTGAGAACATGCTGCAGAAATGCCAGGGCATCATCACCGCGAATCGCAAAGCGTCCCATGTGGGAGACATCGAAAAGGCCGGCTCCTTTCCTGGTCAGCAAATGCTCTTGAACAATCCCTTGTTCGTACTGAATCGGCATGTCCCAGCCACCGAACTCAACCATCTGGCCACCATGGCCGGCATGCCAGGCATTTAACGGTGTTTTCAGCGTTGTTTTCATTCCCGGCTCCTCAATCTTTTATCGGTTAAAGGCTATAGGAAATAAAAGCGTAAACTGCGAATCAGTTTTACGCTGGTTTAATCGATTTCAAGAGCGCAGGCCATGGCAACCCCGCCGCCGCCGCACAACGTCGCCAGCCCCAGCGCTTTCTGATGCTTTTGCATGGCATGTATCAACGTTACCATAATCCGGGCACCGGTGGCGCCCACCGGATGTCCCAGGCCGATCCCTGAGCCATTGACATTGGTGGTCTCACGATCCAAACCCAGGTCCCGCTCACAGCCGATATATTGAGCCGCAAACGCCTCGTTGACTTCAACCAGTTCAAAGTCCTTGATGGCAAGGCCGCTGCGTTGCATCAGATCTTTGACCGCCGGCACCGGTGACAGTCCCATTACGGACGGATGACAGGCGCCGCGGCCGACCGCTTTGATTCGGGCCAGGGGTTTGATGTCGAGTTCCCTGGCCTTGTCGGCTGCCATGATCACCATTGCCGCCGAGCCGTCGTTGATCCCGGAGGAATTACCGGCTGTCACCTTGCCGATTTTGGGCACGAAGGCCGGTGGTAACTTGGCCAGTTGTTCCATGGTAAGCCCCGGCCGGAAATGCTCGTCTTTATCGAAAACAAGCGGGTCTTTCCTTTTACGCGGGATTTGTACGGCGACAATCTCGTCTTTGAACGATCCATCATGGGTTGCCCGCTCGGCGTTGTTCTGACTGCGCAGCGCGACCTCGTCCATTTCCTCACGACTGATGTCCATGTGCTGGGCGATAAATTCAGCCGTATGACCCATGATATAGGGTTTGCCTTTGAAAAAGCTCAAGGGCGGCATTTCAGCATTCACCGGTCCATCCTCGGGGTGAGGAATAATGTGCGAGCCGCAGTGCAGGGCATGGATCATGGTGTCCACGAAAACCTGGTCTTGCAGCCGGCATCCCCAGCGTGCGGTCGGAACCGTGTAGGCCACACCCGACATGTGCTCGACGCCTCCGGCCAAAATGACATCGGCCATGCCGGCCTGAATCATGGCCATCCCGGAGATAACCGCCTCCATTCCGGAAATGCACACCCGATTGATGGTAACGGCGGTGACGGATTCCGGAATTCCGGCCAACAGTGCGGCAACGCGGGTAACATTGAGCGCATCCGCCGGTTCGATGCAACACCCATACCGCACATCATCGATCATCCCGGGATCGACTCCCGAGCGTTTGACCGCTTCACGCATGGTAATACTGGCAATTTGGGCGGCATTACTATCCCGCAGGCTTCCCCCGAAAGCGCCGATAGCCGTACGACAGGCCGATACGATGACAACATCTCGCATGATTAGTCCTCCTTGCAAATATCTTCAAACATTAACCGCTGAACCAGCTTGCGAGCGCATTCCCCGTGGCTTGCCGCGGGGAATGCGAGCGAAATCAAATTGGTAAAATACCTTACTGGGAAGCATCCCCACAGCTTGCTGCGGGGATGCTTCAATCGTCAGAGGGCTTCCGTTACCCGCCGAATGATTTTTCATCGATGGCCACAATCGCCTTGTTACCCGCGGTAATTGCATCTATTCTGCCGAGCGTGATCGGCAAAACGGATTCAATATAGTATGAAGCGGTCTTTAACTGGCCATCATAAAAAGCCGCGTCTTTGCTTTTGGAAATGAGCTTCGACAAGTCGTCATGACCCGCTTTGGCCATCAGTGTCTCAAGTCGTGGGACGGCCACGACAGCCCGCCAAAGGTGCATCCAGCCCATGATGACGTCCCCCATGACCGTCAAAAAGGGATGGGCATGGGCAAAGGCCACTTTAAAGTCGGGCGACGACGCCATGCGGCCCAATAGCGACGCCACCGCCACCATTCGACGGGTGGCTGTTTCCACACGGTCCGCCAGACCGACAAGGGATGCCAGGCCTCGGGCTTGGGCCACGGTTCGTTCGATCTCGGACAAAAGCACTTTGAAATAGGCACCCCCGTCCATCCCGAGTTTGCGTCCCAGCAAGTCCATGGCTTGAATGCCGTTCGTTCCTTCATAGATCGTCGTTATCTTACAGTCTCGCATCAACTGCTCGACCGGATACTCCCGGGTATAGCCGTAACCGCCATAGACTTGGACCGCCTGGTCGCAGATCTCCATCCCGCGCTCACTGCAATAAGCCTTTACCAACGGGGTTAAAAGCTCGGTCAACCCTTTGTATTTTTGCCGTTCGGTTTCTTCGGTCGCACAATGTTCGCGGTCAAAGCACAACGCCACATAATAAATAAAACTGCGCATCCCAGCCACTTTGGCCTTCATTTCCAGCAGCATTCTTCTGACGTCCGGATGCCGGATGATCGGCACCTGAGGCGCTTCCGGGTTTTTGCCCTCGGATAGGTCCTTACCCTGCAAGCGCTCGCGGGCATAGGTTAGAGCATATAAATAAGCGGTCGATCCGTGACAAAACCCCTGGCGACCGACATCCAGGCGGGCCTCGTTCATCATGTGAAACATGATGGGCATCCCCTGATTCTCTTCACCCAGCAAATGGCCGCGGCAGCCGCCTTTCCCTCCCAAGGTCAGGCTGCAGGTCGGACTCGCATGCAAGCCCATCTTCTCTTCAATACCGGTGCAAACCACATCGTTGGTTTCTCCCAAACTCCCGTCGGCATTGACCCATATCTTGGGGACGATAAAGAGCGATATCCCTTTGGTGCCGCCCGGTGCGCCTTCCACCCGGGCCAATACGGGGTGGATGATATTGGGGGTGATGTCCTGTTCGCCATTGGTGATAAAAATTTTATTTCCGCTGATCGAGTAGGTGCCATCCGGGTTCTGGACGGCGGTCGTTGACAGCGCGCCCACATCGGACCCCGCCTGGGGTTCGGTCAAAAGCATGGAGCCACCCCATTCGCCGGAATAAAGCTTCTTTAAATAGAGTTCCTTCTGTTGCTCGGTACCGAACAATTCGATCATCTTGCCGGCACCGTGGCCCAAGGTGCCGTAGGTTGTAAAGGCAAAATTAGCGCCGATCAGATACTCATAGGCTGCCTGTGCCACGATATGCGGGAGGCCCTGCCCCCCGTATTTTGGATCGTCGCTCAAGGCGATCCACTCCCCTTCCACAAAAAGCTTATGGGGCCGTCGGAAACAATCGGGCGCTATGACCTTTCCGGCATCGAACTGCACACCGACGCGATCCCCTTCGGCGTAGGTCGGCAAAATCTCTTTGATTCCCAGAGTACGCGCCTCTGAAACGACCATATCGAACAATTTACGGTTAAGGTCAGAAAAGGGTTTGGATGCCAGGAGCTGTTCGGCATCCATCTGTTCGTAAAGGACAAAATCGATGTCTCTGCGTTCGGCAATTAATTGGGCCATGGTTACCTCGAAAAAAGCTTATATAGTTAAACACCTAAGACAATAAACCGTTCTACGAATCTATTCTGATTCGCCCGCGCAGGTTTCAAGGACCTCGCGGGGGATCAGGTCCACGATTTCATGAAACTGGGATATCGCCAATCCGATTTTTGCAAGGCGTCCGGCCAGCTGGTCGGTATTCAGCCGCTCCAACTCCAGACCGGTCAGAAAACGTGACATGAGCAAATCGGCGAAGTAGACTAGATGGGTCAGCTCAGGGGCACAAATCGCTTTTTCAGGGCTGTGGTGGTATGCGATCACTTCCCTGAGGGTTTCCGGGAACGACCAACGCTCGGCCAATTGAGCACCGATCACGGTATGATCGACACCCAGGTGGGTCCGCTCGGATTTTAAAAAGTCCGCGCCTTGAAACATCTCACGATAAAAAAGGGGGAAGCCGGCCGCAACATACTGGTCTAAGACAACCTTGCCGATATCGTGCAACAAACCTCCGGTGTAGGCCAAAGACGGCGACACCGTATCCGTCAAGCGTGATAGTTTTTCGGCTATTTTAGCCGTTCCAACGGCATGATGGTAGATGCCGCCCATACAAAGCGAATAACCATGGGCACTCTGCTTGAAAAATTCCTTGATATAAGATTCGATCACTGATTTGGCCAGAATATCCGGCCCTAAAAAGATCAACGCATGCTCCAGGGTTTCAATTTCTCTTTTTTTGGAAAACATGGCCGAGTTACACAATTGAATGGTCCGGGCACAAATCACCTGATCCTTGCGAATCTCATCGGCGATTGCGTTGATGAAGTAGTTGCCTTCATCCAGCATCCGCAATACTTTCAAGGCGACCTGGGGAATAGGCTGGATCCGTTCAGAGGCCGTACTGATTCCGGACAAATCGATGGCGTCAGGTGATCCGTGCAACATCATCCGCTCGATCTCGACCGGTTTGATGGCACATTTCCAGGTTTGCATATCGAGGCTGAGTTCGCAGGTAAAAAAGCCCCCGGTCTCCGATTCCTCGACCGTGACGCCCTCATTGCCAAGAATCCGTTTCACCCAGTCCGCCGTCCGCCCCCCGATGTCCAGGTCGAGATCCTGGCGACTGACGGGCCCGATAAAAGCCCCGCCGGCATAGGTCGCTCTCAGGTTTTCCTTGGTAGCGCCTTCTTTATAGAGGGCCTCCAAGAACAAGGGCAGACCGGTGGAAGCATATTTTTCAGGGTAAAATGTACTGCCCGAGACGAGCTGTTCAGGAAGCAGCAGGTGGATCATACCGCCAACTCCGGCCTTGGTATCGTACAGCACGACCCCGACGCAGGAACCCAAAAACGCCTGTAGCTTCAGCGGCCCCTGACGTCCGACGTAAAAGGTGCCCGAGGCTACAATTCTATTTTCCCTAAAAGCCATAATATTTTATTAATATCATGAAGTTGTGCTGGGCTATGCATGGATATGCTTTTCCTGATGATAGACCTTGTCAAACCATATAATACGATCGGGCCCAAGGCAATAGCTACCTTTAAGCTACAGACTTGTATTTTTTGTCAGCATCTTCAATTGACCGGTAAGCGTCTGTCTACGATATGGTGGTCAGGGATTGAACCAACCGACATTCTTAATATATCGGCTATTGACTTTTCGCCCTGATTTACTATCTTGCCCGTTACCATAAGGAGGTCACATGCCATTATCCCGAACCCTATTCAAAACATGGTTTGCCATGCTGTTGCTTGTGCTGGCAGCGCCGCCCCATTCGAACGCGGCTGACAACCCGCCCGACGCGCGCTTTTCCGGTAACATCCAGCTCGGGGCCATGTGGTCCAATTCGACCAACCAATTACGGGTTTACGATACCAACGAAACGACGGACGATCTTAACCGTCAGGCCGATAGTTACAATATCGTTTTTCCGATTGTCCTGTTCGATCTGAAATATCGGGTCAAGGACAAAACAACGTTGCACGCCGGAACCCCCATCGATGAATACGGAATTCGGCTCAACGCCGGCGTGGCGCACAATTTGGGCGATCCGGGCCAATTGGATTTTTCCATTTTCTGGAGCCCCATGCACGAGGAATGGCAGGACCCCTACATCGCCGGGCGGGACCGGGAAGGGACCAGTGCATTCGATGCAGGCCTTGAGCTGAAATACACCCGCATCATGGGAACCGGCTTCCAGTTCCGGGGGCTTTATAATTATATCGATCTGGACAAGGATCTCATTGGTGAACGGTTTGAAGATTTGCAGCGTGACGGGACCAAGTACACGGCCAACATCGGGTATGCCCTATCATTGAATCAAGGCAATCGAATCGTACCGGCGCTCGACTTCACACGCGGTCAGATGGATGGCGCCAGCAATTCCTACAACAGCTATCGCGTTCTCCTGAACTTCGTGCGTTTTACACGCCAATACATGCTCAATGCTTATATTGGCGGTGGTACCGCCACATACGACAAGGAACACCCTTTATACGGCAAAACCCGGCAAGACAACAGCATCGGGGGCTTTGCCATCCTGACCTGGTTCAAGCCGTTTGATTGGCAGCGCATCTTTTTAAGTTTGGGAGCCGGGGCCGGATACTCGGATGCCAATATCGATTTTTACGATTCGCGGTCCTTTTCAACGCTATTCTCGGTTGGATATAAGTTTTAAACGATCCCTTCCAAGGCCACCAAACCGACATGCCACCCTTTTAACCTGCGGACAGTAGCGATCGCGACGGGTCTCTAAATCTCTTGCGACCGCTTCTTTCAGGGAAAGTCTATCCCTGGTTGCTTCTAACGTCTGCAAATATTCATTGATATTGATTGCTTCCAGCGCCACTGCGAGCCGTTTAAAAATCCGTGGCACATACTTGCCGGGCGGGAGGACATGATGCAACCCGCCACTATAGACCAACAGGGCCTTGTCTTGTGAAAATTTGCGCAGAATATCCAAGGCGCCCCCTTTGACCGTCATGGCCCGACCTTGTTTGTCGAGGCCGTCGGGCCTTTTCATGCGCCCTTCGGGCATTACAATCAAAATGGTGGCCGGTTGCAGCTGCGCCAGAAAGGCCTGCCATGTCCTGTCCCTCCGGCGTGTCACCGGTACCACTTCAGGCGCAAGCGTTTTCAAAGCTGGCCCATAAAAGGGATGGGCCAGGGTTTCTTTGGCAACGGGAAAGACCAAGTTTTGGGACATTCGCACCAGGAACTTGAAGGGGATTACCCCCGCATAGATGAATTCGAACAAGCTTGTGTGGTTCAGGATAAAAATGAGGCGAATATCGTCCCAATTTTTAGCGTCCGGCTTTTGAATCCATTTGATCTGGGTTGGATAGAAGACATACCGGAGTCCTTTTAAAAAGATAAGCAGCTCCAAGCGTAAATACGCGACAACCTTTGCCAGCATGGCTCCTCCGTTAGGGTTCGGCCGATCGGGTGCTATTACCATCGGTCAAAAGATTGGCCAACCTGCGCTCGTGCCAGGCCTTGAGCGTCAAGCCTTCGATGAATCCGCTGTGACCACCGAACCGGTGGACAATCAGGCGGGTGTCTTGATTAAGCTTCAAGCCGTGAAAGTCGTCGACCGGAACGATCGGGTCGTCCTGGGCCGTAATGATTGTGGTTGGAACGTGCAGCGTCTGCAGGGCGTCGTCGGTCAGGGTGTAGGCCGCAAAATAATCCGCAAGCGACGGAAACAGGCTGTACTGGCCGATGAGCAGAACCGACATCTGCCGAATGGTGTCTTCGGTCAGGGCTTGGCTGAAATCGTAGGCCCCTGGAAACAACTGCTGCTTTTTCTTTAGAGATCGTTTCCATTTTCTGATGAAGTACCTTCGGATCATGGGAAAGCGATCCACAGCGGTCGTCGATTTGTCGGGGTTGACGACAGGGCTGATGGCCGCAATGTGATGCAGTTGCGGGATTGGCTCCTGAGCGCACGCCAAACCGATGCGCAGTGCAAAGTTGCCCCCCATGGAAAAACCCACCAGATACAATGGGTGCGGACTGGTCAACTCGCCGATGCATTTAACGGCCTGATAAGTTTCCTCGAGTCGTGTGGCGTAAAACAGGCCCTGGTTCAGGTGGTGGGTGTTACCGTGGTCTCTGAGATTCAAACGGCACACCCCGAAACCCTGATCGTACAGGTGGCGGGCCACACAGAGCACATACGCAGATTCAGCACTACCTTCCCACCCGTGAATCACAACCGCGGTGCCACGTTCATTCCCTTTGGGATGGGGCGATAAAAAGCCTTGTAGGCGCACGCCGTCATCGACCGCGAGGATGATTTCCCTTGCCCGACGACGAACGGTTTTTGTACCCCTGGTACGAATTTTCCGGCTGGCCAAAACGGTCTGAAGCAGCGCCGAACGCAGTATCCATGGGGGGGTAAACGAATCTCTACAGGTCGTGCTCATCTGATCTCGAAATATTCTTTTGGTTACGGAACAATACGTTCTTCAGGGGCCTACTTGCCGTCCTTGGCGGCATCGTCTTTACTCCCGCCGAACCACCGTTCAAACAGGCCTTTCTTTTTACCCTTGCCTTTTTCGGCCGCATTTTGAACACCTTTGGGCGGCTCGGTTTTTTTGCCTTGGCCCTTTGCCTTGGCCTCTTTTTGCTCCTGCTTCAACTCACGATCCGCCTGGTCATCCCCCTTTTTGGCCTTCTCCTTGGTCTGATCCGATTTACCGTCTTCCTTTTCACGATCACGGGTACCATCACGCTCCTGCTTTTCTTCTTTTTCTCCGCGGCTCGACTTCTGTTTTCCCGAATTCTGGTATACTTCCTGGCGGGTCTCCTCCGTGCGGACTTTTTCCTTGTGTTTCCCTTTACCGCCGCCTTTGGCATAGCCGACCCCGGAGATGCCGAATATCGTCACGATCACAAATATTAATATTTTTTTCAC
>Ga0316195_10001005_pt1 | contig 12220 bp, 11 predicted proteins | sample Phised1_MG_FD_204937 | JGI IMG/M metagenome (GOLD analysis project Ga0316195, IMG submission 204937) | Coastal sediment microbial communities from Maine, United States - Phippsburg sediment 1 | ecosystem: Environmental > Aquatic > Marine > Coastal > Sediment | place: USA: Maine | collected... | reverse complement strand
ATCTGCTGGCTGATCGCCGCCTGGGAGAACCCCAGGATGTCTGCCGCTCCGATGAACGAGCCCTCCTCGGCCACCGCGCGCAGGGATCGCAGGTGCCGCATCTCGACGTCGTCGAAGGTCATAAACATAAGTGTATGCGATCGACACGATAAAAATACATCGCTTTTCTTTATGCAAGCGATTCCCTACTGTTGAGCCACAACAAGAGAGGAGCACGACATGATCACCGACACCCAGACGACGTCAGCCCGCATCGCGGACCTGAGCATCGCGCTTGAGGACGGCGGGATCGCCGCGGATCCGGTGAACCTGCTGCTGCTCGCCCATACGGCCACTGACCTCGGCATCGACTCCCTGCTGATCTCGGTCATGGTTGACGAGAACGAGTCCGAGATGGCCCGCCTGCGCTCGTACGCCCGCGTTGCCACGCAGGTCTCGAACCGGCTGGACCAGCCGTCCGTCACCAACGTCGAGCGCGAGCTGCAGCCCGCCTGCTGACGATCACGAAGCACACGAGAGGGGCGGGTCCATCCGGACCCGCCCCTCTCGTGTGCCGTGCCGTGTTGCTAGGCGGTCTTTGCGCCTGAGACCCGCCCTGCGAGGTTCAGCATCGCGACACCGATGAGGATGAAGACGACGCCGATGCCGATCGCCATCGCCGCGACGCCGAAGGCCACCACGGAGGTGAACAGCGATGCGCGGAGGAACGAGCCGTTCATGGCGACCGCGCGAAGCGGGTCTTCGCGATCGAGCTCGGCGTAGGTCTTGCCGCCGGTCGCCTCGAGCGCGTGTACCTCGATGATCCCGGCCTCACAGTAGGCCGTGAAGGGACCTGACACTGACTGGCCACCGAGGCAGGCATCCTCGGAGACGGTGATGCGCTCATCAGCCAGCGTGCTGCTGACCGTGCCGTAGGTGACCGCGCCAGCGATGACCATGATTGCGCCGACGACCATGACGACGATGCTGATCCACTTGGCGGTGGCGGAACCTGAACTGCTGGACATGTGTACTGCCTCCCCACATCAGCCAACCCTTGGCTGATGGGACTCACTCTTCCCACTCGCACCTCCGATGGGAAGCGCTTGCGGCCTCAACTATCGCGATTCCTTGAAGTCGGGACCAAAGTCCGTGTTCCGGCCGGGACGTTGGCCGTGCCGGCCGACGTACCAGGGGATCTGCGCCGGGTACAAGGTCCCGCGTCACTCCGTGACGCGCACCCTCGGGCGTCACTCCGTGACGCGCATCCTCGGGCGTCACTCCGTGACGCGGTGCACCTTGTACTGAGCCGCCTGCGCCACCGGTCGCATCACCATGAGGTCGATGTTGACATGCGAGGGCAGCGTGGCGACCCATGCGACAGACTCGGCGACGTCCTCCGCCACGAGCGGCTCCGCCACCCCGGCGTACACGGCGGCGGCCCTGTCCGCGTCCCCATGGAATCGATTCACGGCGAACTCCTCCGTGCGCACCATGCCCGGCGCGATCTCCGTGACCCGCACCGGCAGTCCGCACAACTCCAGTCGGAGGGTGCCGGCAATCGCCGCGACCGCGTGCTTGGCGGCGGCGTAACTGCCACCCCCCTCGTACACCCCGCGACCGGCGGTGGACCCCATGAGCACGATCAGGCCGCGGCCGGACGCGGTGAGTCGGGGCAGGAGGGCCTTGATCATGCGCACCGTGCCCAGGACGTTGACGTCGTGCGTGCGCTGCCACGTCTCGAGGTCCGCGTCAGCGACTGCGTCGGCGTCGAAGGCACCGCCAGCGTTGGCCACCAGAACGGTGACGTCCTCGCCGGCAAGGGACTCGGCCAGCGCATCGACGCTCGCCTGGTCGGTCACGTCCAGCACCCGCGCCTCGATCCGGGGGTCGGATGCCGCGAGGTCGGCGAGGCGGTCGGCCCGCCGGGCCGCGGCGATCACCCGAAAGCCCTGGTCGGCGAGGGCTCGTGCCGTCGCGGCGCCAATGCCCCCGCTGGCGCCGGCGACGACCGCGGTGCCACGTGCTGCTGTCATGGGGAACCTCCCGGGTGCCTAGCGGCCGACCAGCGTCGTGTTGAACGAATGGGCGTCCGCACGGTAGCAGTGCTGGGCGTACTCGACCGCACGTCCCGAATCGTCGAACGCCGTCCGCTCCATGGTGAGCAGGGGAGCGCCGGATCGCACCTGCAGGAGCCGCGCGTCTGATCGGGTCGCCGCGCGCGCACCGATGCGCTGGTTCGCGATGCGCAGGTGGACGCCCCCGCGACGCAGGGCGTCGTAGAGTCCCTGCTCCGCCAGCGTCGACGCGTCGAGCGAGACGACGTCGCGGGGCAGCCAGTTGCGCAGGATCGCCAGTGGCTCGCCGCGCTGAAGCCGCAGCCGTTCCAGGTAGGTCACGTCGGTGGCCGGGGCGATGCTGAGCGCGGCCGCCACCATGCCGTCGGCGGGCACCGAGCGCAGGTCGAGGACGGTCGTGCTGGGGCGGTGCCCGGCGGCGGCTAGGTCGTCGAAGAGGCTGGTGAGCCCCAGGGGTCGATGAAACTGGGCGTCGACGACCTGCGTGCCGACCCCGCGTCGGCGCACGAGGAGGCCCTTGCTGACCAGCTCCTGGACCGCCTGGCGCACGGTGGGCCGGCCCAGGCCCAGGCGCTCGGCGAGCTCGGTCTCCGTGTCGATCCGGTCGCCGGGGCGCAGCCGACCGTCGCCGATGGCCGCCTCGAGCTGCTGCGCCAGCTGGAAGTACAGGGGCACGCGGCTGTCGCGATCGATGCTCAGATCCAGGGCCACGATCCGAGGCTAGGACGCTCTGACGACTTTGTAAAGACATATTGACGTAAGGACACCGCCTCCCTAGACTCGGATCACCCACTCATCGGAAGCAGGCGATCATGACCGCACGCGTCACCCACTGGATCAACGGACAGGCCTGGGAAGGCACGGCAGAGCGAACGGGTGACGTCTTCGACCCGGCCACCGGCCAGGTCACCAAGCACGTTGACTTCGCCTCCCGCGCGGTGCTGGACGAGGCCGTGGCCGCCGCCAAGGCAGCCTTCCCCGCCTGGCGCGACAGCTCGCTCACCAAGCGCACCCAGATCCTGTTCGCCTTCCGCGAGCTGCTCAACGCCAACAAGGAGAAGGTGGCCGCGCTGATCACCGAGGAGCACGGCAAGGTCCTCAGCGACGCGCTCGGCGAGGTGACGCGTGGCCAGGAGGTCGTCGAGTTCGCCTGCGGCATCCCGCACCTGCTCAAGGGTGGCTTCTCCGAAGGCGTCTCCACCGGGGTCGACGTGTACTCGATCCGTCAGCCCCTGGGCGTCGTCGGCATCATCTCGCCGTTCAACTTCCCCGCCATGGTCCCGATGTGGTTCTTCCCGATCGCGATCGCGGCAGGCAACACCGTCGTGGTGAAGCCGAGCGAGAAGGACCCGTCGGCGATCATGCTGGTCGCCGAGATGTGGAAGCAGGCCGGCCTTCCCGATGGCGTCTTCAACGTCGTGCACGGTGACAAGGAGGCGGTCGACGGCCTGCTGGAGAACAAGGACGTCAAGAGCATCTCGTTCGTCGGCTCGACCGCTATCGCCCAGTACATCTACGAGACCGGGACGAAGAACGGCAAGCGCGTGCAGGCTCTGGGCGGCGCCAAGAACCACATGCTGGTCCTGCCGGACGCGGATCTCGACCTCGCGGCCGACCAGGCGGTCAATGCGGGCTTCGGCTCGGCCGGCGAGCGCTGCATGGCGATCTCGGTGGTCCTTGCGGTCGACCCGATCGGCGATGAGCTCGTGGCGAAGATCGCCGAGCGCATGCCCTCCCTGCGAACCGGTGACGGCCGACGTGGCAGCGACATGGGTCCGTTGGTCACCGGCGTCCACCGCGACAAGGTGCGCTCGTACGTCGACGCCGGCGAGGCCGCGGGGGCGACCCTGGTCGTCGACGGTCGCGAGATCGACGTCGACGGGGACGAGGCCGGCTTCTGGCTGCTGCCCACCTTGTTCGACAACGTCACGCCGGACATGAGCATCTATGCGGACGAGATCTTCGGCCCGGTCCTGAGCGTGGTCCGCGTGTCCTCCTACGAGGAGGGCGTGCAGCTCATCAACGACCATCCCTACGGCAACGGGACGGCGATCTTCACCAATGACGGCGGCGCGGCTCGTCGGTTCCAGAACGAGATCGAGGTCGGCATGATCGGCGTGAACGTGCCGATCCCGGTCCCGATGGCGTACTACTCCTTCGGCGGCTGGAAGGCCTCGCTGTTCGGCGACTCCCATGCGCACGGCGCCGAGGGCGTGCACTTCTTCACCCGCGGCAAGGTCATCACGAGCCGCTGGCTCGACCCGAGCCACGGCGGCATCAACCTCGGCTTTCCGACGCAGTCCTGATCCGAAGGAGGCATCGATGTCCGAATCCCCGCTTCTCCGGATGACCCAGACCACTCCGACCTGCCTGTGGAACGACTCGGCCGATCCGGTCGAGCTGTCGCAGGCGATCGGCTGGGGAGCAGTGGGGGCGACATGCAACCCCGTGCTCGCCCTGGCCGCGCTCAAGAGCGACGCCCCGACCTGGCAGGGCCGGATCCTGGAGTATGCCGCCGAGCACGCGACGGCCACCGAGGACGAGATCGGCTGGGCCATGGTCAAGCGACTGTCGGTCGAGGCTGCCGCCCTGCTCGAGCCGGCCTTCGAGCTGCATGCCGGTGTGAACGGCAGGCTGTCGATCCAGACCGATCCGCGTCTGTACCGCGACACGGAGGCGCTGATCGAGCAGGCCGTGGAGTTCAGCACGCTGGCTCCCAACATGATCGTGAAGATCCCGGTCACGACCGCGGGTGTCGACGCGTTCGAGGAGGCCACCTACCGAGGCGTCAGCGTCAATGCCACGGTGTCATTCACCGTTCCGCAGGCCATCGCCGTGGCCGAGGCCGTCGAGCGCGGACTTCGACGCCGTGAGGCTGAGGGGCTGGACATCAGCACCATGGGGCCCGTGTGCACGATCATGGTCGGCCGGACCGACGACTGGATGCGGGTCTCGGCGGAGCGCGACCAGATCACCGTGGATCCGGGAATCATGGAGTGGGCAGGCGTAGCCGTCTTCAAGAAGGCCCACCGGATCTACCAGGAGCGGGGCTACCGCACCCGCCTGCTGTCGGCGGCCTTCCGTAATCACATGCACTGGAGTCAGTTCATCGGAGGCAATGTCGTCATCTCGCCCCCGTTCGGCTGGCAGAAGCGGTTCAATGCGAGTCAGATCGAGCCCACGCACCGCCTCGACGATCCGGTCGACCCGCGAATCGTCGAGGACCTGTACGACAACTTCGACGAGTTCCGCAAGGCATACGACGAGGACGGCATGACGGTTTCGGACTTCACCGACTACGGCGCGACGCGACGAACGCTGCGCCAGTTCCTCGCGGCCAACTCCGAGCTCGAGTCCTTCGTCCGCGACGTCACGCTGGCGAATCCCGACCGGTAGCCGATCGTGGCGACGGAGGAGGAGTTTGCCGAGCGGCTGGTGTCGCTCCGGCAGACCCGTGCCCGGCTGCCCGAACTCGTCCGCAACCGCTTCGCCTCGCGCCATCGCCGATCGGTCACCGGGCACACCGGACGCCTCCTCCTGATCGAGGTCGACGGCCCGATGACGGGGGATCTCGGCGTAGGGGCGGATGTTGGGGCTCTGGCGGATCGCGGCGAACTGCTGCGCCGGCTCGTCGACGCCTTGGGTCACCGAGGGGTGGACGGGGTCATCGCCCCTGCTGATGTCATCGACGACCTGCTTCTGCTCGAGGCGCTCGAGGACGAGCTGGCCATCGGGACGATCACGTCCGGCGGATTCGGTCGACCGGCCTCGGCGTGGGACGGCCGATTCACCGGCTATGACACGGACTCGATCGCGGTCAGCCGCCTGGACGGAGGTCGGCTCGCGCTGCGGATCGACCCGGCGGACATCCACTCGGCGGTCGAGCTCGAACGGTGCGCGCGCACGGTGACGGCGTTGTCCGGTCACTCGGTGCTCGCGATCCTCGAGCCGATCTGGGCAGGGACCGGCACTGCTCAGGGCACCCAGGCGATGGTGGCCGAGCAGATTCGCGCAGTCTGCATCGCGTCCGCGCTGGGGGCTCGCACCTCGTACTCCTGGCTGGCGCTCCCAGTCGGGGCAGACTTCGCGGAGCTGGTCGCCGCCACCACCCTTCCCGTGCTCGTACACGTCGGCGAGGCGACCGGCTGGAATATCGACGGTTGGGCGGACAGCCTTGCTGTTCCGGGGGTCCGGGGGATGGTCCTGCCGGTGAGCCTGCTCTTCGCGACGGCCGGCGACGACCCCGACCCGCTGGACTCCATTGCCCGGCTCGTGCATGAGGGGGCCGAGACGCCCGGCTGACGGGTCGGGGTCACGGGGCCGGAGGGAAGGGATAGGGGATCGACGTGGTGACAGAGCGGCACGTGTCGCAGCAGGTGTGGCTCACCGAGGCCGACTGCTCGCTGGATGACCTGCTGGCCATCGAGAGGACCGGGACGGACCCGGACCGGTACCCGAATGCCACGAACGTCGTCGACGGCGTCCTCATCTACTCGCGAAGTGGGATCGCATCCGCCATGGGCGACCCTGTGCGCCGGCGGGCACTGCAGGCCGAGCTCGCCTCCGCTCTGGGCGAGGGACCCGGGATCGTCGTCTTCGCGGGAGCCTTCGAGGACACTGGCGTGGTCGATGCGGTGTCAGACGCCTTCCTGTCCATGATCAGCGAGGAGCGGAATGCCGGTGGGCCGGTCGGCGACCACTTCGGCAAGCCCGGGTCCAACGACCGGATCTGGAATGCGCTGGAGAAGCTGGCCGTGCGGGCTCCCGACCTGTTCGTGCGCTACTACGCGAACGACGTGATCGCGCTCATCTCGCAGGCCTGGCTCGGCCCGGGGTACCAGATGACGTCGCAGGTCAACGTGGTGAACCCGGGAGGGGCGGCCCAGGAGGTGCACCGCGACTACCACCTCGGGTTCCAGTCGAACGACGTTGCCGAGCAGTTCCCGGCGCACACCCACGCGCTGTCACCGGTCCTGACCCTGCAGGGAGCCGTCGCGCACACCGACATGCCCGTCGAGAGCGGACCCACGCTGTACCTCCCGCACTCGCAGAAGTACCTGCCGGGCTACCTCGCCTGGCGACTCCCGGAGTTCCGTGCGCACTTCGCCCAGGCCCACGTCCAACTGCCACTGGCCAAGGGCGACGCGGTGTTCTTCAATCCCGCGCTGTTCCATGCTGCAGGGACGAACCGGACCACGACGGTCCGCCGCATGGCCAACCTGCTCCAGGTCTCGTCCGCCTTCGGCCGGGCCATGGAGGCCATCGACCGAGCCCGGGTCTCGGCAGCCATCTACGACGACCTGGTCAAGGCGCAGGTCACGGAGGGCTGGGACCCACGGGAGATCGACAACGTGGTCGCGGCGGGCGCAGAGGGCTACGCCTTCCCCACCAATCTCGATCGCGACCAGCCGATCGGCGGACTTGCGCCGCAGACGCAGGCAGACCTCGTCCGCCAGGCCCTGGCGGAGGGCTGGGACCACGCGCTTCTCGTGGACCGCCTGGGGGAGCAGATCGAGCGCACGCGATCCGCGTGATGGGCGACCGCGTGTCCGCGGGCGCCGTCGAGGCCTTCGGCGGCATACTGCCGACGTGATGGGTGACCCCGGTCCGTGCCCGGCCTGCGAGACCGTGGCGCTCGAACGGCGCGGTGGCAAGGACTTTTGCCCGCGGTGCTACTACATCCAGCCGTGCTGCGACGGCGGCGTCTGCACCTGATCCGGAGGGAGGGCGTTCGTGCCCCTCATCGACCGCGACGACTGCGTGCTGGTGGTCATCGATGCGCAGGACGGGTTCTACGGACCGGATCGAGCAGACGTCGATCGCGTGCTCATGCGGGCCAGTCTCGACAGGGCCGCCTGGGTCTGTGCGCTGGCGGCGGCCCTCGACGTCCCCACCGTGGTGACCGAGGAGGATGCGGCCACCAACGGTCATACCGACCCGGCGATCGCTGCGGCACTGCCCGGCCTTCATGCGTTCGACAAGTCGGTCTTCGGGGCGGCGGACGAGCCACTGGTGGACGCTGCCGTGGTCGCGACGGGCCGTCGGACCGTCGTGATCGTGGGCATGGAGACCGATGTCTGCGTCACGCATGCTGCCCTCGGCTGGGCCGACCGCGGGCTTCGCGTCCTCGTCGTGCGCGACGCGGTCTACTCGGCCGGCTCCGCGAACGCCGCGGGGATCCGCAGGCTCGAGCAGGAGGGCATCACCCTGCTGTCGGCCAAGCAGGTCTACTACGAGTGGCTGCGCACCCTCCCGGCGGTGCGGGCGTTCGATGCCGCCCACCCCAGCCTGGCGAGCCCACCCGGCTTCTCGCTCTGAACGCCGGAGCGACAGGTCAGGACGTGCCGGACTTCAGCTCCCGCAGGCAGGCGACGAGGAACTCGTGGTCTTCGACCTGGGGCAGGCCGGAGGCGTAGAAGCCGCCCACCACGCCGACGCCGGCCACGATGACCGGGATGCCGCCGCCGTGAGCGGCGTATTCGCGTTCGCTGAGCCCGGTCGCCTCGGCGAACGTGGTGCCCCGTTCCTCGTACCTGACGCGAGCCGACATCGTCGACTCGTGGTATCTCTCGACGACCCGGCGCTTGCGCGTGATCCAGTCGTCGGAATCGGGCAGCGCACCGGGCAGCACCGCCCGGTAGGCGAGCCGGCCGAGGTGGTGGACCTCGATGACGATGGCCAGCTGATCATTGATGGCACGGTCCGTGGCCATCAGCCCCAGTGCCAGGGCCTCGGCCGGGCTGAATGAGGCGAGCTCCACCTCGGCGAGCTGCTGCGCGAGGGCCTCGGAGGTGTAGTCACCGGTGGTCATGCCGCGAGCCTAGCCAGCCTCCGGTGGGCTGGGCAGAAGCCGTTCGAGCGGACTGGGCCGGATCCAGTCGCTAGGGTCCATTTCGGGGAGGGCGTCCGATGGCGACGGGATCCGAGTTGCGCGCGCACACGGCGAACTTCCCCGTGGCGTGGGCGGTACTGGGCGCGATGACCGCCGCCGCTCTCTTCTTCCTCCTGCCGCTGCTGGCGCCCCCAGCGTTGAACGGCTCGGTGACGGAGATCCTGCTGGGAACCGTCGTCGGGCTGGCGGTGGGCGCGGCGTTGCGAGTGGATCGGCGGGTACTACCCGCGATCGCCGTAGGCGCGACACTGGGGACCTTCGCCCGATTCGCGGATGGTCAGCAAGAGGCTCCAGTCAGCCTCGGCATCGCCCTGGTCGTCGGAGCCGAGGTCTGGGCCATGACATTCCTGCTGCGCCGCTCCGGGGCCTTCCGCCTCGTCGACCCGGGCGACCTGATCTCGTTCGGACTGATAGTCCTGGCGGTCACGGTCCCGAGCGGACTGGCCGTCGCAGGGCTGGCGGAGCTAGATCCGACCCCGCGGGACGACTTCCTCCACGTGTGGCGTGCGTGGGTGATCGACGACCTGTTCGGGCTGATGTGCATCGCGCCGGCGGTGATCACCCTCCGCCGGCCGACGTCGTGGGATTGGCGGCGGGCTGTGGAGTGGTCCATCGCCGTGGCCTACACGGCGGTCAGCGTTTGGTACGTCTTCATCGTCGTCGTGCCGGGCCAGCAGGGGCTGCTGGGCTGGCCGTACTTCATCGTGATCGGATCGCTGTGGATTGCGGTGCGCCAGGGCACCCGGGCTGTGGCGCCGATTGTGGCCATCTCGTTCTGGGTCGCCATCGTGGCCACTGTCACGGGACTGGGGGCGTTCGCGGTGGCGGCGCCCGATCCCCTGGACCGACTGCTGGCCGTGCAGATGTTCTGCATCACGATGGCCACCGTCATCTTCGCCCTGTCCACCCTCGGAGACAGCCGTCGCGCGGGGGTGTCGCGGCTAGCGACCTCCGAGCTCCTGTTGCGCCAGGTGGTCGACGGCACGGATGCGCTGGTCTATGCCAAGTCCTATGCACCGGACGCCGTGAAGCCGGGAGAGGTGGTGCTGGTCAACGCTGCGGCCGGTGCCTTCGTCGGGCGCCCCGCCGCGGAGATCCTCGGTCGTACCAACGAGGAGCTCTTCCCCGCGGACCTGGCCCGAGCCTTCACCGAGGAGGATTTGCAGGTCCTGCGGTCGGGGGAACCGCTGGAGTCGCAGCGAGAGGTCACGCTTCCGGACGGGAGCGTGGAGATCTTCCAGGGATCGACTGTGCCGCTCGCGGATGCCACGGGCAGGGTCTGGGGAATCGCCGGCTTCTCGACGGACGTCACCGAGCTGGTGGCCGCCCGAGAGCAGGCACGACGGCAGGCGGACCTGCTGCATGCGGTGTTCGAGCTGTCCCCGACGCCTGCCGTGCGGATGTCGTTGCGGCCCGGCACGGGCCTGGCTGTCACCGCGGCGAACGCGGCGATGTGCCGCCTCGTGGGCGCCCCGGAGGGCGATCTCGACGACTGCGACCTGATGGAGCACGTCCACCCGGACGACGCCCAGACCGTGCTGGAACTGGTCACCCACGCTGCGTCGGCGGGCGACCGCGCGGTGGCGCTGGACGTGCGCCAGCGCGAGCTTCGGATCCTGGCTGACGACGGGCGCACCGTCTGGGTGCTGATGAGCGCGGCGGCCCTCCAGGCGGTCGCCGACGAGGTCGAGGTCGTGGCCCAGTTCGAGGACTTCACGGCGCGGCGGGCCGCCGAGGAGGCCCTGACCGACCAGGCGATGCGGGACACCGTGACCGGCCTGCCCAACCGCCGGGCGCTGCATGAGCGCATGCAGGCGGCCCTGCAGCGGATGCGGCGGCACGGCGGGCAGGTGACGGTGCTGTTCTGCGACCTCGATCACTTCAAGGACATCAATGACAGCCTGGGTCATCACGTGGGCGACCGGCTCCTGGTGGAGGTCGCGAACCGGCTGAAGGCGGCCCTCCGGCCCGAGGACACGATCGCCCGCATCGGCGGGGACGAGTTCGTCGCGTTCGGGGAGGGGTTCGCCGACACGGCGGACGCCGTGCTGATGGCCGTGCGGCTGCAGGACCGGCTGAGCACCCCCTGGATGCTCGAGGAGCAGGTCTTCCGGCCGGCCATGAGCATCGGGATCGCCACGACCGGCGACCCCGAGACGTCGGCGGACGAACTGCTGAGGAGAGCGGACTTGGCGATGTACCGCGCCAAGGAGCGGGGACGCAACCGAATCGAGCTGTACGACCGAGCGGTCGACGAAGAGGTGCAGCACGCCGTCTCGATCCAGCATCAGTTGAGACGATCCATCGACATGGACGTTCTCAGACTCCATTACCAGCCGATCGTCAACCTCAGTGACGGTCGTGTCCTCGGCGTGGAGGCGCTCGTCCGGATGCCCGGACAGGATGGCACCCTGCTCACGCCCGCGGAATTCATCCCGCAGGCGGAGGCGAGTGGGCTGGTGGTCCCGATGGGGGCCTGGGTGGTCGGCCAGGCCCTGACCGATCTGGCGATGTGGCGCGAAGCCGGTCGCGAGCTGACGATGTCCGTGAACGTCAGTCCCTCGCAACTGCGGGATGAGGGGTTCGCGACGTACCTGCTCGAGGAGGCCGCCAGGCATGGGATCCGCCCCGAGTGGATCTCCATCGAGGTCACCGAGACGGCCCTCATCCATGACCCGGCTCGATCCCGAGCCGAGCTGACCGCCCTCAACCAAGCCGGCGTTCGCGTGTCCCTCGACGACTTCGGCACGGGGTACTCGAGCCTGTCGTGGCTCACCCAGTTCCCTGTCAATGTGGTCAAGATCGACAAGTCCTTCACGGACGACGTGGGTGTCGACGAGCGCAAGACCGCCATCGTTAGTGCGGTCATCTCGGTGTCCCACGAGCTGGGCTTCACGGTGGTGGCGGAGGGCATCGAGTCCGAGGATCAACGCCGTCGCCTGTTGGCCCTCGGCTGCGACAATGGGCAGGGGTACCTCTTCGGCCATCCGGTACCTGTCGAGGAGGCACTGTGGACCTGAGCATGCGACCGCTGTATCTCGTGGCGACGATTCGCCCACGCGCCGACCGCCTCGTCGAGGCGGAGCGGGAGCTGCGCGCCCTCATGGCCGGGACGCACGCGGAGCCAGGTTGCATCCACATGGAGCTGGTCGTCGAAGACGTCGGCAGCGAGGGAGCGCCGACCTGGTACATGTTCGAGAAGTTCACATCGCGAGCCGACTGGGACCAGCACATGCTGACCGATCACGTCACTCGCGGAAACGAGCGCCTT
>Ga0316195_10001004_pt1 | contig 12222 bp, 11 predicted proteins | sample Phised1_MG_FD_204937 | JGI IMG/M metagenome (GOLD analysis project Ga0316195, IMG submission 204937) | Coastal sediment microbial communities from Maine, United States - Phippsburg sediment 1 | ecosystem: Environmental > Aquatic > Marine > Coastal > Sediment | place: USA: Maine | collected... | reverse complement strand
CGTGCCGTTCTCACGTGCCAGCACGAGTTCGTCGTCCGGTAACGCAAAGTGGTCCATACCGATATAGATATAGCCGGCGTCGCACAGCTTGTCGATCGTATGGTGCAAAAGATCCAGCTTCGTTTCCGGGGACGGAATCTCGTCTGAATTGATCATGCGCTGGCCTTTGAACCGCTCAGGCAGATGCGCGTAGTTGTAGACGGCCAGGCGATCGGGCTTCATGGCGATAGCGATGTCGAGCGTCCTGTCAAACGTCTCAACGGTCTGCAGCGGCAGGCCGTAAATCAGGTCGAACGAAATTGAACCGAAGCCGGCTTCGCGCGCACTGTCGACCAGCGTCTGGACTTCTTCCGGCGACTGCGCCCGGTTAACGGCTTTTTGCACAGGTTCGTAAAAGTCCTGGATACCGAGGCTCAGGCGATTGAAGCCGAGCGCCCGCAGTTCACGAATGCGTTCGGCATCAACGGTACGCGGGTCGACCTCGATCGAAAACTCGTGCTCCTCGCTCTCGTCGAACGTAAAGGAATTGCGCAGATGATCCATGAGCGCGCCGAGTTGTTCCTTGTCGAGGTAGGTTGGTGTGCCGCCGCCGAAATGCAGCTGTTCGACTTTACGTTTGCGATCAAACAGCTTGGACTGCATCTCAATTTCGCGATACAGCATCTCCATGTAACGGGCAACGCGATCTTCATTGCGAGTGACGATCTTGTTGCAGCCGCAGTAGTAGCACAGCGAATGGCAGAAGGGGATATGGACGTAGAGCGACAAGGGCACGTCGCTTTCATTGCTTTCCCGCGCCTTGGCTTCGTAATCAGCCTGGGTCAACTGGTCATTGAATTGCAGTGCGGTTGGGTAAGACGTGTAGCGTGGGCCGCGACCGCCATATCGGACGATGAGGTCCTGGTCGAAACAAACCTGCATCAGATTCTCCTTAATGCATGAACAAGGTACAGGGCGACGGTAAACAAGAGCATCGCAACGGCCTGATGCGCTGCGCCGAGGATCACAGGCACTGCCAGAAGCAGTGTCGTGATACCAAGCGCAACCTGCAAAACGGCCGTATGCAACAGCGCGTTTACCGCGGGTCGTGCGCGTGCCGGCAAGTCGGCTTTGCGCGCCCTGAACCAGAAGACGACGATAAGTACAAATGTCGTAATCGCCAGCCAGCGATGGTCGAACTGTACGGTCGCCATATTATCGAAAAAATTGCGCCAGGGTGGCTCCAGCGCCATAAGGCCGGGCGGGACCCAGTAGTCACCCATCATTGGAAACGTGTTGTAGATCTTGCCGGCCCTCAGACCCGCGACGAAACCGCCCGATATGATAGTGACGGATATTAGTGAGGCAAGCGCGAGCATCTTGCCATACCAGGGGTGTTTGCCGGCGTTCGCGGGACGTGGATAGAGCAGCGACATCGCGACCCAGAACATGTAGGCATAGATGGTAAAGGCTGCGACCAGGTGCGCTGTAAGGCGGTACTGGCTGACACGCGGTACATCGACGAGTCCGCTCTTGACCATGTACCAGCCAAGCAGTCCCTGCATGCCGCCGAGGACGAACATGAGCAGGTACCTGGCCCACTCGTTGCGCTTTATATATCCACGGGCGAAGAAGTAAACGAAAGGCACGAAAAAGACGATGCCAATCAGGCGGCCGAGCAGTCGGTGCAGATACTCAAGCCAGAAGATGCTCTTGAACTCGTCAACGCCAAAGCCGTAATTGACTTTTTGGAATTCAGGGCTCTGCTGATACATCTCAAAAACATGCTGCCATTCGGCATCGCCCATAGGCGGCAGGACACCCATCAGGGGGCGCCAGTTCACCATGGACAGGCCGGAGCCAGTCAGCCGCGTGAAACCGCCGAGGACCACCATGATAAACACGAGGCCGCAGCACAGCAGCAGCCAGTAGGCGACGGTGCGGTCTTGTGCCCGCCGTTCTAAATCAATAGTCATTTACAGAAGAGCCTGTCGGTTCCTGCACAATGCATGTAAACGCAGCAGGCCGAGTAGCAGGATGGCGGCCAGCAGGTTATGGGCGACGGCGATACCGATCGGTAGATCCGCGAGGATTGCAGCAACGCCCACACTAAATTCAAGCGCAGCAATTGCGATGACGAAGACCGCCGTCATGCCAATGCGGCCTGCCAGGGCTAAGCCACCGGCTATCCATGCAGTCAGCAGCGTTACAGCGGCTGCCAGTCGATGCAGCTTGTGAATATCAGCGCGTTCGGCGCCACCCAGCGCAAGACCGGTTGATCCGACGTCATGCTGTCGAGAAAGGTCGAACGCTGTCGTCAGGTTGCTGCCCGGCAACCAGGATCCATCGCAGTCGGGAACGGAGGTGCAGGCCGTCGCCGCGAAGTTGGCGCTGGTCAATCCGCCAAGCACTATCTGGATACACAGCAACAGGAGTGCGGCAACGACCCAGCGACGGACTTTGTAGGAGGCGTTCGCATGCGGCCGGGCATGGCGAAAAATCATCCAGCCGAGCAGACCAACCAATGCAAATCCACCGCCAAGCTTACCCATAACCACGGCAGGGCTGTGCAGTTCGTCAGAATAGACTCCTTGCCAGGCCAGGAACGCGGCCAGGCCGAGCAACACCAATGACAGGAGGCGATCGCGTCGCTGGCGCAATGAGACCACGGTCGTCGCCAGCATGAGCAGAAGCAGGCCGCCGGCAACCGAGCGCTCAAGCGCGCCCCCAAGGGCGGGTGTTGCGTCTCCTGCTTCACCGATCAGACCGTAGCACGCGGGCCAGTCGGCGCAACCGATGCCGGCGCTTTCCAGCCGCGAGTACGTACTGACGGACATCAGGGCCAGGACGAATAACAGGGAGATGATGGCGAGCGCTCGCATCGGACGGATCTTCTTGCGTCAGGAAGATTCTCGCCTGAGCCGCACACGAGCGGTGGGTATCCTGGCGATTTCTTCGAGTTTCGATTGAATTCTCATGGATAGGCAGCTTACCCGATTTTCCCGGTCCGAAAAGCACCGTATATCCTAGAGGCTACTAGGTAATTTCCCCAGTCGTGGGGAGCGAGTTCCTATCGGGCACGGCGGCCGGTGTTGCGGCATAATCAGCTCCATGGGCATAAACCGCTGTTTCAATATCATGGATTTCCGGCGTATCGCGAAACGCAAGTTGCCAGCGCCGGTATTTCACTATCTGGATGGTGGTGCTGACGACGAATGGTCCCTGCGCCGCAATACTGAGGCGTTTAACGACTACGAACTGCAGCCCGCACACCTCTCGAATGTCAGCAATGTCCGGATGGAAACGACCTTGTTCGGCAAACGTATCGACTGGCCCGTAATGATCGCGCCGACCGGCGCATCCAGGTTGTTTAATGCCGGGGGTGAGCCAGCCGTGGTGAGGGCTGCCGAAAAATTTGGTATGCCGTACAGCCTGTCCACGGTCGGCACCACGACGATTGAAGCCGTCGGCGCGATCGGTGACCACCCGAAGATCTTCCAGATCTACGTATTCCGGGACCGCGAGATGACGCGCGCGTTCATCGAGCGCTGCAAGGCGAGCAACTACACAGCACTGTGCCTGACGGTCGATACGCCCGTTGCAGGGAACCGCGAACGCGACTACGTCTACGGCATGATGGCGACCGCGCGGCCGGCGCTCGCCAGTGTTCCGAGCATGTTGCGGCACCCGGGCTGGCTCTACCGGGCGATTGTTCGCAAGGACATGGAGCTCGTCAACATCACCCAGGGCGAGAATGTTCAGAAATTTACCGACTCCAATGTTATGGAATTCATCGATAGCCAGTTTGACCGCTCGCTGACCTGGAAGGATGTCGAGTGGCTCGCCTCGGAGTGGGGCGGCCCGCTGATCATCAAGGGCGTGCAAACGGTAGAGGACTGTCGAAAAGCTGCTGACTCAGGGGCCACAGCTGTCATGCTCTCGAATCATGGCGGGCGCCAGCTCGAAGGAACACCAGCCCCGGTGGATTGCATTCCGGCTGTCGCTGATGCATTGCGCGACCGGCTGGAAATCATCTGCGATGGCGGCGTTCGGCGTGGTACGCATATCGTCAAGGCGCTCGCGCTCGGTGCGAATGCGTGCAGTATTGGTCGCGGTTACCTGTACCCACTCGCTGCCGGTGGCCAGGCGGGTGTGGAACGCGGTCTGGACTTGTTGCAAGCCGAACTGAAGCGGACCCTGGCACTCGTCGGTTGTGATTCAGTGGAGAAGCTCGACGGCCGATACGTGAAGAAGCGGGCCTGACTGTAAGCAGACTGCGCAATCCCGGACATTTTCAGAGTCAGAATCGCATTTGCCCCAAAATCGGGCCGCGCCAGGATTTTTCCGCAAACCCCTTTAATCACAGGATTATTAGAGTGGGATCACCAACTTATCGCCGTTTTCCGGGTACTTAAGAGAGGCAAATCCACTAAATTTGCTAGTAACATCGGCACTGCCGTCGCAGTAGGGACGGCGAAAGGAAACGTCATTAGTACGACATTGTTTGTGTAAGAGGTAGTTATGTCTGGCGAAAGAGTTAAAGGAACCGTTAAGTGGTTCAACGATGACAAGGGATTTGGTTTCATCGAGCGCGAAGGCGGTCAGGATGTATTCGTGCATCACACCGCAATCCAGATGGAAGGATTCAAAACCCTGAAAGAAGGACAGAAGGTCACCATGGAAGTGACCCAGGGACAGAAAGGTCCGCAGGCAGAAAATGTCATGGCGGACTAGTCCGTTCTGTTGCGGCAACACTCCATAACAAAAAAACGAATAGCGATCCGGGACGAATCCGGCCGCGGGATGTAGCTGCAATGCCAGGCGTCGGGGCAGACCTGCCGACGCACCAGGGGGCGACACGGAAGTGTTGCACAGCATGTGTGCGTGCCTGATTCTCATTGCCTGCTTCAATTGCTGCCTGACCACATAGGAAGCGCCCTTTGTGAAACTGATCATCCGAGACAACTCCGTAGGACTCCGCCTGATGCGCGGGGAGGTGGACACGTTGCGGGAAAAGGGGCTCATCACCGCGAGCACGCAATTCCCGGGCGGTCGAACGCTTCGCTATTCCCTTGAAAGCAGCCCGGCGAGCGTCAACCCGGCTGCATTCTTCTCGGAGGGCGAGATCATCGTTCGCCTTCCGGAGACCGCCGTGCTTGCCTGGGCAACCAGCGACCAGGTCTCGATCGGCGGTGACCAGGTCCTCGTCGATGGGATGAAGCTGAACATTCTTGTCGAGAAGGATTTCGTCGGCCCCAGAGGACGCGACGACAAAGATGAGTCCGACACGAGTCCGCGCCTCGAAGCCGACGAGGCGAGCCGCTGAAATGGCCCGTTACGCCTGTTTCGAGTCGCGCACTATCCGCTTCCTTGAGGAGCTCAAAGCCAATAACAAGCGCGAGTGGTTCAAGGAACACAAGAGTCGCTACGAAGACGATGTTCTCGATGTTGCCCTGCGATTCATCATCTCGATGCAGGAACCGCTGGCCGAGTTTGCACCCCGCTTCGTGGCAGTACCCACACGTGTTGGTGGTTCGCTAATGCGCGTCTATCGCGACACGCGTTTTTCGAAGAACAAGCTGCCCTACAAGACCAACATTGGTATCCAGTTTCGCCACGAACAGGCGAAAGACGTGCATTCGCCAGGTTATTACGTACACATCGCCCCGGACGAAGTATTTCTCGGTGCCGGCATGTGGCGGCCGGATTCGGACCCTTTGCGTGGCATTCGTGAGCGCATCGCCGCGAAACCACTGGAGTGGCAACGCGCCGTGGGCGATCCTGCTTTCAGCCGCCTTTTCTCACTGGGTGGGGAACAGCTGACGAGACCGCCACGCGGCTTCGACAAGGGTCACGAGTGCATCGAGGATATCAAGCGTAAGAGTTTTATCGCAGTCCGCTCACTCGAAATCGAGGATTGCCTGAAACCACAGTTTCAAAAGACGGTCGAGGCATCGTTCAAATCCGCCGAACCCTTCATGCGCTTCCTGTGCAAGTCGGTGGGCGTCAGGTTTTAAGCGTCTTCCTGATTTCGCGCAGCAGGGTGTCGGGCTCGGGCCGGTCCGAAATGTGCTTCGATAACTCTATGTAACGAATAATACCCGCCGCATCGACCACCATCGCTGTTGGCCAAACGGTGTCCGCGCCGTATTCCTTGTCATAGTCACCCGGTACGCCACCCTCTTGTAACAGACCGAGTTGCCTTGTCACGGCCAGTTGATCGTCCAGCCAGAAATCGAATTCGACCTTAAAGAACTCCGCAACACGTCGCGTCGTTTCGAGCGGCTTGGGGGTGATCAGGATCAGCCTTGCACCCAGGTCCACAATGTCGCGATAGTGTTGTGTCAGGTCATTGACCTGGCGGCTGCAAAAAGGGCACCAGTTACCACGAACGAACAACAACACGGCGGGTGAGCCGTGCAGTTCAATCGAGCGCACCGGGTCACCCTGTTCATCGGTAGCCCGGAAATCCGGCAGGGGCGAGCCGGGCTTCAGCTGCGGCGGCGTGGCGCGCAGGCCACGCCGTGTAATCCACAGCCAGGCGGCGACTGCGAGCACGGCGATGACGATTAGTGAGATCAAAACGGTGGAAGACATACAGCCAGTATTACCGAGTGCGCGGCATGGACACAAGGCGGTAATTATGGATACTGGCAGGCTCTCCTGTTCCGCCTACAAAAGTTGCGAAGAAATGCCTGCAAACCCCGTCCTGTGGAAGCCCGGCAAGGACCGCGTACAAGCAACCAGTATGTATCGTTTCATGCAGGTAACCGGGCATGACGACTACGAGTCCCTGTACGCCTGGTCCATCAAGGATTCGCCGGCATTCTGGGAGGCACTCTGCGAGTTTTGTGACGTTCGCTTCGACAAGGCGGCCCAGGCAACGCTGGCGCGGCCGGGCAACATCATGGACGCCGGTTGGTTCACCGGCAGCCAGCTGAACTATGCAGCCCACTTGCTGCGTCACGCGGGAGACGAGCCGGCACTGGTTTTCTTTGGTGAGAACGGTGCACGGCGTGAACTCAGCAGAGACCAGTTGCGCGAGGAGGTTGCCGCTATCGCGGCAGGATTGAGAGCGGCTGGCGTCAACGAGGGCGATCGTGTGGGTGGCTACCTGCCTAATTGTCCGGAGGCGATCATAGCGATGCTCGCAACGGCGAGCATCGGGGCAATCTGGTCGTCCTGCTCGCCGGACTTTGGCATCAATGGTGTTGTTGATCGCTTTGGCCAGATCGAACCCAAAGTGCTGTTTGCGGTCAACGGCTACTACTACAACGGCAAGACCTGCGACACCCGGTCGACCGTAGAAGGCATCGTCGCTGCGGTCGGCAGCATCCTCTGCACAGTCATAATCCCGTTCGCCCCGGATGTGCCGGCCGATACGGCGCTCGACAGTGCGATCGGCTGGACGGATTTCCGGCGTGAGGGAGAACCACTGTCTTTTACTCCCGTGGCGTTCAACCACCCCCTCTACATCATGTATTCCTCAGGAACGACCGGCGTGCCGAAGTGCATTGTGCATGGTCATGGTGGAACGCTGCTGCAACACCTGAAGGAACATGTGCTGCATACCGATATCAGCGCCGAGGATCGCCTGTTCTACTTCACGACCTGCGGCTGGATGATGTGGAACTGGCTGGTTAGCGGCCTTGCTACGGGGGCGACGCTGGTGCTGTTCGATGGCTCCCCGTTCTTCAAAGACGGTCGCATCCTCTGGCAAATGGCCGAGGCTGAAAACGTGAGTGTTTTCGGCACCAGCGCCAAGTACATCTCGGCACTCGAAAAAGCGGGTGTGCGGCCAAAAGACGAGTTTTCCCTGCCGAAGCTGCGCGCCGTCCTGTCGACCGGTTCGCCGCTCTCGCCCGAGAGTTTCGACTACGTTTACGATGCTATTGGTGATGATATCCAGCTGGCATCGATATCCGGCGGTACTGATATCTTGAGCTGCTTTGTACTGGGCAACCCCGTGCTGCCCGTGCGCCGCGGCGAGCTGCAGTGCCGTGGCCTCGGCATGGCCGTAGAAATATGGAATGACGATGGACAGCCCGTTATCGGCGAGCACGGTGAACTGGTTTGCACCCAGCCATTTCCCTCCGCGCCGGTTGGTTTCTGGAATGATGCGGATGGCTCCCGTTACAAGGCAGCGTATTTCGAGCGCTTTGCAGGCATCTGGGCACACGGTGACTTTGCGGAAATGACACAGAGCGGCGGCATGATCATTCATGGTCGATCCGATGCGGTCCTCAATCCCGGGGGCGTGCGTATTGGGACCGCAGAAATTTACAGGCAGGTGGAGAAGCTCGACGAGATCGTCGAGAGCATCGCCGTCGGCCAGAACTGGAAGGACGATGTGCGTGTTGTTCTGTTCGTTATCCTGCGCGACGGTGTCGCACTCGACGACGACCTGCAGAAACGCATCCGTACTGTCATTCGGCAGAACACGACTTCACGCCATGTGCCGGCCAAGATAGTGGCCGTGCCCGAAATACCGCGGACAAAGAGCGGCAAGATCGTTGAACTCGCTGTGCGCTCGGTCGTTCACGGTGAAGCTGTCAAGAACACCGAGGCGCTTGCTAATCCTGAAGCGCTGGCGCACTTCGCGAATATTGATGAACTACAGACTGACTAGGGAGTGACGTGGTGACCATGCAGGGAGTTGAAGTCATGCGCGGGGAGGTCCTGCCCGAGTGGATCGATATTAACGATCACATGAATGTTGCCTACTACCTGCTTGCCTTCGACCAGGCGGTTGACGTGCTCTGGAGCCAGTTCGGAATGAACGAGGAATATGTGAGGGTACACAGCAGTTCGACCATTGCGGTCGAATCTCATGTGACGTGGCAACGCGAAATCCTCGAAGGCGCGAAATACGTTGTGACGTCGCAGATCCTCGCGTTCGACGATAAGCGCATTCACCAGTTCCAGCGTATGTACCATGCTGAAGAGGGATTTCTCGCGGCGACCTGTGAGTGGATGAACCTGCACTTCGATACGAACATTCGCCGCGTCGCCCCGTGGCCTGACGAAATTCGTGCGTGCATCGCCAAATTCGCCGACAATCAGGGCGTGCATCCCTGGCCCGCTGAAGCGGGGCGGCGAATGCACATCAAGCAACCGCTATTCAGTGCTAAACCGGACGCATCATGAGAGGAAAATTTCTGCTTGCCATCGACCAGGGCACCAGCAGTAGCCGCACCGTCATTTACGACCACAACGCACGGGTTGTCGCAAGCGCGCAGCAGGAGTTTCCGCAAGTCTACCCGCAACCCGGCTGGGTCGAACACGATCCGGAAGCGATCTGGGACTCTGTCACCTCGGTAACCCGCAATGCCCTGAACAAAGCTGGCGCTGTTGCTGCGGACATCTCCGGGATCGGCATTACCAATCAGCGCGAGACAACCTTGATTTGGGATCGCGACACGGGCGAGTGCGTCTACAACGCTATCGTCTGGCAAGACCGGCGGACAGCCGCGTATTGCCAGGCCCTCAAGGACGATGGCCTTGAGGCGACGGTCAGCAACAAAACCGGTTTACGCCTGGATCCCTATTTCTCCGGCACCAAGATCGCCTGGATTCTCGATAATATTGCTGGCGTTCGCGAAAAGGCTGAAGCAGGCAAGCTTGCATTTGGCACGATCGACAGCTTCCTCTTGTGGCGCCTTACCGGCGGCAGGGTTCACGCCACCGATGCGACCAACGCATCACGTACGTTGTTGTTCAATATTCATTCACAGGAATGGGATGAGGAACTGCTTGCGATGTTTTCGATTCCTCGTCAACTATTGCCCGAAGTGCGCGACTGCGCTGCGGATTTTGGCCTGGCGGGCGACGACTGTCTCGGTGGTGACGTTCCCGTTTGCGGCATAGCCGGCGACCAGCAGGCTGCCCTCATTGGACAGGCCGGGTTTCAACCGGGCATGACCAAGAGCACCTACGGCACCGGCTGTTTCGTTGTCGCAAATACAGGCGGTGAGGCGCTGCACTCCGAGAATCAGCTGCTGACGACGATCGCGATGCGCATCAATGGCGAAGTGACCTACGGCCTCGAAGGCAGTGTGTTTGTGGCGGGCTCGGCCCTGCAATGGCTGCGTGATGAACTGCGCGTCATCGACTCGGCGCCGGAGTCCGAGGCCATCGCCCGTGCAACGGGCGTTGTCGAGGACGTCTATGTCGTGCCGGCCTTTGCTGGCTTGGGCGCACCTTACTGGGATCCCGACGCTCGAGGCGCAATACTCGGGCTGACGCGCGGCAGTGGCCGCGATGATGTTGTCACTGCGACCCTGCAGTCGGTCGCATTTCAGACCTGTGACCTCATTACTGCAATGTCGGAGGATGGCATCAAACCGAGCGTCATCCGCGTCGATGGCGGCATGGTCGCCAACGACTGGTTTCTTCAGTTTCTCTCGGATGTGCTCAATATCCCGGTGGAGCGCCCCGAGAATGTCGAATCGACGGTACTGGGTGCGGCGTACCTCGCGGGCTACCAGGTGGGCGTCGTCAGCTCACCGGATGCCATTGGCGAATTGTGGAAACGCGACGCACTGTTCGAGCCCGCAATGAAAGCCGATCGGCGCGAGCGACTTCTCGCCGGTTGGAACGATGCGGTTCGCCGCGTTCGATCGGGTAACTGAAATGCTGCGGGCACGCCAGAAAATAGGCAAGTACCGGATACTCGGTCGTATTGCGTCCGGGCCGCTGGCCGATGTGTATCGCGCCTACGATACGATCCAGAAAATCAAGGTTGCGCTCAAGATTCCGAAACAGGACGAGAACACCGGCCACGAGGAATTCCTGCATGAAGTGCGAGTGGCGACGAAGTTGCAGCATCCGAATATTCTGTCAGTACTGAACGCGAGCTATATCGAAGAGCGGTTTGTCATTGCCATGGAACTCGGTGAGGAATCGCTTGCGGATCGTATTGAACGCCGCACGTCGACGATGGTAAAACTGGATCTGGCCGGGCAGGGCCTGGCGGCCCTCGCACATGCCCATGAGCACAAGATTATTCACTGCGACATCAAGCCCGAAAACTTCATCCTGTTCCCGGGCAATTGCCTCAAGCTCGCGGACTTCGGTTTTGCCAAGCTGAGTCTCCGCACCCTGAAAGCGTCAGGGTCGGGGACAATTGACTACATCGCACCCGAACAAGCGATGGGCAGGCCCAAGTTTCAGTCTGATGTGTTCTCGATGGGTTTGGTCTTGTACCGCATGATTTCCGGAAAATTGCCGGAGTGGCCCTTCACGTGGCCGCTTGCAGGGCATGAGACGCTGAAGGCGCGAGTCAGGCCCGAGTTGATTGAAGTGCTGAGGAGATCCATCCAGCTCGATCCGGCGAAGCGCTATCGCACCGCCGTTCAGATGTACGCCGACTTCGAGCGCATCGACAGCCATGCGCGCAAGCAAAAGAGGCCGAAAGCAAAGAATGGTGCAGGGCGAAGCACATCCTGGCGCCAGATGCAGTGGCGCGAGTTCCAGCGGCAGTTTAAACAACAGCTCGATACCCGGCATCACTGCCGTAGCTGCGAGGGGCCCGTATCCCAGAGTATGCAGGCGTGCCCCTGGTGCGGGTTTGACAACCCGGCGCGCGGTGCCGAAACATCGATGCCGGCGCATTGCCCCCGATGTGAGCGCGGTGTGAAGAATGACTGGGATTACTGCCCCTGGTGTTACGGTCCCGGATTCGTCGAGGAGGCCACGCGTCACTATCCCGATAAACGCTATGCGGCAAAATGCGCGAACTCACGGTGCCGTGGCCCGCTGATGCCATTCATGCGTTATTGTCCTCACTGTCGGACGAAAGTCCGGCGCGCCTGGAAGCTTAAGGGTAGCCGCCATAGCTGCGAGGCCTGCGACTGGGGCATTGCTCATGAATTCTGGAATTTCTGTGCCTGGTGCCGGGAACCGGTGAGACGCGAATGATGGATGATGTACCGACGGAACAAACCGACATCCTGGTGCTTAACGGCGCTTTCGAGCCGGACCAGATCGAGGTCGATGTTGCCGGAGGTTCGGTAGTAGCCCTCAGTCGCAAGGATCCCGGAAAGCAATCCGAAAACGAAGATACCGTGGCGATCATACCTTATGGTCCGGGCGCGGCCGTGCTTGTTGTGGCTGACGGGGCAGGTGGGCTGCCGGCCGGCAAGCGCGCATCGCTGACCGCAGTCACTACCCTGGCTGCGGCGTTACAGACCGCCATGGACAAGACCCTGTTGTTGCGTACGGCGATACTCAATGGGATCGAGG
>Ga0316195_10001003_pt1 | contig 12229 bp, 12 predicted proteins | sample Phised1_MG_FD_204937 | JGI IMG/M metagenome (GOLD analysis project Ga0316195, IMG submission 204937) | Coastal sediment microbial communities from Maine, United States - Phippsburg sediment 1 | ecosystem: Environmental > Aquatic > Marine > Coastal > Sediment | place: USA: Maine | collected... | reverse complement strand
TGATCTACGGTCGACACACGCTGGTAGCCCACCCGTTGTCCGGCCATCTTGCCTCCCGAGTTGTCGGGTTAGACTCTAAGACCCGCTCAGAGCCGATGTCGGACAACGAGAAGCCCAGCCCAACCCGACGCCGGGGCTCCGAGGCCTCCGACAGCCGCACTTGGGTGTGGGCTCCGAGCGGTCACTCAGGGTGGCTTACGACCGCCCTAGCCAGCCTGGCCTTCGACGAACAAGCCTGGGAGCCTTTCACCGTGCCGCGACGAAGAGCCAAATAGTGGTGAGGCGCCTCGGTAGGGTTTCGACATGGGCGATCTGGAAGGGTGGAACGCTCCGGGCGACCTGAGCCGGATGCGCATCTCGGATGCGGACCGCCACCGGGTGGCCGAAGTGCTGCGCGAGGCCGCGGGGGAGGGGCGCCTCGAGCTCGACGAGCTCGACGAGCGGCTCGAGCTGACCTTCAGCGCGAGGACGTATGCCGACCTGATCCCGATCACCGCCGACCTGCACGCCGTGAGCCACGCCCCAGCCACAGCTTCGCCGGTGCCTCTCGCGGGTGGGGTCCCCGCAGTCGGGCATGCGTCATCGACCGCGATCTTGGGCGACCGCAAGCGTCGCGGGGTCTGGCAGGTCCCGGCCCAGCACTCGGCGTTCACGCTGATGGGCAGCATCACCCTCGACCTGCGCGAGGCGGTCCTCACCGCCCGAGAGACCACCATCAACGCCAACGCGATCATGGGGGAGATCAAGATCATCATCCCCGCCCACATGCACGCCGTCGTTGACGGGACGCCGATCATGGGCGACTACGGGCAGGGCAAGGACAAGGTGCCCGCCGACCTCCGCCCCGAATCGCCGACCATCCGGGTAAAGGGAGTGGCCCTGATGGGGTCCGTGCAGGTGGTGCGACTGCCCCCGCCCGGCACGCCGCGTAAGTTCATCGGCACCTACTGAGCCGCGCACCGGCCGAACTCCCGCGTCGTGCGGCATGTGCGTCACTGCGCCCAGAAGGACGCGGCATCAAACCGGGGGCGCTTCACCCAGCAGGTGCCTTCCTGCGTCCGCGATCAACGGCCTCAAGAACCGCGATCCGGGTCCAGGGCCTTGGCGTGCCCGCTGACCGTCGGTACCGTCGGTAACGTCGGTAACGTCGGTAACGTCGGAAGCTACCAGACGGGGCATCGGACTAATGGGCTGCCGTTCAGTTGTTGTGCTGCTGTCAGTCGCTCATAAAGGTGTACCAGTTGCCGCCTGCCGGGTCTATCGACTTCGAGGGCCCCGAGCCAGGCGACGCCTTCCCCGCTCGCCCTACGTCGCCAGCGCAAAGGTAATGCGAGGTCCCTCCATCGACGTATTCGACAGTTCCCCCGTTTGCCCTATTGGGAGACATGCCCTAGTTTGACGGCGGCGTCCGATACACGACCTGAAACGCTCCGAACACCCACGCGTTCGAACAGCTCACCGACGTTCCAGTACTTCTAGAGGGTCCAGGCGAGTAGCCCGCCAAGCCGGGTATCCCCCCGCCAGACAAAGCATGCTCAGGAAGGCGGCCAAGAGCCCGGGGAGCATAGAAGGTTGCAGGATCTGGAGGTCTACCTGGAACGCGGCCTCACCGAATTGGCTCACGGCCCCTTCTGTTGCCAGAGCGAGCAGAACGGCCAATCCGAACCCGACTACCAAGACGAGCGCGATGTCACATAGAACGAGCCAAGCAACGTCTTGACGCCGGGCGCCTAGGGCGCGCGTCAGGCCGAAGAACCAGGTCCTGTCACGCAGAACGATGAGTTCGGCAACGAGCAGACCCAACCCGCTGACCAGAAGGACGCCCCAACCGATCAGCGAATAGACGAGCTTGATTCCTGATGACGCAGCTCGCACTGCCTCTCCCGAGTCCGCCCTGCTGACCACCACGACCCCCTCCTTGGGGATGCCTGAACGCAACGCGAAGTCAGTCAGTGACGCTATTAGTGACTCCCTAATCGCATCCGTCTGATCCTCCACCTTGCCTGTCTTGACGATCACAACTAGTCCTGCTGGTACGGCGCTGGTCAAGCCGGCGGCCCGTGCGTAGGCCGGATCCAACACAAATGAAGTTCCGAACAGCACCTTCTCGCGTGGGCTGGCCGTCCGGATTGCGGACTGAGGAATCACCATCCCTGCGAGGCAAAGATCCGCCTCGGTCCTCACACCAGCGCCGCGGTCAAATGTCGCAAATTCACCAGATTGGTCAAGGATAACGACGAGGTGAACCTCACCGATCTGTTCATAGGGTGGGCAGTCTGGTTGAAGGGGAGGGAGCGTCAAGGCCGCCTGCAGAGACTCATTGGCATAGGTGGATATTCCCGCCTGGATGGCTTCAAGCAAGCCACTGCGATCGGCTTCCAGCCCAGAAGAGGGCGTCACGCGATACGTCCCCGCTGTACCAAGGTCCGCGTCGATTGCTTCTGAGAGATTGTCTTCCGACGCCCGAGCGAGTTCATTAACAGAGAGGAAGACCAAGGCACCGACCGCCACCAGCGTTGCAAGCAGGACGAACTTCAGTTTCGAGCGAGCGGTATTCTGTGCTGCGAGGCACAGAAGTCTCAGCCAGCGCCACCTATACATCGGAAGTCGCGCCGGCCGCGCGCCCTAATCCGTGTTCCGAGGGCAGCGCCTCTGCGGATTCCTCGGACAGGTTGCCGCGGACCAGCCTGGTGCGCCGCTCGGCCCGTGCGGATACCTGATGATCGTGGGTCACCACTACGACGGCAGTGCCCATTTGGCTGGGCAGGGAGAACAAGACATCGGCGATGACTCCAGCTGTGGCCTCATCTAGGTTGCCCGTGGGTTCATCGGCGAGGAGCAGTCGAGGCCCCGAGAACAGCGCTCTTGCGATTGCTACTCGCTGCCGCTGGCCACCTGACATTTCGGACGGCCGCCGACGAGTCAAGTCCGCCATCCCCAGGAGTTCGAGAAGACTGGCGGCGCGATCTCGTGCCTGCCGACGGGTAAGTGGCGAGCCGAAATACCACGGTGTCATGACGTTGTCCATGGCGGAGAAGGCATCGTCGAGATGGTAACTCTGGAACACCGTTCCCACACTCCTAGCCCGCAGCCTCGCCAGATGTGCGTCCGACATCGCCATGACGTCGTGCCCGTCAACGAGTACCTTGCCGCTGGTGGGCCGGCGAAGAAGCGACATGACGGACACCAACGTCGACTTGCCTGAGCCGGAGCGACCCACAACTGACATGGACGAGCCCGGAGCAATATCGATGGTTGCGCCGTCGAGGCCAAGCACGGATTCACTTCCGACCTGGTAGCGCACGCTTACTTGTTCCAGCCTCACCACTGGGAACGCCGTCACGGCTCGACCACGGGTGCTAGAACATCGCCCGGCTCCAGACCGCTCAGCACTACTCGTCGGACACCATCTGTAGCCCCCACGATGACCGGTCGCTCGGAATACGAGCCGTCGCCTTGGCGGACTCGCGCGACGTAGTTCTCGCCGCCTGCGTCCAGTCCGATGTAGATGATCGGCACTGTGACAACGTCATTCTGCGCCGGTGAGGCCAAGACTAAGACAGCCGATAGCCCCGGGGCTGTTTCTACATTCTCGCCTAGCCGACAGTGCACCGACGCCAACTCTGCACCGCTATTTGCCTCCGGGTCCGGATCAGATTTGGATCGGCTCAGCCAAACGGCCATGCAAGGTACGGCTTGCTGCCCCAGGACTGTCTCAACGGATGCGCTACCAGAGAACGCCATGCCCCTGTACCGCAACTCCTGGAGCGGCTTGAGTCCCACAACAACGTCAATTCCGCTCGATTCCACCCATACCGCGGAGCCACTGATCCGCGCGACACCTCCAACTTCTGCGAGGACGGGGCCGACGCTCCGAGCGCGAAGCAAGTCGCGTGACTGCTCGACCGTGCCCTCGGCATCGCTCAGTCCGCCGACCAGCTCTATCCTTCCGAGCACCTGTCCTGGCTTAACGCGTTGTCCGGACTCAACGGATGGTACTAACCGCGTTCCGAATGGAACGTCAATCCCGATCGCCGACCCCTCTGCTGTAGCAGCATCCAGGCGGTAGGTAACCTGGAAACGGGTCTTCTTAACGCGGAACTCGCCGCTTGCTGCGCTCTCATCAGCGGTGGTTGCGTTGGGGGAAGGAGCCATGGAGTCTGGCTCCGCTGGAGGCGCGGGACCGGTGCATGCCGATGCGACTAGCACGGCGAGGAGGAAACCCGGCAGGCGCCAAGGAAGCCGTCTAGCCATCGTCCTTGCCCAGTTGCCCTCCACGCACGACATCGGAGATTGTCGGACCTGCCAGGTCTCCCGGGCTCGCTGGGATCCACTCCCCACAACCGGCAGTGTTGGTGAGTTCGTTACGCAGCAGTTCGATGTCCCCGCTGGCGAGGAGGCTCTCGATCGTGTTCGTTGCCCGGGCAATCGAGGCGGCGCTCGAGGCGGGGTTTAGTGGCTCCGGTTGTTCGGGGAGCGGAGGGGCTTGTCCTTCGCGTAGCCACGACTGGTAGGCGGCCAACGCGCTCCGACACAAGACGAAGTTGCGCACCATACCTTGGTACCGCGAGCGTGCAACCTCAGGCGCATCGCCTGCCACACGGTCCTGCGCGACAGGCGAACTGAGCACCTCCTCGACGACTGATCGATCGAGCCCTACAAAGACCGGGTCCGACGATGAGGGCATATCCGCGCGAGAATCGGCACAGCCAGCCACGGCTGCCACAAGAATTATGGCACAAATGCGGCCGAAAACTCTCAGGTAGACCTTGCGGCTGCCCGACGAGGCGGGAACGCGTTCCACAGATGGCAACTATCACTCAAATGACGAAGGCTTGATAGTCTAGCGCCGTGTTGCCATTCCCAGGGGAAATGCCATTGCAGTTCTTGTTCTGGACGATCCTCGTCTTGAATGTCCAGTTCCTCGCGGGCGCGCTGAACCACTTGGTGTTCTGCTGGTCGACCAGGGCTCGCAGGGGGAACGAATCCCCAAGATCCGAGACCGCCCACGCATAACGATTCGTGTCAGGTGAGGTGTCGACTTGCGAGTAGCTAAGAGTACCGTCTCCGTAGAGCGTTACTAGCGAAGTAGTGTAGGCCGTGTCGCAACTCACTGTACGATTGTTCTCACTATAGGCAAACGCAGTGCTTGGCATCAGAGCGACAATGAGCCCTCCTGCAATGGCACCACTTATTACGCGGATGCTGCGCGAAACTAGCATTGCGGACCTCCAATCAAAGGGGAAGTCCATCCCCCGTGGATGTTGACGGTCTGATACGCCCGTCGACCCCGAGGGTAGCCTCCTACCGCCCCTTGTCAAGAGCGGAGCGACGAAATTCGCGAGATATGTCCGCGACAGCGTTCGGTGACTCAGCTGGAGGTGTGCGCGGGACGTGTGCGCCTGCTCCCAGATGGCCCGTCGGCCCCAGGATCGGGCGCTGGTCGGGCATCACCGTCGGAGACCGCGTCTCACCCGGCGGCGGCCTATACCCCCCTGAAAGGCTCAGACTAAGCCTCATTCTGTGAGTCCACCGAGCCAGTCGTTGATCGTGCGCGCTGAGGTGGAATGAGGGCGTTCCCGAGCTGGTCGGGGATTCGGGCCTGACGATTCGGCTGGTCGGGTCCGGCTTCTCCTGGTATCTCGGGTCGTAGGGATCGGCGTGATCCTGGTTCAGGTGGTCATGACCGTGGTCCAGAGGGCCTGCCAGTGAGTAGGGTCACGACGCACTTCTCCACCTTGTTCACCGCTCTGGTGGCTGGCCACCGGTTGAGGTTGAGGTGGAGCGGTACCGGCCGCCGCACAGCCCGCGGCCGCCATGTGTTGGCAAGTGTCCATGCCGGCCATGTGGCGGGCAAGGAAGGCACCTGGTGTCTCTATGTCTCCATCATTGCGCCATGCTGTAGGCTGGTGTCCGGATGATTGGGGCATTGGGACATGGATGAACTTCGGCTGTTCGAGATGCCTGAGGTCGATCTGGAGGACGTCCAGGTGATCGACGACGTCCGCGCCATGCGGGTTGCGCTTGCTGATGTGCTGCGGGTGTCGCGGCGGTGGTCGGGTGGGTTGCGCCGCACGACGCAGGCGCGGGCGATCCGGGGGTCGAACACGATCGAGGGCTACACGGTGTCGGCCGAGGATGCGGTGGCTGCGGTGGACGAGGAGCCGCCACTGTCGGCTGACGAGCGGACCTGGGCGGAGATCATCGGCTACCGCCGGGTGCTGACCTACATCCTGAGGATGGCACCCGAGCCGGGCTTTGGTGTGGACTCCCAGCTGCTGCGGTCGCTGCACTTCATGCTCCTCGAGCACGACCTGGCCAAGGATCCGGGCCGGTTCAGGGCCGGGGCGGTGTACGTGGCGGACGAGTCGACCGGTGAGGTGGTCTACGAGGGGCCGGACGCAGGGCTGGTGCCCGGCCTGGTCGAGCTGTTGGCCCGGGCGTTGAACGCCGAGCGTGGGGAGCCGATGGTCGATGCGGCGATGGCGCACCTGAACCTGGTGATGATCCACCCGTTCCGGGACGGCAACGGGCGGATGGCCCGCGCCCTGCAGACACTGGTGATGGCCCGCGACCAGGTCCTGGAGCCGACGTTCTCCAGCATCGAGGAGTGGCTGGGTGCCAACACCGAGGACTACTACCGCGTCCTGGCACTGACCGGCGGCGGAGGCTGGAACCCGGGCAACGATGCCGGACTGTGGGTGAAGTTCAGCCTGCGGGCCCACCACATGCAGGCCCAGACCCTGCAGCGCCGCTTCCGGGAAGCCGAGGCCACTTGGACGGTGATCGACGCCCTGATCACCGAGCACGGGCTGCCCGAACGCGTCGGCGACCCGCTGTTCGACGCGATCCTGGGCTACCGGGTCCGGCGACCCGGCTACGTCAAGCGCGCCGGGATCGAGGAACGCACCGCCACCCGCGACCTCAACCAGCTGGTCACCGCCGGGCTGCTCGACGCCGTCGGGCAGACCCGCGGCCGCTATTACACGGCCAGCCAACGCCTGCGCCGCATCGCCGCCGGCGCCCGAGCCGACAGGGCCGCCCTGACCGACCCCTACCCCTGGCTACCCACCCGACTGCGCGCCGGAACAACCTGACAGGTGCCCTTACCAGCCGCGAGCTGGGCGCCTCGAGGACGAGGAGGAGGGCATCACCGCGCCCCAGAAGGCCGCACTTCTTCAACGGCTCCAGCCTCCGGGCAACCGCCCGGGGCGATCTGATCAGTCAGCCGAGCGGATGGTGACCGTGGCTTCTGCGGCAAACCCATCCCCCAACGCCCGCACCTTGCCACTCCCAGCGACGTCTCGCGGCAAGGTGTAGGAGGCCGTGAACTGTCCGAGGGTCTCCGGGTTGCTACTCGCAGACGCGACGCCCAGGAGGGTGGTGCCGCTCTGAGTCAGGAGTTCGATCCTGATCGTCTCGACGGGTGTCTCCCGCTCGGACACTGAGTTGTCGTCACAGCCAGTGATCCAGTCGGTCCCCGTCACCTCGAGGGCGGCCCCCGACAGCGCCGGATCTGGGGAGACGGCGATTGTGGGCTGTGGGCAGGCCGACGATGTACCAGTGCCACCCGAACATGCCGACAGGCTGAGCATCAATACGAGACTAACGAACACTCTCGCGGTACTCATCGGAGACTCCCTAGGTGAAAGGGGCTATCGGCGACCCAGCGTGTCTACACTACGGGGAAGATCGTGGGACGCGGGGGAGGGACCATGCGGCAGGTCAGGCTCACCGGACTCATCGTGGCTGGCACAATTGCGTTGGTTGCTAGTTCAATGCACCTAGTCATCCCGCAGGCTACCCCAGCAATCGCCGAGGTCATCCCGTGCAATCAGGAAGTCGCACGTTCTACGGCAAACGGATCCAAGACCGAACTGCGTGCAGATTGCCATCCTGCGGGGTCTCGGATCAGTGTCAAGGGAGTGGCGCTGACTGTTCCCGATGTGGGGACCGGCATCGGCCTGGCGGACGTAATGCCCGCCGGAGCTGGCGCTGGCACCGCCCTCACCGTCTTCAACGACGGCCAGACAATCGCTATTGCGGATCAGAACGCCGCTGTGACGGAAGGGCCCGCGCCCTACGCATCGCTGCCGAAGTGCTCCGACAACTCATGGATTTGGACGGGCTATAAGAATCCCAGTTTCAACTACTACATATCTACCGCCGGCCGCCCGGGCAGCGTCTCAGCGGCGGACTTCAGCGCAGAAGTGAGTTTCGCTCACAACGTCATTGACCAAGACATCAACGCCTGCGGCCTGACCACGGGCACGTCTTCGGTGTCCATAACCAACAAGGGAACGACGACGCGGCGATCGATGACCACGGATGGGTCCTGCGGAGGGGCGCAGAAGGATGGCTACGACAACATCGATTTTGGACCTCTCTCGGGATCTGCCATCGGCCGGACATGCTGGTACTACTCGACTAGCATCACCGAAGCTGACGTTCGATTGAATAGCGCCACTGGGTGGTTCAGAACACTCCCCAACCCTTGCTCGAGCAAGTACGAGATGGCCTCTGTCCTGCTCCACGAGTTCGGCCATGTCTTCGGACTCGCTCATGTGGATGAAGCGACGCACCCCAATCTGGTAATGAGTACGAACTCAACTGCCTGCTCATATCAGGACCATCACTGGGGGTGGGGCGACTACAACAATATGACTGCCCACTACTGAGCATCGGTGGCTCCGGCAAGGCGCACGAGGTCGTATCTCACGAGGTCTGGAGAGATGGCGCCAGTTCCACCTGTTGGGGGGTAGTGCACTTTGGCGACGGCAGCACGGCCGATGTCGCCCCCTACCGGCTCCCCTCTGATGTCAAGAGGCAGATTTCATCGGTCTCGATGGCGTGGTCTTCCGTGCCGGGGTGGGCGCGGGTAGCGTCTCTTTCGCGGGTCCGGGTTGTGGCTGATCCGAAGTGCCGGTGTGCGGGTGTGAGCCGGCCGCGCTGGATTGAAGTGACGCCCCGCTGTGCCCTCCCGGGCCCGCGTCCATGCCAGCCGCGACTGCCGCTGACGCCATCTTGGCGTCGTTGACGAGCTGGCGGTAGAGGGCGTCGGAGATGCGCCGTTTGAGGCAGCGCATGGCTTCCATGGGGGTCTTGCCGGCGGCGAGCTTGCGCCGGTAGTAGGCCCGGCCAGGAGTGTCGTGGCGGAGCTGGCTGGCCGCGGCGATGTGGATCATGTGGTTGGCGCGCCGGTTGCCGGCGCGGGACAGCCGGTGGCGGATCTGCTGCCCGGAGGAGGCGTCGAGGGGTGCGGTGCCGGTCCAGGAGGCGAACCGGTTGCGGTCTGCGAACCGGGCGACGTCGCCGACGTCGGCCAGGATCCGGGCGGCCACCACGGGCCCGACGCCGGCCAGGTTCATCAGTGTGGAGTGGCGGGCCAGCACCATCGCCTTGAGCTCCTTGGTGGAGGCGGTGATCTTCTTGTCGATCGCAACCAGTTCGGCGAGTTGCTCGACCGCGAGCCGGCGCCGGGTCTTGCCCGCCATGTCCCTCGGGCGCACGCCGGCCAGCATCACCTTGGCCTGACCTGCGGTGATGTTCTTCTTGGCCTTGCCCGGGGTCAGCTCACCCAGCAGCCGCTGCAGCCGGTTGACGGTCTGCACCCTGGCCCGGGTGAGCTCCTCGCGGCGGTCGACCAACATCCGCAGCGCCTCGAGCTCGCTGTCGTAGGACAGCACCCGCAGGCCGCGGGTTCGCACCGCGACGACCGCCACGGCGTGGGCGTCGTGGGCATCGGTCTTGCGGTTGTGCCCGGTGTCGAACAACCGGGCCCGGGCCGACAGCTTCGCCGGCACATCCACCACCGACTCCCCGTCAGCGAGGAGTCGCTGGGCCAGCGGACGGCCGGCACCGTTGCTGCCCTCGACCGCCCACACCCGCTCCGGGAACGCCGCCACGTGTCGTCGCATCGCCGCGTAGCCGGCCTTGTCGGTGGTGAACCGACCGGTCGCCACCACCGTCTCCTGGTCGTCGACCACCTCGATAGTGGCTGACAGCTTGTGGGGATCAACCCCGATGAACACCCTCGCCATGAGCTTGGCCCTTCCCGCTTCGTCGTCGGATGAGAACGCCGGGCGGGCATTGCTACTACGAGCTGGGCAGTCCCCTCTTGAGCCACGCACCGGCACGGTGCCCGACGGGAACGCAGACCGATAGAGAGCCACACCGATCAGGCTGGTGGGCAGCCGCGAGAAGAGCGTCCAGCCGGGCACCTGGACCGAGTCTGGCCAGACACCGATCCTGAAGGGAATCGTCTAGTAGCCGCGTAGCGGCCCAGTACGACGCGGTGTTCACCACGTCCAATGGACGCAATTGTGGTCGGCCGCTCCACCATTCTCATCTCACCCAGCGTGACCAAGGCAGGAGCGGCCCACAACCGAGGTGCATCCGGCCGCCGAAGTGTCGTACTGGGCTGTGGACTCCCAGCGGCCACTCACGGTGACTGGCGACTTCCTGGCCAGCCCTCCCGTTGAGGGCCATGCTGAGTCGCTTGGGCGCTGCACACCGCCCAGAAGGACGCACGCATGCTGACGCGGTCAGTGGCGTGGCGCGCAGGCATCTGAGGTTCGTCCGCGTTCACAACAACGAGGACCCCCGGGTCGCAGTTGTGAGGGTAGGGACTGCGCGCACTGAATTGATCACTCTTCGCAGGGCAGTCTGTTCGCCAGTCGGCTGCGTTGCCGGTAGCAGCCCCGGACCCGCGCGGGGCAGGGCTTGGAAACGGCGCCCTCCTGTGCTGCTCATGACGGCAGACCCGCCAACCCGTGACTAAGGCGAGAGTGGCCCGCCGCCGGGGTGAATCTGGCCGCCGAAGTCTGCCGGAATCGGGTTTGGCGCGGGGCCGCACTTCGCGCCGGCGGCCGGGTGAGCCCGCTCGAGGCCTACCGGGCGGGCTAACCCGGGGGCCCTCCCAGATCTGACGGGAGGTGGCTCTGCGTCGGACTTCAGACGATCGGGTGGCGTTGCTGCAGCAGGTGGAGCATGCCCACGGCGAGCAGCCCGAGGATCACGGCGGCGAGCAGGTGTCCCGTGGCGCCTGCGGCGCCGACGGCCAGGGCCACGGCCCAGGCGAACCGCCCGCGGAGGTCGGCCAGCAGGCGGACGTGGGTGATGCCGGCCACCAGCAGCAGCGCGGCCAGGATCGACAGCGGGAACGCCCGCAGGACCAGAGCGAGGTCCTGGCCAAGGGCAAGGGCCAGGACGGTCAGGGCGGTGCCGATGATCGCCGGCGCGCGCCAGCTGCGGGCACCGAACGCTTGGTGGGCGCTCATGCCGCCGGCGCCGTGGCACAGCGGCATCCCGCTGATTGCTCCGGCCGCGAGGTTGGCGCCTCCGAGGGTCAGGGCCAGGCGGCTGGGCGTGACCCTGGGCGCATCGGCGGGGAAGTACACGCGCGCTGCGTCGGCTGGCGCGAGGCATGAGTTGGTGATGGTCAGCGGGACCTGCGGGAGGACCAGGAGGGTGGCGGCGAGGAGCAGGTCCGCGGTGGTGATCGAGGGCAGGTCGAGGGGGGTCGGGCCGAAGGTCATGGGTCCGGTGCCCCACGTGGTCGCCACGGCCAGGCCCAGCCCGAGGGCCACCACGATCAGGGCGCTGGCACGTCGCCATCGCAGCAGGATGACCGTGATGGCGATGCAAGCGGCGGCGGTGGTCGCGGGGGGCCACTGCTGGGTGAAGCTGTCAGGAGGCGCTGTCAGCATGCCCCAGGCGATCTTCGCGAACAGCAGCCCGACGGCCAGCTGGACCCCGCGGATGACCTCCCGGGGGAACACTGCGCCGAGTCGGTCGAGCCAGCCTGTGGCGCCAAGGACCAGGAAGACCACGCCCATGAGCAGCGATCCGGCGGCGATCACGTCGGCACCGGCACCGGCGGCGATCGCGGCGGCACCGAAGGCCTTCAGTGGCTGGACGGCGACCGGCACCCGATAGCTCCAGGCGACGACCAGGTAGAGCAGGCCGGCGGGCAGCAGGACCGCAGTGGTGGACAGCCCGTTGCTCACGATCAGGGCGATCGCGATCGGGACCAGGACCCCGAGGTCGGCGACCGCGCCGGATGCCTCGCGCCACCACGTCGTGGCGGGGGCTGTGCCGGGGCGGCTGTCCAGGACGGTCACGTCAGCCGCCCGCGAACGGGGGGAGGACGTCGACGGTGGTGCCCCCGGGGATCGGCACGGTGGAGGTGTGGTCCAGTCGGACGCCGTCCGCGAGCAGGGAGCTGGAC
>Ga0316195_10001000_pt1 | contig 12250 bp, 9 predicted proteins | sample Phised1_MG_FD_204937 | JGI IMG/M metagenome (GOLD analysis project Ga0316195, IMG submission 204937) | Coastal sediment microbial communities from Maine, United States - Phippsburg sediment 1 | ecosystem: Environmental > Aquatic > Marine > Coastal > Sediment | place: USA: Maine | collected... | reverse complement strand
GCAAATTTATATGGTTATCTTGGTCCGACCCCAACCCACCAACCCAGGGCCCTTCATCCTGTTGCTATGATTCAGATAGCATATTCTCGTATTTTCTGCTTCAATCGCTCCGCCAAAAATGGGCACGCGCTTCCCAGCCCTCGCAGGATCTCTTTCCCCTCTTGGCTGTAATGGTCGAAGATGTTTCGTGGGCGTGTTCCCATAAGCTTCAGGCACCCTATTCGTAGACAAATTGTTTCGCAGGAACCATCAACGATAGTCGGCTATCTTATCAGGTATGTTAAAACCTCTTCGTTGCTGATGATTCTCCGAACGGCGTCAGCAATTGATGCGTTTATAGCTTTGCTATCGCTGTGGTTGGGTTCAGAGTCTGTAGCAATGCCTATAACTTTACCCTCTATTACAATTCTGACATTCATGTCACATCGAAACTTTTTTGGAAACGCCATCTCAACATCTATCACAGCAATGTCGATTTCTTTTGAGGCGTCCTGCGAAATCTTGAACCCATTCTTTGCTAGCTCACGCTCAAGCGAGGCAATAAGTGCAGCGCTGTATTGGGAGAGGTTTGAATTGAAGGTAATGCTGCCCCCCCTGCTGGTAACTATTGCGTTGGGGTCAGTGGTATCCGCTATGCGGACAGGATCACCTGATCCAGAAATATTGGGCAGAACGTATGGCGCTGCATGGATATCCAGAGGTGGTTTGTAAGTACTTGTACAACCGGCTATGACAACAGCAAAGCTCACCAACAAAGTAACTGCCTTTATCCTGCCCATCTTAAACCCCCTTTTCGTCATAGCTAAAGATTCCAACAAGCGTTTCCTGAACCATACCCTCAACTGATTTTCGGACAAGACTTGTTCTGTAGGATTGTCCACGGGCGAGAAGGAGATTGTTTGACGCATCTCGAAACTGTATTTTTAGCATTATAAGGTAGTTGGTCATATCCCACATCCATCGATCCTCATACAGAACTATGACATCAGTTCCTTCAGGGATGCTGTTTTCTGGTCCGGTTGAGACATGGTGCAATCCCATAGCACTCATTTCTTTGGAGATGACCAGATCAATCTGACGGGGATCATTCTCATGGCTAATCACGTAATAGGTTTTGCGTGGGTTGATCGTTGCATCTGGTAAGACTCTTGAGGTGTTGTACTGCACGTAACACCCTGTCAGCGCAGTGAGTACAATCATCAAGGAAAGGATCACTAAGATCTTGGACTTCATTGTTCCCCCTTATTTTATAACGTGGTCATTGGTAGTGTTGTAGATTTCGTCCAGCGCGGTATCCGGATGCATAAAGTTGAACTGCGCAGAACTTTAAAGCCGCGTTGTAATGTTTGGGGGCGCCCTTTCCTCCCCGTCTCGATGCTGTATGTGAACCCAACGCGCCTGGTTTCTTATGGGTCGATGCTGTTGGCCTTTTATCCTGATGCTATGATTCAAATAGCATATTCTCGTATTTTCTGCCTCACGCAGAGGGGCCAACAACAGCTAAAAATCAACGATGTTCCTCACGCAAAGCCGCAAAAACGCTAAGAACTGCATTTTTTGGACACAGATGAACGCTGATATGCACAGATACAGCATCAGGTTTTCCGTATTTTCTTGCTGAAAATTCAGAAAACAATCTGCATTGGCCGCAGACCAATAAAGACTTCCTCGCGCTAAAAACCGAAACAGATTATTCTCACGCCAAGCCGCAAAGCTCGCCAAGAACTGCTAAAGAACAGATATTTCAATTTCTGATTTGGATAATTCCATAAATTGAAACGTTTTGCATTGGCCGGAGGCCAAGAAATTCATGCGAAATGCTTTCCTTTGCGAGCTTTGCGGCTTCGCGTGAGACACCTTGCCCTCCTTTGCGAGTTGGTAAAATAACGCCGTTCGACCAGAGGATATTAACCCCATACAGTAAGGTTTCGAGAAGAAACACTTCCCACGTTGCAGGCCCCAAGTTTGCGGCGTATCGGATCACCTCGCAAACCCGCACACGATCACGATGGTAACCCCGACGGTCATCAAACGGTTCAAGCGGCTCAAGGATAGGGCTAGCCAGCCGATGCAGACAACCACCACTTTATCGAAAAACTTGACCGACGCTAAAGTGCCGGGGCAAACTGGCCGATAGGGAGTTCAACGCGCCGCTGGCGACATTGTAAATGAGGAAACGGAAGGACACCCTTCGGATAGATAAGGCGAACGCATTGTGCGCCAAAGGTGAAGAGGCTCATGGGATCAATTTCAGCAACATATGAGATAGAAAACGACCTGACCATTGTCACGGCGACAGGTAAACTAAACGCGGATGATTTCCACACCTGGATGGTCAAATATTACGCCGGACAGATTACATCCCTTATCCTCTGGGATCTGACAGGGGCCGATCTCTCGGGATTTACCAACAGTGAAGTCAGAGTCATCGCTCAGCACACAAAGCAGATATCGAACGCACGTAAGGGTGGTAAAACCGCCCTCGTCTTCGCAGAAGTACTTGAGTTCGGGATGGGCAGGATGTTCGAAGCGTACTCTGAAATAGAACAGATGCCGTTTGAGTTTCGAACATTCCAGAGCTTCGACAACGCCCGAGAATGGTTAGGCATCTGACCTGATCGTCACAACCGTCCTCCCACCGGCCCCTTATGGTACACCCCCATGACGAGGGGTTGGGGGGGAGCGCCTCTTTTCTAATAAGCTTGCTGCATGCCTGGTTTGCAACCGACTTGCCTGCCGTCCACACCCACTGACACTGAAAAACCCATCCTCACGCAAAGGCCTCAAGAACGGCCCTAAAGCAAATTCTGCCTCACGCAAAGCCGCTAAGACGCCCGGAAGGGCTTTGTACATCGTGTTTCCCTTTCTGAATCCTCTGGATTCCAGAAAGCCAAAATCCTTGCTTCGGCCAGGGGCCGAAAGAACACCCAATTCCTTTTGTCCTTCTTTGCGGGCGTTGCGTGAAACTTGCTTTTTTATTTTCGTTGCGGGCTTTGCGGCTTGGCGTGACAGTGATTTTCGGATTCGCTCGGAGAACTGGGGGCGCCCTTAAAAGGACGTTATCTACGACTAGTGGTTATCCGATGTCAGTAGGAATCGGTAGACGGTTTCCGATCGGTAGGTCTCGCCGGGACGAAGAATGGTCGAGGGGAATTGCGGCTGGTTGGGGGAATTTGGAAAGTGTTGGGTTTCGAGGCACAGTCCCTGGCGACGCCGGCAGGGGCGGCGGTTTTTGCCAAGGAATCGGCTGTGCAGGAAATTGCCGGAATAAAACTGCAGACCCGGCGCGCTGGTATCCACCTCCATTAATCGGCCGCTGTCTTCGTGGTAGACCGAGGCCTGCCGTTTGACCCCCCCGTCATAGGCGTTGAGGATCCAGTTGTGATCGTAGCCGCCGACCCTCTCCAACTGCACGTGGCTGCCATCGATCCGTTCTTGGATGGCGGTTGGTTGGCGAAAGTCCAGGGGGGTGTCGGCGACCGGGGCGATTTCGCCGGTGGGAATGAAATCCGCATCGACCGGTAAAAAATAATCCGCATTGATCCAGACAATATGCGAATCGATGGCGGTATTATGATTGCCGGACAGATTGAAATAGCCGTGATGGGTCAGATTGACAGGGGTCGCCCGGTCCGTAACGGCCCGGTATTGGATGCGCAGTTCATTGGCATTGTTCAGGGAATAGGTCACGGTGACCGACAGGTTGCCGGGATAGCCCTCCTCGCCATGGTCGCTGACGCGGTTGAGCGTCAGGACGATGCGGTCACCGCTTTGCGCCGGTTCGGCCTTCCATAAGTGTTTGTCAAAACCGACCAGGCCCCCGTGCAGGTGATGGGCGCCATGATTCCGTGAGAGAGCGTAGACGGTGTCGTCGAGGGTGAACCGGCCCCGGGCGATGCGGTTGGCATAGCGGCCGATGACGGCCCCCATGTAGTGGGCGTCGTGCCAGTAGCCCTCCGTATCGGCATACCCCAGGACAATATCGTCAAAAACACCTTCCCGATCAGGCACCCTGATGGACTGAACGGCCGCGCCCAGGTTGATAATGCCGACGCTGGTGCCCCGGTCGTTATAGAGGGTGAAGCGTGTGACGGGATGTCCGGGGGGGGTGTGGCCGAAATGACTTCTTTCGATTCGCATGCCGTTAAACCGGTCTGTCGGTTTCCGGAAGCTTACCCATGATAATCATGCCCAGGACCTCGTCTTTGGTCACATCTTTGGTGCGCCGGGTTCCGATCAGCTTACCGTTTTTTAAAACCGAGACACGGTCCGACAGGTCGAAGACATCGTGCAGATCATGGCTGATCAGGAAGATACCGACCCCCTCGTTTTTAAGCTGCTGGATCAATTCGGATACCATGGCGGTCTCCTGGGGACCTAAGGCCGCCGTGGGTTCGTCCATGATGAGGACCTTGGCGTTGAAGTAAATGGCGCGAGCGATCGCGACGGATTGCCGCTGCCCCCCGCTCATATTTTTAACGGCGTCGGTGATGTTCTTGAAGTTGGGATTGAGGCGCTCGATGACCTTGCGAGCCTCATTTTCCATGGCGCGATCGTTGAGGGTCCCGTACGCGGTCATGATCTCCCGACCCAGAAACAAATTGCCGGGCGCGTCCAGATTATCGGCCAGAGCCAGGGTCTGATAAATGGTTTCAATGCCGAATTTGCGGGCATCACGGGGGGAAGTGATGCTTACTTTTTCGCCGTTGATGCGGATTTCGCCTTCGTCGCAGGGAATGGCTCCGGAAAGCGCTTTCATCAACACGGTTTTACCGGCGCCGTTATGCCCCAGAATGCCGGCGACCTCGCCGGGATACAGGTTTATGCTCGCCCCCTGGACGGCGTGCACACCGCCAAACCGCTTGTGAATATTGATCATTTCAACCAGGGGGGGCCGATCGTCAGACGGCTCCGTCTGAGAATCAGGCCGGGGGAGGACGCTCATGACCGAATCTCCCTAGGGACGTTTTTTGTTATAGGCCACGTCAAACCACACGGCGAGGATCAAAACGGCCCCGATGACCAACTGGCGCATGGCGCTCGAAATGCCCAGCAGAACCATCCCGCTATCCAGACTTTGCATAATCACCGCACCCAAAAGGGCGCCGGCAATGGTGCCCTGGCCACCCGCCAGCGACGTCCCGCCGATGACGGCGGCGGCGATGACGTTAAGCTCGGCCAGCGACCCCATGGAATTGGCCCCGGCGTTTAAGCGTGCCGTTGTGATCACCGCGGCGACACCGCACAGCAGTCCCATGACCATAAACACCAGGGTGGTGATTTTCTGAATCGCGATACCCGAAAGCTCGACCGCTTCCGGGTTGCCGCCGATGGCGAACACGTAGCGGCCGAACCGGGTGACTTTGGTCAGCAGGGTCATGCCCACCACCACGCAGATCATGATCAGAACCGGTACCGGTATGCCCCGGGGTATCTCCGTCCGGGGTTTCATGTAAGCATTCATGACCATGACAAACCCGCAGATCAGGGCAATCCCGATGGTCAGAAGACTCAACTGGGCCAGCAGCGGTTTATCCGCGAAGCCATACTTACGGCAGCTTCGGCGGACCATGACGGCATTGATCACCATCCAGGCAATGGCCGCCCCGGCCAGAATCCAGCTCCAGGTCGCGCCGATCGAGCCGTCGATGCCGCCACCCAGGATTTGATAGGTCTTGTCCATGGGTGCGACGGTCCTTCCATCGGTCACCAGATAGGCCGCGCCGCGAAACATCAGCAGGCCAGCCAGGGTGGTCACAAAGGAGGGAATGCCGCGGTAAGCAACCCACCAGCCCTGCCACAGACCGATCAGCCCGCCCAAGGCCAGACCGCAAAGGATCGTCAGGGGCCAGTTCCAGGCGGCCCCGAGAGGGAACACATGGACCTGCAGATAGGCGATGACCATTCCCGTAAATCCGAGGACCGATCCGACCGACAAGTCGATGTGCCGGCAGACGATGACGAGAACCATGCCGGTCGCCATGATGCCCACGACGCTGGACTGGACCGCCAGGTTGTACATATTCCGGGCCGTGAAAAAGATGCCGTCGGTCATGACATTGAGCGTGACCCAAATGACCAACAGGGCAATGATCATGGCCAACATGCGATTATCGATGTCGGCCTGCCTGAGGCACCTGGAAAAGCGGTTTCCTTTTACTGCGGCCGGGCATGCCTGGTCGGGCATTGACAAGCTCCATGGCGTATCGAAGATTGATGACGACGCTGAATTTTTGCGACGATTATGGCAACGCGAAAACGGGCGTTCCGAAATGTATACGGAACGCCCGTAGGCAATGCAATTCCTATTTGCACGCGGCGGGCGCCGTGGCGCCGTCCACGCCCTGGCAAACCACCTGCTTCGTGACCCAGCCGGCCTTGATGACCGTGCCCAGGTTGTCCTGTGTGATGGGTACGGGCTTGAGCAGAATGGCATTCATCTCGATACCTTTGGGACCACCGGACCATTTAATGGCGTTATCGACCATTTTACCGTTGGCCAGGGCCACGGCGATATCGGCGGCGGCCTTGCCCAAATCGCGGGCGTCCTTCCAAACCGACACCGTCTGGGTGCCGCGGGCCACACGGTTCAAAGCGGCGTGATCGCCGTCCTGACCGGATACCGGCGTAATACCTTCCATGCCCTGAGCGGTAAGGGCGGCCACAACGCCGCCGGCCGTACCGTCGTTGGAAGCCACAACGGCATCCACTTTATTATTGTTGGCCGTCAGGATCTGCTCCATGTTCTTCTGGGCCACTTCCGGTTTCCAGCCCTCGGTGTACTGCTCGCCCACGTTCTTGATTTTTCCGGCATCCATGGCCGCTTTCAATACTTCGAGCTGTCCCTCATGCAGAAAGTCCGCGTTGGGATCGGTGGGGGAACCCTTGATGAACACATAGTTGCCCGCCGGTTTGACTTTAAAGACCTCCCGGGCCTGCATGCGCCCCACTTCCTTGTTGTCGAAGGTCAGATAAAAAGCATAGGGATCTTCGATGAGCCGATCATAGCCGACCACCGGTATACCTTCGGACTTGGCCCTCGCGATGGCCGGCGAAATTGCGTCGGCATCATAGGCCAGGATAATCAGGGCATCGCAGCCCCGGGCGATGAGGTTTTCCACGTCGGCGATCTGCTTGGTCGAGTCGGCCTGGGCGTCGGCGCTGATGTATTTGGCACCTAGTTTCTCCAGCTGCGCCTTGATGGCCGCTTCGTCCGTCTTCCAACGCTCTTCCTGAAAGTTTGACCAGCTCACGCCCACGGTAAGCGATTTCGCAAAAGCGGGGCCACTTACCGCAATAATCATCGCTGCGGCGATTAACAAACAAACCATACCCATTAAACTTTTTTGCATGCCGGACCTCCTTTTTTCGTTCTGGTTTTCCATTTGTTAAGCCGAGAATGAAAAAAACACAGACAAACGATTGCCTCTGAAATTATTAATTTATTTTATGAATTATCTTCGGAAAACTTGATCGCATATGTTGCCGGAATAGTCAATATATTTATTCAGTCCGGCGCTATCATTAAATTTATGCTTATAATTAAGATGATTATAAAATTAGGTTGACTTTGAAACGATAACTCAGATATTAAATTATTAAAAAATTCAGGAAGCTGATGGACTAACTATTCTTAATTTTATCTGTTTAATTGATATTATGAAATATTAGGTTTTTTATGCCTATCCCTGTTCGCGATCTGATGCGGGTCATCAATCGATCCAAAATTCTAGAAACCATCCGTACCGTCGGTATGATTTCACGGATTGATTTGGCGCGCACTTCCGGATTGAGTCAGGCATTGATAACCGGACTTACCGCCGACCTGATAAAAGAGGGCCTGATTATTGAAAAACAGTCCGGCATGTATAAGGGGGGCCGGCGCCCCATGTTGCTGGCGCTGAATCCGGAAGGGGCCTTCGTCGTGGGCGTTAACCTGTCCATGAGCGAAATCAGCGTCGTTATCGTGAACTTTGAGGGGACGGTCGTTGCGTCCCACGCCCAACCCTTGGCGCCGACCCATCATAGCGTGGCGGAAATAACGGATAGTGTGGTGGGAGCGGTTCAGGCCTGCATCTGGGAGGCCAATTTTGCCAGAGAACAAATCAGCGCTGTCGGGATCGGAATTCCGGGGTTGGTCAATCCCAATTCCGGCAATATCCGTTTCCTGCCAAATTATGGTTGGGAAAACGTGAACCTGAAGAAACTGGTTCAGAAACGGCTCAAACATCCCTGCTATGTGGACAATAGCTCCAATACCCTGGCTTTGGCCGAGCAATGGTTTGGAGCGGGCAAGGGTGTCGATAATTTCCTTGTCGTTTCCATCGAAAACGGCGTTGGTTTAGGCGCTGTGATCAATGGTCGGATCTACCGGGGTGAAGAGGGCGTCGGTGGCGAGTTCGGTCATATCACCATCGATCCGGAGGGCCCCGGATGCCGCTGCGGCAAAAAGGGATGTGTCGAAGCCTATGTCGGCAATATCGCCATTATGCGGGATGCCAAACAGGCCGCATCGAGCGGGCGATGGGACTGCCCTGATCCCGATGGATTCACCTATAATGATGTGGTCAAGGCGGCCCAAGACGGCGACGCGGTGCTGCGCCACCTCTTTGCCCGCGCCGGCCATATATTGGGGATCGGCATTTCCCATTTGATTGCCCTTTTTGACCCTAAAAAAATCGTTATTACCGGACAAGGCGTTCAGGCGGGAGCAATGATTTTTGATGATATGCATGCGACCTTGGATCGATACGTCTCCACAAAATTCGGTCGTCGAACCGTGGAGATTATGGTCCAGGAATGGACGGAGCAGGACTATGCGCGGGGTGCGGGCGCAATGGTTCTGCAGGAATTATACAAATCGCCGGTGGGTCAGGTGGCAACCCATCATTAGACGGTAACTCAAAAAAGTCTTTTGTCTCCATATCGGCGTTGGACGCTTGTTTCATGTCCTCGAAATACTTGCGTATTCTTGCGATTTGCACCCACCACGAGGAATCCATCAGAAGGGAAGTCCCGCGAAGCGGGAAAACGTGCGTTCGCCTTGATCTGAAACCAAAACCCTAATTTTGAGATAGCTTCTATGTGCGTGGCATCGATTCATACGGCCGACACCCTTCAGCGACGCGACCAGCCACTCCCTCTGCGAAAGGCCGGACACGTGTGAAGCTCCTCCCGCAGAGCGGGAGGCCTCAGAAAGCCCCCGCGGAGTGAGGGGGGGGTTGAAAAGGTTTTTTTGAGCTTTTGATGGTGTTTTCCCTTTGTCCCGCGCCGAGCATCGGCGGGGCGAACGGTAAAAAGCGCGCGGACTGTCTGAGCGGGCCATTAGGCGGGCGAGTTTCCGCGTGCTCCGGCCGTAGCGACGACGCGCAGGATGAAGCGGGACACGAGCGTTTTCTTTTGCTTCGTTTTCTTTCCACGTGAAAAAAATGAAGAACTATTACAAAAAAACACCCCGGATCGGTAGAACCTCTCCGGGCCTCCGCCAAAGGTGGCGGGTTTAAATGGAAACTAAAGCGCGCATGGGCCGCACGGATTGGCCCACGCCGCCCCCAACCGCCGTAGCCATGTTCCGATCATAGCCATATCAACGTCAGGAGGAGATATAATGAAAACTTTTTTTCCAGAGATCCTCTCCCCCATTCCTTTTGAGGGGCGCGAATCCAAAAATCCGTTGGCCTTCAAATACTACGATGCCGAGAAGCATGTGGCGGGCCGGACCATGGCGGAGCATTTGAAGTTCGCCGGGGCCTACTGGCACACCTTCAAAAGCACCGGGCGCGATATTTTCGGGGGAGATGTCTACAACCGGCTCTGGGACGCCGCGGCGGACCCCATGCACAAGGCGGAAGCCACGTTGCAGGCGGCCTTTGAATTCAGCCGGAAGTTGGGGCTGCGGTACTATTGTTTTCATGACCGGGATCTGGCACCGGAAGGCGAGACCTTCGCGGAATCCTGTCGCAACCTGGAGAAGATGGTCGCTATGGCCGGCAAACTTCAAAAGGAGACCGACCTTCGTCTGCTTTGGGGCACCGCCAACCTGTTCAATCACCCGCGCTATACCCACGGCGCGGCGACCAATCCGGATGCCCACGTGTTCGCCTTTGCCGCGGCGCAGGTGAAACACGCCATTGCCGCAACCCATGCCCTGGGCGGTGCGAACTATGTATTTTGGGGCGGCCGGGAAGGATATGACACCCTGCTGAATACCGACATGCGGCGTGAACAGGATCAGTTGGCGCGGTTTTTCCACATGGCGGTGGACTATGCCCGCCGGATAGGGTTCAAGGGGCAGTTTCTCATTGAACCCAAGCCCAAAGAGCCGACCAAACATCAATATGATTTCGACGCCGCCACGGTTCTGAATTTCCTGCGTGAATACGATCTGATTGATCATTTCAAACTCAATATCGAAGCCAACCACGCCACTTTGGCCGGCCACTCCTTTGAACACGAACTCACGGTCGCGTCGAACGCCGGCAAACTGGGCAGTGTCGATATCAACCGCGGGGATAATTTGCTGGGATGGGACACGGACCAGTTTCCGGCCGATCCCTATCAAACGACCTATGCCATGCTTGTCATTCTGGGCCAGGGCGGTTTGGGCAGCGGCGGCCTGAATTTCGACGCCAAACTGCGCCGGGGATCTACCGATTTGCTGGATCTGTTTTATGCCCACATCGGGGGGATGGATGCCTTTGCCCGCGGGTTGCTCGCGGCCCAGAAGATCATCGACGATGGATTGCTGAAAGCGTTCGTCGACCAGCGCTATGCCAGCTATGACGGTGATGTGGGGAAACGCATCGTCAGTGGTGAGGCCGATGTCGACGAATTGGAAGCCTGGATCAGGGAGAAAGGCGAGCCGCACCCCCTCAGCGGGCGACAGGAATACCTTGAAAATTTAATCAATACGTATCTGTAATTCTTTTTCCGGGGAAGGGGAGCAGGGTATGCCCCAGGATCAGCTCTTCATCGGTATCGACAGCGGCACCCAGGGCACGAAAATCGTCATCCTCAGCCGCGCGCAACGGCGCCTGAAGGCGCAGGGCACCGCGGCCCATCAAATCATCGAGACAACCCTGGGCGGTCGCGAGCAAGATCCCCAGTGGTGGACCGACGCCTGCGCGCAGGCCATGCAGGAACTCCTGCGAAACGCCGACATCGACCGCACCCAGGTCAAAGCCATCGGGGTTTCCGGTCAGCAGCACGGCCTGGTACCTCTGGACGCCCGGGGAGACGTCATTCGCCCCGCGAAACTCTGGTGCGATACCGAAACCGCATTGCAGTGCCGCATCTTGACGGAACGGGTCGGTGATGAAGCGGCGGTTTTGGCTGCCATCGGCAACCGTATTACCGCCGGATATACAGCTTCCAAGGTGTTGTGGCTCAAGGAACGGGAGCCGCAAAACTATGCCCGCCTGGAGAAGATCCTCCTTCCCCATGACTATTTGAACTACTGGCTGACCGGTGCGTACACGATGGAGTATGGCGATGCGTCCGGAACCGCCTTTTTCGATATCCGCCAACGCCGCTGGTCGGAAATCCTTTTAAACGCCATCGATGACAGCGGCCGGCTCCAGGCCTGCCTGCCTGAGATGATCGCGCCCAACGAACCCTGTGGCGAATTACGCCCGCAACTGTCCGATGCCTGGGGGTTGCCCCGGAATGTATTGGTGTCGGCCGGCGGCGGAGACAATATGATGGCCGCCATCGGCACCGGCAACGTTCGTCCGGGTTTGGTGACCGCCAGTTTGGGGACATCCGGTACCATATACGCTTTTAGTGCAACACCCGTCATAGACCCCAAGGGCGAGTTGGCCGCTTTTTGCTCCAGTAGCGGGGGCTGGCTGCCTTTGGTTTGCACCATGAACGTCACCGTCGCCACGGAGCAGATACGCACCCTGTTGGGGCTTGACCTCGAAGACTTCAACCGCCGTATCGAAAAGGCACCCCCCGGTGCCGAGGGCCTTTTGCTGGTGCCCTTTTTCAACGGCGAACGGACGCCCGATCTGCCCCTGGCACAGGCCTCATTGATCGGGATGACGCCGCTCAATCTTACACCCGCAAATCTGGCCCGGGCCGGCATGGAAGGCGCCACCCTGGGACTGCGCTACGGATTGTCGGTAATGGAACGCAACGGGATTCATGCCGAAGAAATCAGACTCGTGGGCGGCGGCGCCAAGAGCCGGGTCTGGCGTCAAATGGTGGCGGATATGTTCGCGGTGCCCGTTGTAACACCGGTGGAGACGGA
>Ga0316195_10000999_pt1 | contig 12256 bp, 11 predicted proteins | sample Phised1_MG_FD_204937 | JGI IMG/M metagenome (GOLD analysis project Ga0316195, IMG submission 204937) | Coastal sediment microbial communities from Maine, United States - Phippsburg sediment 1 | ecosystem: Environmental > Aquatic > Marine > Coastal > Sediment | place: USA: Maine | collected... | reverse complement strand
CGTATCGAGGCCATGGTATTCTCCGGTGCTTTTCCAGCGGCCCCACGGTGGGCGACAATAGTCAGGTCGTCGGTGGTCTGGATCCCCTGGATCAGCCAGAGACCGACCAGAATCGAGACCACCGTGGTGCAGACCAGCAGGCCGACCAGGATCTTACTGGTCAGGCGCAGGCCTGACGACTCTGAGCGCGCCGAAAACTCATCGAGGTTCAACGTCTGTCCGGCACGCTTGTAGAGTTCGATCAGCAGGCCGCTGAAACTGGCTGCGGTCAGGGCGGTTACCAGAAAGTTACCGATCGTCAGCAGCGCCGCCAGAAAACCGATAGCGATGATCAGTGCATTCATCGAGTCGTAGAACAGCGGCAGGATATGCCAGCCCAGGAGTTGAACCGAGCCCAGCACCAGGAAACCGAGTACAAGCGTCGCCAGAGCCCAGCCGACCATAATCAGAGCCACCGCTTTTTTGCTGTCTGCAACCAGTTTAAAACTTTTCTGAAAAGATGCTCCGGGAGTTACCTCGGTGAAGATGATCAGCGGCAGAGTCAACGACCAGGAAAGCAGTTTGCGCACTAAAATAATGGTCAGGATCAGCAGGATGAGGCCGATTGCCCCGGCAGCGGCGAAGAAAATCGGCGGTTGGGCGCTCAGATAATAATTGATGTCATAGTCGGTAAGCGTCAGCCAGTAGATCAGGAATGCGACAGCGAGAAACGGGGTAACGATCAGCAGCAGCCGGGCCACCAGGTGTACTGAAAATATAAAAATTTTCAGTGATTTGGATGCAGTGCGACGCAGCGTCTGGAACAGGTCCGCCTTGAGCCCACCTCCAAGCGCGGTATACGCTGTCATCATCGAGGCCTGTTCGAAAATAAGGATGGTTATGAGCAGGGAGCCGAACAGCACCAGAGCGATGAGGCCGACTGGACTCAAAATGAAGAACAAGATGTCCATATCGGCCAGCACCGGTGTTGCCGAGAGGCGCAGCATGAGCCTGCTCAGAATTCCGAGCAGCGGGGCAAACAGGATAAGCCCCAGGGCGATATAGCAAACATGGATGAGCAGGAACTGCCAGATATTGGTGCGTAGCAGGTTCGAGATTTTTGCTCCTATGTGCTTGACATTGTTTGTCATAATTCGCTTCGCTAGCAGTGGTTGATAATAATACGGGACTTTGATTCACAGCACGGTTCGATGGGAGCGGAACCTCCCTTCGGCACAGCCTCCCTCGATGCAGCACCTGCTGTTTGTTATACCTCAGATATGGCCGATATGCCCCAACGATATCGGATATCGAGCAGGAAAACATCGAGAATTTCCCGCTTGGTCTGCCAGAAAGACCGAAGCGGCCATACGATACTTTGCCTGAGAATTTTTGTTTGCCCGCTGTCTGGTGGAGCGATCCAGCCCAAACTGCACAGCTTTCCGGACGATGAATTAATGATGAGCCCGTTGGGCATAGGTCGAGCCAATAGCTGTTAGTATTGGTTGTAATTAGTCCGTTATTTTTTTATAAACCCCAGAGATTGACAAAATACGTATGAAATATAACAGAATATGGTCGAGTTTGACCGATCCCGAGGATAAGGAGCACATGTCTTCTGAAAAAAAATATCTTAATACCAAGGAAGTGGCCCAACTCCTTCAGGTGAATGAGAAAGGGGTTTACAGCCTGGTCAGCGACAAGGGACTGCCGGCCACCAAGGTAACCGGCAAGTGGCTTTTTCCGAAACATTTTGTCGAGGAATGGCTGGATCTATCCATCGTCAACCTGCCGGCCGTCGGCAACGCCTCTCTGGACGGAGGCAGGCTGCTGATTGCGGGCAGCGACGATCTGCTTTTCCAGCGGGCGATCGGGCTGTACAACAATCTGAATAGGGAGAGCCTGGTCTTTTTCGCCAATATCGGCAGCATGGGCGGCCTCCGGGCCCTGAGGCAGCGAACCTGCCATATCGGGGTCTGTCATCTGCTGCAGGATGACAACGAAGAATATAATTTCCGGTTTGCCGAACAGGAGATTGGCCGTGCTCCGGTCTTTATCAACTTCAGTAAAAGGCAACAGGGTATCGTGGTGGCCCGGGGCAACCCGAAGCAGATCGCATCGGTGGCCGACCTTGCCGCTGATGGTGTGCGCATCGTTAACCGGCCGCTCAATACCGGAACCAGGCTTTTGCTCGATTATGAGATCAGCCGGGCGGATATCAAGGCAGGCGATATAGACGGCTATGACATCGAGGTCAGCAAACATCTGGAGGCGGGGCTTGCGGTACTGGGGAAAAAGGCCGATGCGGCTCCGGCGATTCGGCCGGTGGCTGAACTGCTTGGCCTTGATTTTCTGCCGCTCAGGTGGGAGCGGTTCGACTTGTTGATCAATCGGGACCGTTTTTTTGAACCGGCCGTGCAGCGTTTCATCAATATTCTGCATGAACCCCAATTCAAGAAGATTGCCGATGAATTCGTTGGCTACGATCTGTCGGTCTGCGGCAAGATGATCTATCCGGATAATGTAACCTTGTAAATGCACTGAAAAGGGGAACGTAAATGTTTAAGAAAACAATGGGAGTTTTGGCAATTGTGGCGGTCTTTGCAGCGTTATCAGCGGGAGCAACTCTGGCGGAGGACAAAGTCCTGAAGATGTCGACCACGACCTCGACCCAGGCCTCCGGACTGCTCGATTTACTGCTGCCTGCTTTCAAAACCGATACCGGCATCGATGTCAAGGTGATTGCCAAAGGTACCGGGGCGGCGATACGTGACGGTATGGACGGCAATGTCGATGTGATCTTTGTGCATGCCAAGGCCCGGGAGGAAAAATTTGTCGAAGAAGGCTACGGAACCAAGCGTTATGCGGTAATGCACAACGATTTTATCATCATCGGGCCGCAGGACGATCCGGCCGGCGTCGCCAATACTGCGGATGTCTATGCTGGTCTCAAGGCGATAGCCGCGAAGCAGGCAGAGTTCATCTCCCGCGGTGATGATTCCGGCACCCACACCAAAGAGCAGTTTCTCTGGGGAAAATCAGGGGTCGATGTGGTGGTTAACAAAAAAGAGCTCGTCAAAAGCGGAAAGAAAGTCCAGGTTGAATTCACTGAACCCGCCAATTCCGAGAGCTGGTATCGCTCAATCGGTCAGGGCATGGGCAAGACCCTGACCTACGCCGACGAGAAAAAGGCCTACACGATGACCGACCGGGGCACCTACATCAAGTATAAATACGGCAAGACGCCGCCGATCGACCTGGAAATCGTCAGTCAAGGCTCAGAGCCCCTGGCCAACCCGTACGGGGTCATTCCGGTAAATCCGGAGAAATTCTCGCACGTCAGATTCGATCTGGCTAAGACTTTTGCCGAATGGATCACTTCGGCGCGAGGGCAGAAGCTGATCGGCGATTATCGCCTGCTCGACAAGCAATTATTTTACCCGGATGCAATACCGCAGTAAATCTCGCGGTTTTAGTATCGCCTGAGATCTGATCGCATCTCAGCAGGCTGCCGGAATGAGGGGTCGTTCCGGCAGCCGATTATTTTTTTTCTTCAATGGACTGGTATTGGTGTGGATTTACTTGTCGACAGCCTTAAATCAGCGATTCTGCTTCTGCTCTCGTTCGATCCCGAGCTCTATGAAATCGTCGGGGTTTCTCTCAACGTCAGTTTCTTTTCCACCCTGATTGCCGCCCTATTCGGCCTGCCGCTCGGTTTTCTGATAGCCTTTAACAGCTTTGCCGGCAAGCGCTTTGTGATGACCTGTCTCAACACGCTGCTGGCCCTGCCCACGGTGGTCATCGGCCTGGTGGTCTATTCCCTCATTTCCCGGCGTGGCATTTTCGGACCGCTGGAGTTGCTCTACACCCAGAAGGCGATCATCATCGGGCAGATCATCCTGATCGTACCGCTGATCACCACCCTGAGCATTGCCGCGGTGAGCAGAATCGATCAGCGCTATCGCAATACCGCGCTGACCCTGGGGGCCACCTATGTCCAGATGGGCTGGGTCATCTTCAAGGAGGCCAGATTCGGCATTGTTGCGGCGGTGATTGCGGCCTTTGGCCGGGTCATTGCCGAGGTGGGTATATCGATGATGCTGGGTGGCAACGCCAAAGGCTTTACCCGCACCATGACCACGGCTATGGCGCTTGAATATGATAAGGGAGAATTCGTTCTGGCGGTGGCCCTGGGCATCATCTTGATGAGTTTTGCCTTTGCGATCAATATGCTGTTTCATTTTCTGCAGGGGCGTCTGAAATCCGATGTTGTATGAACTGAACCGGGTGATCAGGCAGTTCGGTCAACGCATTGTTCTTGATATTGATCGGCTGTCGTTCGAAAGCCGCAAGGTGTATGCGCTGATCGGTCCAAACGGCGCAGGTAAAACAACGCTGCTCAACCAGCTTGCCTTTCTCGACCAACCCAGCTCCGGTGATATCTTTTTTCGCTCCGCACGGGTCAGCTACGAGAGGGCACTGCTGACGCGGTTGCGCCAGCAGGTTGTCCTGGTGGATCAGAGCCCGATTCTTTTTTCCGGCACTGTCTGGAAAAACATCGAATTTGGTCTCAAGGTCCGCAAAATTGGCGGTGCCGAGAAACGCTTGAAAATCGAACAGGCGCTGGAGCGGGTTGGCCTAGCCGATTTTGCCCAGGTCGATGTACACGGCCTGTCCGGCGGCGAAGTGAAACGGGTGGCCCTGGCCCGGGCGCTGGCCCTTGAGCCGGAGGTGCTGCTCTGTGACGAACCGACCGCCAATGTTGATCAGGAGCATCAGGAGATTATTCTAAAAATCCTGGACCACGCCAACAGTATCAGAAACACAACCGTCATTTTTTCGACCCACTATCTGTCCCAGAGCCGGCGGCTGGCCCATCATACCCTGCTTCTGCAAAACGGCAGCCTGGCCCGGCACCTCGATGAAAACAGTTTTAACGGCAGCGTTGTCGCCCATGGCGATAAACTACAGTTCCGTCTCGCGGACCGCTATCTGCTGCCACTGGCCGAAAGCACATCGGCAAGACCGCCCGGCAGAGCTGCCCGCGCCCATATCGATTCCACCCGGATAAAGCTGATGCCCGCAACCGACGGTAATCAGATAACCGGTAAGATCGTCTCGATCAGCTCCGAAAACGGGCGGGTGCGATTAATGGTCGATATCGGGGTGAGACTGCAGGTGGTGATGCAGGCCGAAGACTTCCAAGAGCAGCCGTTCCAGGTGCTGCAGCCAGTCGGTGTGGTGCTGGAATCGGGGTCTGTCCGGCTTATTTCATGAGATGATCTCTGCAGTCGTTCGCTAGAATCGGGAGTCGTTTTTGAAACTGGTTCGATAGGGTGGTGTCTGCTTTTTTGCGTCGACCAGGCGACGCAACTGCTCACATTCGGCCCGGGCGGTGCGCAGTGAGCGCCGCAAAATCTCCCGCTCTTCCGGGGAGGCATCAGCAAACTGGTCTTCGAGTTTGTGCACTGTCTGCTGGGCCCGATACAGCTCAATGGCAAGGGCTTTGATGACCATCGGGTCTCCTCTTATCGGTGAGGGGTTTTCGTTTGCCGTGGGTGTAATTCACGACGGCGAACGGTTAGGTTTTCTGGCCAGCAGCGAGGCATAGGCGGCATTGAGCTCGATGAACTCGTCATGGTTGCCGCCGCTGTCCGGGTGGAGTTCTTTGGCCCTGCGGCGATAGAGCCGGGTCAACTGGATGCGGTCCATCTTCTGTAGTTTGTTCCATTCCTTCTTGAAAATCTTGACTGCCTGGTCGGTACTGACGCTTGGCCTTCTCTCGGGCCAGGCAAAGGCCCGGTGTCTGCCCATGAATTCCCTGACAAAGTCGTCAAACAGAGAACGTCTGCCGTAGCCATGGTCGAAAAACATAATCAGGTAGCGGATCAGGTGATCATGCAGTGAAACGCGGGACGAGGGGTCCCAAAAGAACTGCTCATCGGTGTTGAGCCTGCAAAGGTCCTCGACGAAATAGTCGGCAATGTCGATCTGGTTCAGCGCTTCGGGCATGGTCGCCGAAAATGACTGGGTGAAGTGTCGCTGCAAATCGAAAATGGCAAAGACATACGTCCTCAGCTCATTGTAGTGCAGAGCCTTTTCCAGGTCCATAAAATAAAATTCCCGCTCATCCCTGCTTTTTTTCAGCAGCGGCCGGTAAAGCTTCGGGTTCAACCTGAATATCCGGCTCTGGTCGACTGCCCCGTAGCGCAGGTAGTAGAGCCGTCTGCGGTCGAAGAGGTGGACGCTTTCTTCGATGGCCTGCCGGTCCTCCTTGGACAGCGGGCTCACCCGCACCCTGCCGCGGTGGCGAAAGATGCCCAGCCGGTACTGCTCCTCTTCGGGCAGAAAGTCCCAGAGCAGTTCTTCTAGAATGGCGGTTGGATCCTCGCCGGTGTGCTCGCCTACTCGATCCTCGAGTTCACTGGAAAAAAAGCAGATATCGTCGGTGAGCCGCTCGATATGACGGCCGGGGTCGGTGCCCAGGTCGAAAATAACCCGGTAGTTGCGGTAGCGGTGGTCCGCGCCGGGCAGCGATTGGCGGATTTCGTAGCGCTTGCTTCCGCCTCTGGACAGGGTGGCGAGATACATGTAACTATAGATATACGACTGCTGTGTGCAGGAGCAGACAGGATACAATTAATGTGGTAAGAAGCGTCACAGCAACAGCATAGTGCATACACACTGATTCAGATATAAGTATTTTTGAGATGATTTACCAGCGTCCGTTCAAGGAGGATGGATATGGCGGTGATGATACCGGTATCCTGGGGGGAGTTGTTCGACAAGCTGACGATCCTTGAGATTAAACGTGCCCGGATCGAAGACCCTGAAAAATTGAACAATATCGAAAAAGAACTGACAGCCCTGTCGAAAATCGGGCTGGGCGCCGAAACCGCCGGCCCTGAGCTGGACGGGTTGATTGGCGAGTTGCGCAAAATTAACGAGCGTCTCTGGGATATCGAAGATGACATTCGGGCCTGCGAGCGGGCTCGCGACTTTTCTGCTCATTTCGTGGAATTGGCCCGTTCGGTTTACCGAACCAACGATCAGCGCGCTGAACTGAAGATGCAGATCAACCGATTACTGGGCTCCGAGCTGGTCGAAGAAAAATCGTACCAGGCGTATTGATGGCTGAGATTCTGGTGATCAAACTGAGTGCGTTGGGAGACCTGGTCCAGGCGGACGGCGCGCTCAGAGATATCCGTGAGCATCACAAAGACGATCGCCTTACGGTGATGACCACGCCGCCTTATCAGAAGTTCATGCAGCGTTCACCGTGGGTTGACGAGGTGCTGGTCGACCCGCGGGATTCCCGTTTTCGCCTGGACAGGATGTACAAGCTGCGCACCAGACTGCGCCAGCGCAGTTTCAGCATGGTCTACGACCTGCAGCAGGTTGGCCGGACCCGGTTCTATTACCGCTGGCTATTTCCGGAGCTGACCTGGCTTGGCGATGCCCCGGGCTGTGCCTACTACCTGAAACGGCCCGAGGACAGTTGTGCGGCGGATCATTTCGCCCAACATCTGCAGCTGGCCGGGCTGGGCACCTCGTACACCCTGCACAGCGATGTTTCCTGGATGGCCGCCGAGGTGGATGATGTTCTACAGAAGCATAACCTGCGACCGGGTTATATCCTGCTGATGCCCGGCGCCTCGACCGGCCATCTGGACAAGCGCTGGCCCGGTTTTGCTGAACTGGCAGAGCGCTTGCTGCAGCAGGGACGTCGGGTGGTGACCGTACCGGGACCGGCGGAGCGTGAAGCTTGTGGAGCCATTCCCGGCGACATGCTGGTTGCCGGTGATGAGTGCTATGACTATTTCGTGCTGGCAGGAGTTGCGAAAAAAGCGGGCTATGTGGTCGGTAACGATACCGGCCCGACCCATATAGCCGCCCATATGGGCGGCCGTGGCCTGGCACTCTACGGGGCCCATACCGCGCCGGAGACCACCGGCATCCAGCACACTTCATTCAGTTGGCTGGCAGCCGATAATCTGGCCGACGTGTCGATTGATGCGGTGTGGCAGAAGATCGTGCCGGAACTCCACGTGGAGTGAAGCCTGACTATCTGCATTTTACAGCCCAGGCAGAGGGGTGCAGCGGCGTCAGTGCATTGATTCTGCAGTTACCGAGGTTCAGGCGGCCTTGGCATCACCTGGATTTTTCCCGAGAATGATCATCCCGAGTACTTCGTCCTTGGTTACCTGGCTGGTATGCTGGGTGCCGACCAGACGTCCGTTCTTGATTACAGACACCCGATCCGCCAGATCGAAGACATCGTGCAGGTCGTGGCTGATCAGAAAGATGCCGATTCCCTCACTTTTGAGTTGTTTGATCAGTTCGGCAACCATCGCCGTTTCGTGGGGACCAAGCGCCGCGGTGGGCTCATCCATGATCAGGATCTTGGCGTTGAAATAGATGGCCCTGGCTATGGCGACTGACTGCCGCTGCCCGCCGGACATATTTCTGACCGGGTCCTTGATGTTGGTGAAATTGGGGTTCAACCGCTGGATTACTTTTCTGGCCTCGTTCTCCATGGCACCGTCATCCAGGGTACCGAACGAGGTCATGATTTCCCGGCCCAGGAACAAATTTGCCGGAGCGTCCAGATTGTCGGACAGCGCCAGGGTCTGGTAGATGGTTTCAATGCCATGTTGACGGGCATCGCGGGGCTTTTTTATTTCGACCTTCTGGCCGCTGATGAGGATTTCGCCTTCATCGCACGGAATGGCGCCGGACAAGGCTTTCATCAGCACCGTCTTGCCTGCCCCGTTGTGACCGACCACCCCGACCACTTCACCGGGCATCAGATCAATCGACACATCCGCAACCGCCTTAACGCCTCCGAAGCGTTTAGAGATGTTGCGCATTTCAACAAGCGGAGTCTGTGTAGCCACAACCTTACCCTAGCGTTTGTTTTTGTTGTAGATAACATCGAACCAGACGGCCGCGATGAGCACCAAACCGATTACCACCTGCCGCATCGCGCTGGTCACGCCCATCAGGACCATGCCGGATTCCAGTGACTGCATGACGACCGCCCCGAGGATGGCCCCGAGGATGGAGCCAACTCCGCCGGCCAGCGATGTTCCCCCGATTACCGCTGCGGCAATGACGTTTAGTTCCGCCATGGTTCCCATCGAATTGGCCCCGGCATTGAGACGCGCCGTGGTGATGACCGCGGCGATGCCGCAGAGAATGCCCATGACCATGAATATAAACATGGTCACTTGCTGGACATGAATGCCCGAGAGTTCCGCGGCTTCAGGATTGCCACCGATGGCAAAGACATAACGGCCGAACTTGGTGATTTTGGCAAGCATTGTCATGATCACCACCACACCGATCAGAATCAGCACCGGAACCGGAATGCCTCTGGGGATCTCGGTGCGCGGTTTATAGTAGGAATTCATGACCATCACAAAGGCACAGACCACTCCGATGCCAATCAATAAAAGGACAAGCTCAGCCCATCGTGCTTTGGGCTTGAAGCCATACTTTTTCCGCCGGATTCGGCCTCTTAATGTTCCCAGAATCATCAGCCCAATGCAGACCAGGCCGAATATCCAGCTCCAGGTCGCCCCGATCGAACCATCGATCCCACCGCCAAGCAGCTGATAGGTCTTATCCATTGGGGCCACGGTGCGCCCATCGGTGACCAGATAGGCTCCACCCCGGAAGACCAGCAGACCGCCAAGCGTAACCACGAAAGCCGGTACGCCGCGATAGGCTACCCACCAGCCCTGCCAGAGCCCGACCAGGGCGCCGAGAAGAAGACCGCAGAGTACCGTTAATGGCCAGTTCCAGGCGGCCCCCAGCGTGAAGACATGAACCTGGAGGTAGGCAATGACCATGCCGGTGAAGCCCATCAGTGAACCGACCGAAAGGTCGATGTGGCGGGCAACGATGACCAGCACCATACCGGTAGCCATGATGCCGACCACACTGGATTGAACGGCAAGATTGTAGAGGTTTCTTGAGGTGAAGAAGATACCGTCGGTGAGTATGGTAAGAACGACCCAGATAACGATGAGCGCACCAATCATGGCCAGCATGCGCGTGTCTATTTCAAGCTCGGCGCTTAACCGACGGAAGAGCGAAGTTTTTGAGGCCTGACTGGATTGGGTTTGCATGACCGTGCCTGTCATCATTAAACGACGTTATTTTAATCAGATATACCTGGTTCGAGCCAATTGGAAAAGGCTAATATTTGTAATTGGGAAAAATCGGGGACGCGCAGGCGTGGCGTCCCCGAGAGCAATGAGCGGATCAGCTAATTAAGGGCACTGACCCTCAACGCCTTGACAGAGCACGTCTTTTTTGATCCAGCCGGCGTCCACGACCACACTGAGATTGTCCTTGGTGATGGGAACGGGGGCAAGCAGGATGGCGTCCATTTCAATGCCTTTGGCTCCACCGGACCATTTGATGGTGCCGGTCGGTGTTTTGCCGGAAGCTAGGTCAACGGCGATTTCTGCCGCAGCCTTGCCGAGTGCCCGGGCATCTTTCCAAACCGAAACAGTCTGCAGGCCGCGGGCGACCCTATTGAGCGCCGCATGGTCGCCGTCCTGACCAGAAACGGGAGTAATGCCTTCCATGCCCTGGGCGGTCAAAGCGGCAACAACACCGCCGGCGGTGCCGTCGTTGGAGGCCACAACCGCGTCAACCATGTTGTTCTGGGCGGTCAGGATCTGTTCCATGTTGCGCTGGGCAACCTCGGGTTTCCAGCCGTCGGTTCCCTGGGCGGCAACGTTTTTAACCTTGCCGGCTTTGATTGCCTCGTCGAGTACTTCGAGTTGGCCCTCGTAGAGAAACTCGGCGTTGGGATCGGTCGGTGCGCCTTTGATGAAGACATAATTTCCCTCAGGCTTGGCTGCGAAAACGGCCCGGGCCTGCATGCGGCCGACTTCTTTGTTGTCGAAGGTCAGGTAGAAAACACCTTCCTTTTCGATAAGGCGATCGTAGCCGACAACGGCGATTCCTTCAGCTTCCGCCTTGGCAATTGCCGGCAGAATGGCGTCTGCGTCCCAGGCCAGAACGATCAGCGCGTTTGCTCCCCGGGCAATCAGGTTTTCGACGTCTGAAATCTGTTTTTCAGCACTGGCCTGGGCGTCGGCCATGATATATTCGGCCCCCATCTTCTCGAGCTGGCCTTTCATGGCCGCTTCATCGGTTTTCCAGCGCTCCTCCTGGAAATTTGACCAGGAGACACCGACGATCAGGTCCTTTGCCATGGCGGTAGAGCCGAAAGCGACTAGTGCGATGAAAATGACTGCAGGTACGATGATTTTTCTCAACATGTGAATTTCCTCCTCTAAGACGATTGGTTAATCACTTTGAATTCAGCGTAGTCTGAAGCTGGCGCGGAATTCAGCCAGGCAGCTATTAAAGGGACTTGACAACGTGTCTCAACAACCCGCTGTAATAAAAACAGCAGGGCAATGTTCGCATTATAAAACCAAGGGCCTCAAGGGCCTGCACGCAACCTCATGCTAACAGTGCCAGACTTCCTGACGGATGGCAAGAGATAATTTCTTCAAAAAATAAAAACTAAAATTAGATAAATCTAATAAGCAGATCTAAAAAAATTAACTTAAATAACTAAAATTCAACAATAATAAAGGATATAAATAGCCGCCAGAATATTATCGATAAAAAATAGAAACGCACCGCAAGAGCTCATTTCTTGCTTTCAACTGGTTTCCTTGTTATTTAAAAAGATGAGCAAAGCCTGAATTTTTTGGGTTTGTATTTTGTTTTTCCATTTAATATATTGATATTTAATATATATTTATTTTTTGTCTGGTCTGCTATTTTGTTTTTAAAAAGGTTAATTATTTGTTTTTTTAGTGAATTAAATGGAATATGGAATGAAAGCGGCTAATCGTGATTTCACCCGCGAGGTGAATTTGTTCAGCATACTGAACAACATTCGTGAGGCGGGCAGGATATCGCGGGTGGAGATTGCCGGAGCAACCGGTCAGAGCAGGTCCTCTGTGACCACGATAACCGCACTGCTGATCGACCAGGGCCTCATCTTCGAGGAAAAAGACGACAATTCCGTCAAGCGCGGACGACGTCGGGTCATGCTGGCTCTGAACCCCGAGGCAGCCTATGCCATAGGGATAAAGATTGCCGCGTACCGATTGACTTTTGCGGTGGTGGATTTTGTCGGCAAGGTGAAATCTTCGTTGTCAATTCCTTTTCGGGTCGGCGAACGTCCCGAACAGGTTCTCGCAGATATCCTCGAGGAAGGTGTCCACCACTGCTTGGATCA
>Ga0316195_10000998_pt1 | contig 12256 bp, 14 predicted proteins | sample Phised1_MG_FD_204937 | JGI IMG/M metagenome (GOLD analysis project Ga0316195, IMG submission 204937) | Coastal sediment microbial communities from Maine, United States - Phippsburg sediment 1 | ecosystem: Environmental > Aquatic > Marine > Coastal > Sediment | place: USA: Maine | collected... | reverse complement strand
CAAGGGATAAAAGCCCTGTCGAGGACAATCTGTTTCACCAATGCCTTCAATCGCCATATCTCTCTCGTCAATTCCAGGGTCAAGCACTGCCTGCGGTGTGTGTTTTAAAGCCCCCCCCGAATTTTTTTGATTTTTTTAAAAAATGGCATCGTTAATGCATGCGTATTCGTATGGCCTTCCTTTTCAGCACGATCAGTCAGGAGGGGTGGCACCAAGCTCTTAATCATCTTCAATGAGACGAGAGAATGAATATGAAAGCGATTGACATGAACACTGGCACAGAGGCTCTGAAGTCATCGATGCTCATAGCTGTAGAACCAAGGTATCGTAAGTTATTGCACAGCAGTGCGGGATTTACCCTGGTTGAGTTGATTGTTGTTTGTGCCATCATCGGGGCATTGGCCGGGCTTGCCATCCCTGCATACAACCGTTTTGTCGAGAATGTCAAAGTGACTCGGACGATTTCAGAAATTCGCGGGATTGAAAAAGATGTCTATGCAAAGTTTATTGATACCAGTGCCTTCCCGAATTCCCTGAACGACATTGGTTTAGGGGCCCTGAAGGATCCATGGGGTAATCCTTACCAGTACTCGAATGTCCCCACCCGGGAGGACAACTTTCTGAATATTTTGAATACAGAATTTGATATTTACAGCCTTGGCCCCGACGGTGTAACGGATGTGAATATCCAAGCTGCAAATGGCCTGGATGATATTGTTCGAACCAGTGATGGAGGCTGGATTGGGCGAGGGGAGGATTTCCTCTAATTATGGATAAGATAACTTTCAAAAGGATTGTGTTAACGCGAAAAGACCGGGTCAGGTTAAGTGCCCCCATAGCAAAGGTGGTTGAATCATGAGGTGCTCATGTCCTAAATGCGACGTCATAATCGAGGTACAGGAAGAGGGACTCTCTGCCAAAGGAAATTCTCGTCACTGTCCCGAGTGTAGCGGGAAGTATTGGGTGCAACGGGAAAATTTCATGCTGCGGGCCTTCAAGAAGCAGGGTCGTATTTATTGCTTCGACTGCGGCCATGAGCTCGGCGTTGAAAATCTCTGCATGGGCTGCGGCAGTATCTGCCCCGATTACTGCGTCGTGCAATCCTCCAAGCCGAGCGTCCACGTGCAGCAAAGGGCCGGTTTTAGTTTCAGTCTCAGCCGTTCGCAGGCCACCAAATCAACCGCTCCGAGACTTTCTTCTAAACGTGCGGCACCACACAGCGATTCTGAACAAAAGCATCAACAGCCGGTCAACAGCAAATGGTTGGCTTATGCCGGCCTTGCCGTGTTACTGCTCGTGCTTGCCGGCGGGGTGGGCAAGTTTTACCTGGCCCAGAAGGCGGAGCAGCAATATGCCAAGGATTTCATCGTCGCCCTCTACGGGATCAAATCTGGAACAGACATGTGCCTGGAGAGCATCGATGCGATTTCCACCGAGTGGCAGAAGTCAGCGGAAAGCTTCAATGTCGCGCCACGCCCGACGGAGAAGGATTTGGGGCGCTTCGCCACCGTTAAGACAAGAATCAGCGAGGCGATGGACAAACTGAACGAGTCGCCGGAGAAATTCGTCGAGGCAAGAGAGAATCTGGCCCGTCTGCACAAAGTATACGGGGAGATCTATGCTCTGAGCACCTCTGCACCTGGTTCGCTTGGCGCCCTGACCGAGTCGAAGCAAAAATTGGAGACAGAATTTTTCAAGAAAGCGGATGTTCTGATGACCTCCATGCCCGAGCCCTTACAGGGGGAGTTGCGAATTTCGGTTGCTAAATACCGAAATCTGAAATTCATGGTTGAGAAGTCGTGACAGCTCTTTTGCTGCTGGGAACCATCGCAGAGCAGCAGAGACCTTCTTACGGGTATTGACGATAATTGTCACCTACTCGCCGAAAATTGCTGCCGTATTCGATTTTTTCCAGGATTCTTTAGTTTTGGCGACGTCGCCAAGGTTGATTTCGATGTGCATCGATCGATTGCTCAAATGCGATCCGTGCATAAATGCCCTCGTGGTGTTTCCCTATGCCTGCCATCAGCAAGAGACCTCTCCTGCAAGGGCCTCTTTTCAGCCCTTGCTCCCTTTCACCGGTATGGGCCATCATTCGGTGATCGTTCCTGTCCTTTCTGCTGAAAAAACAGCCTGCCGCATAATTGTTTAGCCCCCGCGCGATTGACAGTCACGGGGCAATCCGTTAAGGTCCCGCGTAAGTTCATCTCCAATCGGCTCTTTTGCATCAGGATCTCCTTCACCCACCGGTTCCAGTGCCGGCGGACCGCTGTCCCTTAGGATTTTGCATCATGTCATTTGACTCCCTCGGCCTGTGTGCCGAACTGCTGAGCGCGCTCGCGGCTCAGGGCTACACCGCGCCGACCCCCATCCAGGCCCAGGCGATCCCTGTGATTTTCGAGGGCTTCGACCTGCTGGCGGGAGCCCAGACAGGAACCGGCAAGACGGCCGCCTTTGCCCTGCCGATCGTGCAGATGCTCAGTGAACATGCCCCGCGCAAAAAACGCCGCAACCCGCGCGCGCTGGTCCTGGTGCCGACCCGTGAACTGGCGGCCCAGGTCAGTCAGCAGATGCAGAACTACGGTCGGCGGCTGGCGCTGCGCTCCACTATGATCTACGGCGGAGTGAACATCCGGGCGCAGATCGAGCGGCTGCACCGCGGCATCGACATCGTCGTGGCGACGCCGGGGCGACTGCTCGACCACGCCGAACGGGGAACGATCAAGCTTGCCGATGTCGAGTTCCTGGTGCTCGACGAGGCCGACCGTATGCTCGATCTGGGGTTTATCGACGACATCCTCCACGTGGTGGAATACTTGCCGTCGCAACGCCAGAACCTGCTCTTTTCGGCAACCTACTCGCAGAGCATCAAGCAACTCGCCGACGAACTGCTTGACCAGCCGCGGCGTATCGAAGTGGCGCGCCGCAAGCTCGAGGCTGACGCTGTGACCCAGATGGTCTACCCGGTGGAGCGCAGCCGCAAGCGGGAGATGTTGTCGCACCTGATCCGCAAGGGCGAGTGGCCGCAAGTGCTTGTCTTTACCCGTACCCGTTACGGCGCTGACAAGCTGACCGAGGAGTTGCTCTTCGACGGCATCAAGGCCGTCGCCATCCACAGCAACAAGAGCCAGTCGCTGCGCACGCGCACCCTGGCGGAGTTCAAGCGGGGCGAGTGGCGCGTGCTGGTGGCCACCGATGTGGCGGCACGCGGGCTCGATATCGAGCGCCTGCCGCACGTGGTGAACTATGAGCTCCCCCAGGTTACCGAAGACTATGTGCATCGTATCGGCCGCACCGGTCGGGCCGGCGAGGACGGGGTCGCCCTGTCGCTGGTTTGCCCCGCGGAGCAGCCTCTGCTGGCGGCAATTGAAGCGCTGCTCAAACATGCCATCCCGCAGCGCACGATCGCCGAATTTCCGCTGATTGCTGTCAAGCGCGGGGTTAAGGCGAAGGCCGGCAAGCCCGCCAAGGGGCCCTCCAAGCCTAAGGCAAAACAGCAATCATCTCGGCCGACCAAGGCCAAGCCTGCGGCCAAGCCGACGCAAGCCAGGGCCCCCGCCAAAGGCAAAGCCGCACGCGGCAAACAAGCCGTACCCGCGCGTCCCGCCGTCAAGACCGGTCGTCGCGGCCGCCGCTCGTAAACCGCGGCTTGCAGTCACAACGCAAATCAGTTAAAAGTCAGCTGAAGAGGGCTCTTGTCGTTTGCCAAGTGTAAAGCGGAGTGCCATGCTAAAACCAACCACAGCATCGATAATGCCGGTCTACATGACGCCGGCCTGTGGCCAAAGATTGCGGGCGGAACTCAAGGAGTTCCACTACAAGCTGCAGCCCGAGATGGTCAACACGACGGCCTGGGCAGCTGGTAGCGGCGATGCAGCGAGAATGCCGATTATCACTACGCCAAGAAGAAACTCCGGCAATATGACGGACGCATCCGTTTTCTGACCAGGCGCCTTGAGAACGCCACGGTCGTCGACCCACTGGAACTTCGAAAGATTGCCCACGGTAAGGTGTTTTTCGGTGCTACGGTCACGGTTCAAGGCGCTGAGGGAAACGAAACGGTGTTCACCATCGTCGGTGCCGACGAATTCGATGGCGCGCGCGGCGAAGTGATCTGGGTTTCCCCCGTCGGCGGTACTCTGCTCGGCTCTTCGGCCGGCGACCTGGTCTCCTTTGCCACTATCAGACCCTTGAGTAGCATGCCGCTGCCGGGTGCTGAGGAAAATAATGATTTTTACGGAGGATGGCTATGGACGTCGATCTGCACCTGCTGAAAGCCCTAATCACCAAGCGCACCGATGAGATCGAAAAGAGCGTTGCCGGGACCGGCTACCTGACCAGGACTGTCATTGGCGTCGCCACCTACCTGCTCGACAACGAAGGTGACCTCGACCTGCTGACCGCCAAGCAGCGGTCGACCTTTGACAAGTTTCTGGCGCCTCTGCTGCAGAAGTCTTCCCGGCCATCCGCTGAATAAGCCCCCGTCGACAGGGGCTGTCCAGGTAAGACGACCTGAGCGTGCCACTGGCGTGACCGCTCCGCAGAGTTCCGGCATCAACCCTCCGCCAGAAAGAGTGCCTCTCATCTTTTGACATTGTCAAAGCTGTGCTATCTTTATTATCAGTCTACTAAACGACAGGAGGTCACGATGAAGATCGACTGGGCATACCTGCGCAAAGGGTGAACGTCCTGCAACAATGCCCAAGAGTTTCTTGGGACAAAACAGGCGACTATCACGGAAGTTGTCGATGCCAAGACCACGCGTTTCGACGAGGACGCCGCCTGGGCACTACTGAAGAGCGCCAAGGCCGTGACCGTTGCCAAGGGGAAGAAGGTGCAGAACTTCACCGCCGTAGCCGACGACAAGACGGCGATCCTGCAGCAGGCGATGGGGCCAAGCGGCAACCTGCGCGCGCCGACCTACCGGGTCAAGGACCGCTTTATCATCGGCTTCAATGCCGAGCTTTACGAAGACTGGGTGAAGTGAGCTGGCATACAAAAAGGCTGTCGGCATAGTCCTGTTGTGCCTGTTTGGCGGCGCTGTCGTCATGGTGACCCTTGTCCTGTTGTTGCAGGTGGCCCTCTCCATGCTTGCTGCCGGATGAAATCGAGTCCTCTCATGCTCAATAAACTGCGTTTGCTGGCGCTCCTCCCTCTGCTGATCCTGCTCACCTTGACTGGCGCTGCCGCCGAGGAGCGGCCGACGATCGCCCTTGGTGACAGCTTTCCGGAGCTGAACCTGACCCTGTCGGGCCCCGGCCACGACCGCAGCTACCTCGGTCTTGGCGACAACAGTGTCTTCACCCCTGGCCAGGTCGCGGCCGAGCTGCTCCTGGTGGAACTGCTCAACGTGCACTGTGTCCACTGTCAAATGCAGGCGCCGGCATACAACGAGCTCTTCAAGCGGATTGAAATGAACCCTTCAACCCGCGGCCGCATCAAGCTGATTGGCGTCGCCCTGGGCAATCTGCCCGAGGAAGTCGCAGCTTTTCGCCGTACTTACCAAGTGCCCTTCCCGGTCGTCGCCGACCCGCGCTTTATCGTCAATCGTGCCCTGGGCGCCAGCGCCACGCCCTTTTCCGTTTATGTGCGTCAGGACGGCTCCGGTCAGCCGGGCGTTGTCGCCAAAACCCATCTTGGCCTGAATACCGATTACCAGGAGGTGTTTGCGGAATTGCGGCAGCTGCTCAGTGTCGATCCTGCTGAACTGCGCCGCCAGGGCGCGGCGGCCGTGCACATACGCACTGCGATCAGTCCACTTTATGGTGAAGAGGCTTTGGCGGGCCTGGTGCGCAAGGCTTTCCTTGCCACCGGCGGGGAAATGGTCGCGTTCGAGCAGATCGCTCTACGCAGTGGGCGGCGGGTCTATACCGCTGTGCTGAGAAGGGGGCAGGACGAGGTGCGGCTCTTTGCCGAAGTCGCCAGCCGCCAGTCGGTTTGCGACATTTGCCACGATGTGCACTTTCTCTACCTCTTTGACAGCAGGGCGCAGATCGTCGGCTTCGAACCGCTGCAGGTGACCAAGTACGGCAACGTGTTGTGGACCGAGGAGGAGGCGGCCTGGATGCGCCAGCGGGTGGTTGGTCAGTACCTGTCTGCGCCGCGCCCCTTCGACCCGAAGGTCGATGCCGTGACCTCGGCGACGATCAGCTCGGCGATTATTTTTGATAGCCTCGCCCAAGGCGAGGCGCTGCTTGAGGAACTGCACGAGAAGGGTTATTAGCCGTTACGGCGATCCAGTACTGGTACACCGTGTATTATTATCTCACCAGAACCACCACTGAGCGCCCCTGCACCAAGTAACTGTTCTGCCTAGACAGCGGCAGCGCCTCTTCTGTTGCACAGCAGGCCTGCCCGGCCTCCTGTGTGGTATCGACGACGCGTCGCCAGGGGCCGCGTGGCTCCGGCCCCGGCAGGGCAAAAGTTGCCGACTTCAGGGCGGCGTTGGCAACCAGGTAGATTTCCGCTTCCTCCGGCCGGCCCTGCAGGTGCATCGCCAAGGCCTGCGAGGCAGCGGACCAGTCCGGCTGCTGCAAGTCACAACCGTGCCATGTCAGGCGCCGCTCGCCGTTTTCCTCCCCCTCGAAATGCCGCGGTCGCAGCAGGGGATGCTGCTGACGAAAAGTGATCAGGTTGCGAACGAAGCTGAACAGCTCGCGATGCTCTGCGAGGTCGGTCCAGTCCAGCCAGCCGATGGCATTGTCCTGGCACCAGACATTGTTGTTCCCTCCCTGGCTGCGTCCCATTTCATCTCCTGCCAACAGCATCGGTACGCCGTGGGCGAGGATCAAAAGGGTCGCGAAGTTGCGAACCTGCCGCTCCCGCAGGGCGCAGATGGTTGGGTCGCTGGTAGCGCCTTCAATGCCATGGTTGGCACTGCAATTATGATTGTCGCCATCGGCGTTGTATTCACCGTTGGCCTCGTTGTGCTTTTGCTCGTAGCTGACCAGGTCAGCCAGTGTAAAACCATCGTGGCTGGTGACGAAGTTGATGCTGTGGTAGGGGGCGCGGCCGTCCTCCTGGTAAAGGTCGGAGCTGCCGGCTAGGCGGGTGGCCAGAACCGGGACCATGCCAAGGTCGCCGCGCACGAACCTGCGGATATCATCGCGGAACTTGCCGTTCCACTCCGCCCAGCGGCCGAAGTTGGGAAAGGTGCCGACCTGGTAGAGGCCGGCGGCGTCCCAGGCTTCGGCGATCAGCTTGGTGTTTGCCAATACCGGGTTGCCGGCGATCCGTTCCAGCAGCGGCGGGTTGGTCAGAACTGCACCGTCGGAGCCGCGGCCGAGGATCGAGGCGAGATCGAAGCGAAACCCATCGACATGCATTTCGGTGACCCAGTAACATAGCGCGTCGATGATCAGGTCGCGCACCACCGGGTGGTTGCAGTTGACGGTATTGCCGCAGCCGGAGAAGTTGGCGTAGGCGCCGCTCTCGGGGTCGACGATGTAATAGACGCTGTTGTCCAGCCCGCGCAGCGACAGGGTCCGCCCTTTTTCGTTCCCCTCGCCGGTGTGGTTGAAGACCATGTCGAGGATCACCTCGATGCCGGCGGCGTGCAGGGCCTTGACCATCTCCTTGAATTCGCGCACCTGGGCCCCTGCCGTCAGGTCGACCGCGTAGGCGGCCTTGGGGGCGAAAAAACTCAGCGGATGGTAGCCCCAGAAGTTGTGCAGCGGTTCCCCGGTCAAGGGGTTCTTACGGTAATTGTCGGCTTCGTCGAATTCGGTGACTGGCAGCAATTCCACGGCGGTGATGCCAAGTTCTTGCAAGTAGGGGATCTTTTCGATTACGCCGCGGAAGGTCCCCGGGTGAGCAACGTCTGCTGAGGTATGGCGGGTGAAGCCGCGCACGTGCATTTCGTAGATCACCGAGTCGGCGAGATGGCGGTTGAGCGGTTGGTCGAATCCCCAGTCGAAGGCGTCATCCACCAGCAGACCACGCCAGTTCCCTCGCTGGGAGGCCTTGCGGGTTGCTTCCCGCCACAGGGAAGGACCGGACACCGCCCTGGCGTAGGGGTCGAGCAGAACCTGCTCGGCATCGAAGCGGTGCACCGGCGAGACGTTGCAGCCCATCCGTTCCGCCCGGTAGCCGTACTCGAAGCCCGGCACCAACCCCTGCAGGGCAATGTGCCAGACGTCCCCGGTGCGGTTGAGTTTTGGGTCGAGGGGGAACTCGATTAGCGGTTCCAGATCGCCGGGCCGGAAGAGCACGAGGCTGAGCTCCGTGGCGTGGCGCGAGAAGACCGCGAAGTTGACGCAACCGGCTAGGATGTTGACACCGAAGGGCTGGGGGTGGCCGCGCAACACGGCGAAATCGGTAGTCACGGCATCCAGCAGGCGGTTATGATGATCGGGTCTATTCATAGCGTTCTTTCGAGGTCCTGTTTCCGTGGTTTCATCAGGTGCAAGTTTACCAGAGTCTGAACGGTCATACATGCTTTACTTTGCAAGGGTCATGGTTTGGCCGAAGTTGCGGGGAGAAATGATGCAAAGAGGCATGCGGCCGGGACGCTGCCTGCACTACAAGGGGCAGTATTACCAGGTCATCGATGTTGCCAGGCACAGTGAAACCAAGGAACTGATGGTGGTTTACCGGTGTCTTTACGGCGAACGAACATTGTGGGTGCGGCCGCTGGAGATGTTTCTGGCAACCGTCGACGCAAACGGCAAGCAAGTGCCGCGTTTTGCCTGGAGTCCCGGAGAGGATTAAAGTCGCGGCCAAGCTTCGCGCGGTTTTTCGTGCTGGCGGGCTAACGACTATGTTGTATAGTAATAATAGAGATTTCACTGAATTTTATTGAAGCTATTAGGGGCCTTCCATGTTTTGTGGGTCGACGTTACTGGGTAGTGTAGAGCTGGATATTATCGTCAAACTGATGCTGGCGGCTCTGGCCGGTGGCCTGGTCGGGCTTGAACGGGAAAAGCACGGCCGCCCCGCCGGCCTGCGCACCAACCTGCTGGTCGCCGTCGGTTCCTGCGTCATGGTGATCGTCTCCGAAGCGTTCTTTGTGAAATATGCCATGTACAATGCCGAGAGTGCTCTGCGTATTGACCCTTCGCGGGTCGCAGCACAGATTGTCACCGGCGTCGGCTTCCTCGGCGCCGGTGTGATCCTCAAGGAAGGCGCCACGGTACGCGGCCTGACCACAGCCGCCAGCCTCTGGACTGTCTCCGGCCTGGGGATGGCTTTTGGCATGGGTTTCTACAGCCTCGGCGGCATTGCCACCATTCTGGTGCTGGTCAGCCTGAGTTTCCTGAAAAGGCTCGATCCGATCATCAGGAAGGATCGCTTTCTCACCCTGACGGTAACCGCGGTCAATCGTCAGGGCTTGCTCGAGGAACTGCAGGACATCTTTAACCTCCGCAAGCTGCTGGTCTCGGACCTCAGTTCCAGCCTGGACCTGGAAGAGAACGAGATTTTTTACCAGATGGTCATCACTCAGCAGCAGAAGCGGGTCGGTCATGAACTGACGACCGCGATTAGGCAGCTTGAAGGGATCAAGAAGATCCACTATCACTGATGGGTTCTGGGGTGAGGCTTCGCGGGCCTGTCTTTTGGTTTGCAGCTTGTCCCGGCAACGGGCGGAGGAGGCAGCAATGACCCAGGAGAAGAACACCGATTCTGTCACCCTGCGGCGGGGGCTGGCCAAGATTCGCGGGCGGCGCTGGATTTTATGGGCAACCCTCCTGATCTACCTCCCGGGCATGATGACCGGGCTATCTCTGCAGGCCTCCGGTGGCACCATGGGCAAGCTGTTTGCCGGCTGGGTCGCCCTGCTCTGTATCGCTGTCGGTATGGCGACGGTCGTTCCCTGCCCCGCCTGCGGAAAACCTTTCCATACCAACGGACCGACCTTTCTGCCGGTACGCCGCTGCGTTCACTGCGGCTTGCCGTTGCGCGCCGACAAGGTCCGGCAAGCGGTTGTTGAGACACGGGACCATTGAGGACCCCTGGCGCTTGGCTTTGACAGCGGACTATAAAAAACAGAGGGGGCGGCCATTTGGACGGCCCCTTCCTTTGTTTAAGGTGATTTTTCGCGCCACGCGCCACGTGGTGCGTATCTTTAAGCCTGATGTGCCGGACGCAGCAGGTCGAATAGTGTCTTTACCGGGTTGAAAGCCTGAGGTGGAATCTCGACAAAGAGGGTGTGCCAGTACGCCATACCGCCATTCCAGAGCCCGGGCAGTTCGAGGACCCTGGCCTCGCGGCCGTCCTGCCTTTTGGAGGTGATGATGACGGCATCCTGGTCAACGAAGCGACTCAGGTCATAAGGACTGCCGCGCCAGTCGCTGACCCCGCACACCATGTCCACCGGGTTAAAGTGCGTTGCCCGATTGAGAATCGCGGCCTGGTCGGGGTTGCACTGGTTGATCTGTGCCCCTTCAACGATCTGGCGTGTGATCCGCCCCCGGGCATCACGCACCCAGAAGGGCCCGCCGCCCGGTTCGCCGCTGTTAGGGACCATGCCGCAAACCCGCAAGGGTCGATCAAGCCGTTCAAGCAGGACCTTGCTGTCATTCGCTAGAGAGACGTCCATCTGCAGCCGGTCGGCCAGGAAAGCGACCACCATTTCGCGCACCACCGGGTCGTGCGGCTGCTCATGCAGCGCCTTGAGCAGGGCGTGCTGTTCCTCTTGGACAACCAGCAGATACCCGGTCAGCAGTCGGGTCCATTCAAGGTTGGTCTGCTTGCGGGCGTCGGGCACAACGTTGTCGATATTGCGCACCAGGATGATGTCGCCCGCCAGGTCATTGAGGTTTTCGAGCAGGGCGCCGTGACCGCCGGGGCGCAGGACCAGTCGTCCGGCGTTGTCGCGCAACGGTTCACCGTCGCTGTCCAGAGCCAGGGTGTCGGTCGCCGGCTTTTGCGTTGAGTAGGTCACATCGAAGCGGCAGCCATAGGTCTCTTCGAGGACGCTGCGCCAGGCGGCCAGCTGCGCCTTGAAGAGGGGCAGATGTTCTACGGAGACAGTGAAGTGCAGGGCGACGGTGCCGTCCAGGTCGTTGAGGAGGGCGGCCTCGGCGAGGTGTTCAATAAAGGGTGAGCGGGTGCCATCGGCAACGCGGTGGAAAGCCAGCAGGCCCTTGGGCAGTCCGGCATAGCAGAGCCCGCACGGTTCCAGCAGGTAGCGGATGATAAGCGCCAGGTCGCGGTCGGCGACTGCCTGCTGCAGGTCGTAGCCATCCTCGGCAATGGCTTTTTGCAGATCCGTGTAAAAGGCAAAGGCGTGCAGTTCATCTAGGAAACGGCGCAGGTTGAGCTCTTCAGGGGTCGCACCGGGGTCGGGTCGAGCGGCACGGCAGGCCTCCAAGACTGCTGGTTCAACTTGCAGCGGGCTGAACATCCGCGATGCCGCACCCGATGCAGGCACGAAACGCTGCAGCCGGCCTCTGGCTGCGGCGGTGGCGAAAGCCTTGTTCAGGGAAGCCTGGGTGCCGAACTGGAGTCGCACGATGCCGTCGCCGACGGTGCAGGCACGCTCCAGCTTAGTATCGACCTGCCCGATACGCAGCAAGTTCAGCTGCCGGGCGGCCTTGGCCGGCTCAATATGCTGCTCCTGAAGTTGCTTCAGATCGTTGCTGGAAAAATCCATCGGCGGTCTCGCAGGCACATTGAGATTAGAAGAGCAGGACCGGACAGGCGACATTGTGCAGGACGTAATTGGCCACCGAGCCAAACAGCACGTCCCTGATCTCGCCGGTACTTTCGCGACGGCCGATGACCATCAGCTGAAAGCCTTCCTCGTTGGCCACCTTGCAGATCGTCTGCCGGGGCGGGCCAAACTCCAGGCGGGCGTCCACGACAAAGCCAGCCTGTTCGAGCATGACCGTCTTGCTGTCAAGCACCTGCTGGCCAGCCTTGCCGGCATTTTCCTTGATCATCTCGAGCTGAAAATCGGGGATCATGCGGTAGGCGAGCTTGTCGACATCGACGACGTGCAGCAGCGTCAGTTCTTGCGGGAACCGCTCTTTCAGGGCGATGATTTTTTCGAGGGTGCGCCCTGCAGTGCTGGAGCCATCAACCGGAATCAGAATTTTCGTTTCCATAACAGTCTCCCTAACCCGTTAATGCAGAACAGCTTTATTTATAAACTTAGCATTTAAAATTAAGACTTCCATCTTGTCACGGTGACGGGTAGACCCATCTCGGCAGGAAGAGCACCAGGTCGGGCCAGTAGGTCAGCAGTATCAGGATGGCAATCTGAATCAGCAGGAAAGGGATGACCGCCTTGGAGACATAGATCAGGTCACGGTCG
>Ga0316195_10000997_pt1 | contig 12259 bp, 9 predicted proteins | sample Phised1_MG_FD_204937 | JGI IMG/M metagenome (GOLD analysis project Ga0316195, IMG submission 204937) | Coastal sediment microbial communities from Maine, United States - Phippsburg sediment 1 | ecosystem: Environmental > Aquatic > Marine > Coastal > Sediment | place: USA: Maine | collected... | reverse complement strand
AAAGAGGATCTGAATTCGAGCACGAGCAGTGGTGGTAGAATAAACAATAACCGAGCAGAACAAGATTGGGAAAATGCGGTAAGCACTAATTAGTTATTTTCAAAAAAAAAATGAAACAGTCAGCCTTTTACATAATAAGAGGCTGACTGTTTTTCGTTTACTTACAAAATCGCATTAATCATTCAAATCGAGCAAGATACTTTTTGCAGTTTCTGCATATTTCCGACCAATTGGGATTCTTTTTTTATTTATTTGAATAGAGTTTCCTTCAATAAATTCAACTTCATTTAAGGAGATTACAAAAGATCTATGGATCCTTAAAAACCTTTCTGCAGGGAGTTCATCTATAAGGCTGGTGAGTGATTTATGCACCAGATAATTACCCACTTTGGTAAAAATTTTCACATAATCTTTAAGGCTTTCTACGTAGAATATATCATCAAATTTGACCTTGATGTATTTTTTGTCAACTTTAATAAAAATAGACGTCTTTTCAACTCCGTTTTCTTGTGAAGAGTCAGGCCGAATTACACTTTTTATTTTTTGAGTGGCTTTTAAAAACCTGCTAAATGCAATAGGTTTTAATAAATAATCTATCACATTCAAGTCATAACTTTCTGCGGCAAATTCTCTGTAGGCCGTTGTAATCACAAATTGAGATTTAGAATTGAAATTTTTGATAAAATCAATACCGTTCATCTTTGGAAGATTTATATCAATAAAAATTACATCGATATCCTCTTTTTCAATGGTGGTAATTGCATCTAGGGGATTTCCAAAACTACCCATTAATTGGAAATCTGAAATTTCATTGATGTGAGATTCAAGCAGTTTAATAGCTAATGGTTCATCATCAATCAAAATACATTTTACGTTCATAATATAGGTAGTTCAAGATTTACGGTATACTTTTGATCTTCAATTTTTGCAGAAAGTCTGTAGTTTTTACCATAAATTAATTCTAGTCTTCTCTTGACATTTTCTAATCCAATTCCATGAGCAACCTTTTTGGCGGTTTCTTCTTCTATGGAATTACTGACACTAAAGTAAACCAAATCTTTTTTAGTTTCAAATCGGAGTTTTATTTTTATTTTTTCACTGTTTTTCGATCCGTGTTTAAAACAGTTCTCAACAAAAGGCAAATAAATTAAGGGAGGAACCTGAATCTCAGAAAGATCCCCTTTCAGTTTTATATCAGCCGTCACTCTTTCTCCAAATCTCAGTTGTTCAAGTTCTATATAACTTTGGATATAATTTATTTCTTTGAGGATGTCTATAAATGGTTCTTTTACTTCATAGAGTACATATTGCATCATATCAGAAAGTTTGATCACAACTTCAGGGGCATTATCTGATTTCAACATTGTCAAAGAATACAGATTATTTAATGTATTAAAGAAAAAATGGGGTTGTATTTGTGATTTTAAAAAATCTAATTCTGTTTTGGTTTGTAATTGTATTAATTCGTTGTTTCTTCTTTTTTCCTCTGCCCAATCGATAGTGAGCTTTATTGCAGATGCTAAAGCCACAACATAGATCTCTCCAATAACTACCGCGATCACATGATTCAAAGTGAAAGCTTCCTGAATTCCTTCAGCTTCAGGCCATAAATTTTTAGAAACAAAGAAATAACTTAAACCCGTCCGTATAAAATACAGACCTGTGAGAAGTAAACCGAAATAGATTAAAAATTGCACATATTTTTTATTTGCTATAAACTTTGGAATGAGGAAGTAAACAGTGATATAGGTTATGATGATATGAAGAGGGAATTCAACTAAATTGGATTTGAATGAATACTGGTAGTCATTAAAATAAGATCCCCACCTGATTACATTAAAAAGGAAATAGATTGACCAAAATACGATATGATATAAAGGACGTATTTTATACTTTACTGACATAAAACTTTATTTTTCTTGAACTGCCCACAAATGTAAATGTATGATGTTTTAAAAAAAGAACAGAGCGATTTTTTTTCGTTACGTATCCTTCTGATTATTAAATTGGGATTACTGTCTTTAAATGTCTGGAGGAAAATATTTTTTGTCGATTTTCCAGTGCTCAACAAAAGATGATATATGATGTCATTAATTGTCCATTTTATGTTGTATGTCGATATTATTACCTGAGATCTGTTCTCCTTATTAATTTTACAAACATTAAAAAAAATGATTGGAAATTTTAAAAGTGATCAATAATAAAAATTCTTTTAAATTATAATTTTTAAAAAACATGGTAATTAATATTAATCACGAACAGGCCGGCAAATTTGAAGAAACTCGTTTTGAAAAAATTCATAACGTCATTTTCAAGGATTCTAATGAGGCCTCAATTATTGTAGCCCAAGAAATTGCAAAACTTATCAAGGAAAAGGAAAGTCGAGGCGAGAAATGCGTACTTGGGCTTGCCACAGGATCTTCTCCGATCAATGTATATGAAGAATTGGTGAGAATGCATAAGGAAGAAGGCCTCAGTTTTAAGAATGTGATAACGTTCAACTTAGATGAGTATTATCCAATGCATAAATCAAATACCCAAAGTTATTGGTATTTCATGCATGAGCATCTTTTTAATCATATCGATATTTTACCGGAAAACATTCATATTCCAAATGGTGAAATACCTAGCAGTGAAATTTATCAATTTTGTATAGATTATGAAATGAAGATCAAAGAGGTTGGCGGATTGGATTTTCAACTATTGGGTATTGGTAGAACCGGGCATATCGGTTTTAATGAACCCGGGTCACATTTTAATTCTGGTACTCGAAACATTACTTTAGATCATATCACTCGAATTGATGCCGCACCTTCATTTTTAGGGATAGAAAATGTGCCTAAGGTTGCCATAACCATGGGTATAAGTACTATTAGAAGGGCCAAAAGAATTGTCCTACTTGCCTGGGGTATCAATAAGGCTTCTGTGGTTCAAAAAGCGATAGAAGGAGAGGTTACCTCAGAAATTCCTTCTTCTTATTTGCAGAATCACGATAATGTGACTTTCGTTTTAGACGAAGGAGCATCTGAAGAGTTAACAAGAATTAAAACGCCATGGTTAGTTAAGTCTTGTGTCTGGACAAATGAATTATCTCTTAAGGCTGCTGTCTGGCTCAGTGGTTTAGTCAAAAAGTCGATTTTAAAATTGACAGACTCCGATTATAACAACAATGGAATGGCCAATTTATTGGTTGAACATGGTTCTGCTTATAATTTAAATATTTCCTTATTCAATCAGCTGCAACACACCATAACCGGTTGGCCAGGAGGTAAGCCAAATGCAGACGATACAAATCGACCAGAAAGAAAGGATCCTGCAAGAAAAAGAGTCATTATTTTTAGTCCACACCCTGATGATGACGTAATTTCCATGGGAGGTACCTTTGATCGTTTAGTGGAGCAAGGGCATGAAGTACATGTAGCCTACCAGACTTCCGGGAATATAGCAGTTTCTGATAAAGAAGCAATGAAGTTTGCTGAGGTTGGACTTGCGATGAATCCAAAAAGTGCCCATTTCAACAGAATTGTCAACAGCATTCAAAACAAAAAAGAATTTGATATCGACGAATTAGAAGTAAGAAAGCTAAAAGGCCTTATCAGACAGAAGGAATGTCTTGCTGCCACGAGATATTTATCATTGCCGGATGACCAAGTACATTTTTTAAACTTACCTTTTTATGAAACGGGAAGAATAAAAAAGAACAAGCTGAGTGAAGCAGATATTGATATCATGAAAAATCTGATCGAAGATGTAAAACCTCATCAAATTTACGCTGCAGGTGATCTTGCAGATCCGCACGGAACTCACAAAGTATGTCTTGATTCTCTTTTTGGTGCACTTCAGGAATTAAAAGGAAAACGTTATATGAAAGATTGCTGGGTTTGGTTATATCGTGGAGCATGGCACGAATGGGAAATTCATGAGATTGAAATGGCCGTACCAATGAGTCCGGATCAGGTTCTTAAAAAGCGGCAGGCAATATTCTACCATCAATCTCAAAAAGATGGGGTAATGTTCCAAGGCGATGATTCCCGAGAATTTTGGATGAGAGCAGAAGATAGAAATAAAGCTACTGCGCAGAAATATCACGCACTTGGCCTTGCAGATTATGAAGCCTTAGAAGCATTTAAAAGACATCATTTTTAATTAAACACACTTTAAAGTGGCTCAGTATTTATACTTTGCCACTTTTTTTTTACTCTCTATGAAAAAGTCAATTTTCTATTTTTTTATTTTAACTGTTTTAATATCTAACAAGGGATTAAGTCAAACCTATCAACTAATGCCTTATCCTGATCAAATTTCTTCCGAGGGGGGTTATTTTCATATTGACGAGAACTTTACAATTCAGGTAAAGGGTAATCCGGATCAAAGAATTTATAGAAATGCGACTAATTTTCTAAGAATTGTCTCAAATAAAACAGGTGTTTTTATAAAACAAGGTTTCGTTGAGCTTACTGATAAAATTGAAGCTCCGAAACTTTTGATTACCGTTGAAAGGCCAGGGGTAAATAAGCTCAAAGAGGATGAATCCTATTTTATCCAGGTGAGTGAGAATCAAATCAGGTTAAATGCGAAAACAGATATAGGAGCTATTCACGGTCTTCAAACGCTTATTCAATTAGTCGAGGTTCAACAGGGAGCTTTTGTTATTCCTCTGGTCAAAATTAATGACAGTCCGAGATATGTTTGGAGAGGTTTGATGATTGATGTTTCAAGGCATTTCATGCCAGTGGATGTCATCAAAAGAAATTTGGATGCCATGTCTTTTGTTAAACTGAATGTATTTCATTGGCATTTATCTGATGATCAAGGTTTTAGAATAGAAGTAAAAAGTTTGCCCAAACTTCATGAAATGGGTTCAGATGGCGATTACTATACCCAAGAACAAATAAGGGATATCGTATCTTATGCAGCGGAAAGAGGTATCAGAGTTATTCCCGAAATTGATGTCCCACCACATGCCACCGCTATTTTAACAGCCTATCCGGAATTAGGGAGCAAGGATACTATCTATAAATTAGAGCGCAACGCAGGAATTTTTAATCCGACATTGGATCCAACAAATGAGGAGGTTTATGAATTTTTAGATCAATTATTCAAAGAAATCACGCCTTTATTTCCTGATGACTATGTGCATATAGGCGGTGATGAAAATGCCGGAGTTCATTGGAATGAAAATCCAAAAATTACTGAATTCAAGACTAAAAATGGCCTAAAAGACAATCATGAGCTTCAAACGTATTTCAATTTACGCCTTGAAAAAATATTATCGAAATACAATAAAAAATTAGTGGGCTGGGAAGAAATTATGACGCCTAATATGTCTAAAACTGCCGTTATACATGCCTGGCGTGGCGTAAATGAGGGTTTAAAGCCTAAGCAGTCTTTAGTAGATGCGGTCAAAAATGGACATGAAACAATTTTGTCTAATGGTTACTATATCGATTTAATGCTTTCTGTAGATAGTCATTACAGTGTAGATCCTATGCCTGATGAAAAATTGTCTGCCGAGGAAGAGAAAAGAATTTTAGGAGGAGAAGCTACCATGTGGTCTGAATTAATTACGCCGTTGACCATTGATTCCAGATTATGGCCGCGGACTGCCGCAATTGCTGAAAAATTATGGTCGCCAAAAGAGATAAATGACCTTGATTTCATGTTTGAGCGATACGGAAAGATAAGTGATGATTTGGAGCAAATTGGAATTCAGCATAAAAGAAATAGGGATGTGATCCTCAGAAATATTTCAAATTATCAGGATATAAAGGAGTTAGAAGTTTTGTCGAATATCAGCGAACCTTTTAAAATATATTCCAGAAATGCAGGAGGTACAGAATATAAAATGTTTTCACCATTGACCTTATTTGCAGATGCATGCACTGCTGATGCATTTTTGAAAAGAGAATTTGAAAAATGGGTAGAGGAGTATACGACCAAGCAAAGTGAAATGGCGAGAAAAAATTTGATCTCATCATTTGATCAATGGGAACAGCTGAATAATGAACTAAAGAATATGTCAGCCAAGGCTCCATTGATAGAGAGAATACTTCCCTATTCATATAGGATTGAGGAGATTTCAAAATTGATGAAAACTGCGCTCGAAAACAAAAAAATGTCTACCTCCCAATACAATGAACTTCAATTATTGTTAGATCAGAAGGAGGACCCAAAACTAAACCTAGATGTTGAATTTGCGCTTACAAGTTCAACAGTTAAATTGGCCCAATATTTAAATAAATAGATCGATGAAATTTCCTCCACTCAAATATACGTTCTTCAGTTTTTTAATTATTGTCGGGATGACTCGTCTCGCGTCTCAAACCAAAGATTTTACAGAGCCAAACTTGTTTACTTCAGGAATTGAAGGGCCTGCAACTGACAGCCAAGGATATATTTACGCTGTCAATTTTGGTGAAGAGGGCACAATTGGAAAGGTTGATCAAAAGGGACAGGTAGAATTATTCATTAAACTGCCTGAAGGGAGTATTGGGAATGGAATTCGCTTTGATAGAAAGGGCGATATGTATATCGCGGATTACAATGGGCATAATATCCTGAAAGTTTCAAAAAACTTAAAAAAGATTGACGTTTTTGCTCACGAACAAAATGCAAATCAACCAAATGACTTAGCAATTGGTCCGAATGACCAAATTTTTGCCAGCGACCCAAATTGGCAAAATAATACGGGCAATCTGTGGCGGGTTGAAGAGGGACAATTTGTTTTGTTGGAAAAGAATATGGGAACCACAAACGGAATAGAAGTAAGCCCTGATGGAAATAGGCTATATGTGAATGAATCTGTCCAAAGGAAAATCTGGGTTTATGATTTGAACGAAAAGGGAGAAATTTCCAACAAAAAGATGTTCTATACTTTTGACGATTTTGGATTAGATGGAATGAGGTGCGATGAAGAGGGTAATCTTTATGTATGCAGATACGGTGCCGGAAAGGTCATTATTTTATCTCCAAACGGCAAATTGCTTCAAACGATTATACTCAAGGGGAAAAATCCGACCAACATAACATTTGGGGGTGTTAAAAATCAACAATGTTTCGTTACATTGGCAGATAGGGGATGTATTGAGGAGTTTAAGGCTCTATTTCCTGGCAGACAATAGTTTTAGCCCCTATTTTTGAAGGGGTAAGTAAAGTTATTTATCAATATTTTATTCTTAAACGATTTCGGTTAAAACTCATAGGTCGACTATTTTTTACACTTATTTTTTCTATTTTTGCTAGGCATTAAACGAAATATGAAAAAAAGAATCACTAGAGTAGCTGTAATGACTTCAGGAGGAGATTCTCCAGGGATGAATGCAGCCATTAGATCAGTTGTAAGATCTTGTGCATATTATAAAATAGACTGCGTAGGTATTTACCGTGGTTATCAAGGACTTATAGAAGCAGATTTTATAAGTATGAACGCTAGAAGTGTTCACAACATTATCAATAAAGGAGGGACCATTTTAAAATCTGCAAGATCAAAAGATTTTATGGAAAAAGAAGGTCGTGAAAAGGCCTACAACAATTTGGTCAATGCTGATATCCATGCCTTGGTTGTCATTGGTGGAGACGGATCTTTTACTGGAGGAATGATTTTTAATAAAGAATTTAACTTTCCGGTAATAGGTATTCCAGGAACTATTGACAATGATATTTTCGGAACAGATTTCACTATTGGTTACGACACTGCTCTTAATACAGTGGTAGAAGTGATTGATAAAATTAGAGATACGGCAAGTTCACACAACAGATTATTTTTTGTTGAAGTAATGGGTCGTGACTCAGGTTTTATTGCTCTTCATGCCGGTATCGGAGCGGGAGCGGAGGAAATTTTAATTCCTGAGGAGGATTTGGGATTAGATAGATTGTTAGATTCCCTTCAAAAGAGCAGAAGATCTGGCAAATCCTCTAGCATAGTCGTCGTTGCTGAAGGTGATAAAACCGGTAAAAATGTTTTTGAAATTGCACAGTTCATTGAAAAGAATCTTCCTGAATACGAGGTGAGAGTTTCAATTATGGGACATATGCAAAGAGGAGGTTCTCCGAGTTGTTTTGATCGCGTATTAGCAAGTAGAATGGGTGTTAAAGCCGTAGAGTTATTGTTGGACGGCAAAACCAATTTAATGGTAGGCTCAGTAAATAATGAAATGGTAGCCGTAGATTTGGAACTGGCAGTAAAAGAACATCACTCAATTAACAAAGAAATATTAAGAATCTCTGATATAATGTCAGTGTAATAACAACTAAAATAAAAACAAATGATTAAAGTAGGTATTAACGGATTTGGTAGAATAGGAAGATTAGCTTTTAGAATTGCTACGCAAAGAAAAGATATGCAGGTAGTTGCCATCAATGATTTATTGGATGTAGATTATTTGGCTTATATGTTGAAATATGATTCCGTTCACGGAACATTTGATGGAGACATCGAAGTAAAAGGAGGAAAATTGGTGGTAAACGGAGAAGTCATTAGAATTACTGCTGAAAGAAATCCTGCTGATTTAAAATGGAATGAAGTGGATGCAGAGTATGTAATCGAATCTACAGGATTATTTACGACTAAAGAAAAGGCTGATCTACACATTCAAGGAGGTGCTAAAAAAGTCGTGATCTCAGCTCCTTCAGCAGATGCTCCAATGTTTGTAATGGGTGTTAATCATAAAGAATTAAAAGCCTCAGACAAAATTTTCTCTAATGCTTCTTGTACAACCAATTGTTTGGCTCCTATCGCTAAAGTATTGAACGATGCATATGGCATTACTGACGGATTAATGACTACAATCCATGCGACTACAGCAACTCAAAAAACAGTAGACGGACCTTCTATGAAAGATTGGAGAGGTGGACGTGCAGCCTTGCATAATATCATTCCTTCGTCTACAGGAGCAGCAAAAGCTGTAGGAAAAGTAATTCCATCGTTAAACGGTAAATTAACGGGAATGTCGTTCAGAGTTCCGGTAATGGATGTGTCTGTAGTAGATTTAACGGTAAATCTATCTAAGAGTGCTTCATACGAAGACATTTGTAAAACGATGAAAGCGGCTTCTGAAGGTGAGCTAAAGGGAATTCTTGGTTATACTGAAGAGTCTGTAGTTTCTCAAGATTTTGTAGGTGAATCTTGTACCTCAGTATTTGATGCAGGTGCCGGTATTGCTTTGACAGATAAATTTGTAAAAGTTGTTTCTTGGTATGACAACGAGTACGGATATTCAACTAAAATTCTTGATTTAATTGCACACGCGGCAACTTTATAAGATTAATAAATTATAGTGAGGGAACCCGCAGCTTTTGTTGCGGGTTTTTTTATGGGAATAGTTCATTTTCTTCTTATTTTATAAAATTGAGGTAATGTGCAACATTTAGCTATTTTGTATCTTTACAAATCATGAAAAAAGTAAAGATCATAGAATGTCCCAGAGATGCCATGCAGGGAATAACAGAAAGGTTTATTCCAACTGAGCATAAAATCTCCTATATCAATGCTTTACTTAAAGTTGGTTTCGATACCATCGATTTTGGAAGCTTCGTTTCTCCAAAAGCCATTCCGCAAATGCGCGATACGGCAGAAGTTCTGGCCGAATTAGATTTGCAAAATTCTAACAGCAAATTATTGGCTATAGTGGCAAATTTAAGAGGTGCAGAGGAGGCCTGTAAATTTGATGCGATTGACTACATTGGTTATCCCTTTTCGATATCCGAGATATTCCAAATGAGGAATACCGGGAAAACAATAGAAGAATCAGTTCGCCTTTTATCTGATTTAATCTCTATTTGCTCTCAAAATAATAAAGAACTAGTAGCCTATTTATCAATGGGATTTGGAAACCCGTACGGAGATCCATGGACTGTTGCAATTGTATCTGACTGGGTAAAAAGGCTTTCAGATATGGGTGTGAAAATTTTGTCATTGTCGGATACTGTGGGTATGGCAGATGACATAATTATTTCAGAACTTTTTTCAAATTTGATTCCATTATACCCGGAAATTGAATTTGGAGCACATTTACATACGCATCCAAGAAATTGGCATTCCAAAGTAGATGCCGCATTTTCTGCAGGATGTCAGAGATTTGACGGTGCAATTATGGGTTTTGGAGGTTGTCCGATGGCAAAGGATGAATTAACTGGAAATATGCCAACAGAGAAGTTGATAACGTATTTTTCTGCAAAAAAAATAGACATTGGATTAAATCCATTGAGATTTGAGTCGGCATATAATGAGGCTCTAAAAATCTTTCATGGAATTTAAAAGTATACAACTTGAAATAACCCGCGATTTTCTTTGTTATAATCAGAGATTCACTAATTTAGTTTATGTTAAGAATATCGTTGTTTAAAATTGTTTGATGGTTTTTTAAAAAAGATTAATATTGCACTTTTAATTATACCTGATTACCTATATCTAACCGTAAATGAAAAACACCTATTTTGATTTAATTGATCAAAGCTATTATTTTCCCCAAGAAGGATTTGATTTAAAAAATGGAAACCTAACTTTTCACGGTATTTCTTTGAAACACCTCATAGAAAAATATGGTACACCATTTAGATTTATTTATTTACCAAAGATTGGTGATCAAATTAAAAAGGCTAGAAACCTTTTTAATCGTGCGATTAAAAAAAATAATTACAAAGGAAAATACCATTATTGTTATTGTACGAAATGTAACCACTTTTCGCATGTTGTTTCGGAAGCATTAAAACACAATGTACATTTAGAAACCTCTTCATCTTTTGATATCGACTTAATTATCAATCTATTAAAAGAAAAAAAAATAGATAAAAAGCGAACGATTATTTGTAACGGGTACAAAACTGTCGATTATCTGAAGAAAATTGTCGCTTTACAGGAAATGGGTTTTACTAATATTGTTGTAGTACTTGACAGTAAAACTGAGCTAGATCGTTTGATGCATGCTGCCGGTAACAATAAGATTAAAATTGGAATGAGAATGGCAATAAATGAGGAGCCACAATCCTCTTATTACACTTCTCGCTTAGGAATAAGATCAAATGAGCTCATTGATTTTTTTAAAGAAAAGATCAAAGACAATCCAAGGGTCGAATTTAAAATGCTGCATTTTTTTGTGGATTCAGGTATTAAAGACAGTTTATACTACTGGGGAGAATTCAAAAAAGCTTTAAAAATTTATATCGATCTTAAAAAAGAATGTGAAACTTTAGATTCCTTTAATTTAGGTGGAGGTTTCCCAATTAGAAATAATTTAGGATTTGAGTATGATTATGAAGGTATCATAAACGAAATCATAAAAAACATAAAATCAGCCTGCGAAAATGACAATGTTCCTGAACCAGATATTTATACCGAGTTTGGAAAATATACCGTAGGTGAGAGTGGTGCAATTATTTTCAAGGTCTTAGAAAAGAAGGATCAGAACGATGCGGAAATTTGGTATTTGATCGATAACAGTTTGATGAATACTATTCCCGACTCATGGTCTATTCACGAAAAATTTATTCTATTACCTGTAAATAAATGGGATAACGAATATAAGCGCGTAAATATTGGAGGTATAAGTTGTGACCATTCTGATTATTATAATTCAGAAGATTTAAACCAGGAGGTTTTATTGCCAAATATGAATGATGACGAAGAAGAACCGCTTTATCTTGGATTTTTTCACACCGGAGCCTATCAAGACGCTATTTCAGGATATGGAGGTATCAAACATTGTTTAATCCCTTCTCCAAAACACGTAATCATTGATAGAGATGAAAAAGGAAATATCATAGATTACGTCTATAGAAACGAACAGTCGTTCGAAGAAATGTTCAAAATTCTTGGTTATAACAAGTAATTTTGTTTTTTCAGAAATGAAAAACTTAATTTTGATTTAAACTTTTAAATATGCAAAATAGAGGTCCTGTTAGTGAATATATTCTAAAGCATTACAAACATTTCAATGCTGCGGCCTTAGTAGATGCTGCCAAAGGTTATGAAAGGCATCTTGCCGAAAATAAAAAAATGTTGATCTCTTTGGCCGGAGCCATGAGTACGGCAGAGTTGGGAATTTCTTTGGCGGAAATTATCAGACGAGATAAAGTGCAAATTATATCTTGTACCGGTGCAAACCTCGAAGAGGATATTATGAATTTAGTATCTCATAGCCATTACAAAAGAGTGCCAAATTACAGAGATCTCACACCACAGGATGAATGGGATCTGCTCGAAAAAGGATTGAATCGCGTAACAGATACTTGCATTCCTGAAGAAGAGGCTTTTAGAAGATTA
>Ga0316195_10000996_pt1 | contig 12261 bp, 13 predicted proteins | sample Phised1_MG_FD_204937 | JGI IMG/M metagenome (GOLD analysis project Ga0316195, IMG submission 204937) | Coastal sediment microbial communities from Maine, United States - Phippsburg sediment 1 | ecosystem: Environmental > Aquatic > Marine > Coastal > Sediment | place: USA: Maine | collected... | reverse complement strand
GACTACGCCCGGAATGCGACCCGCTCGTTGAAGCCTGAGTACCTGATCGTCGAAGGCTCCTGCACACACCTTGGTTGTGCGCCGCTCGAGGATTTCGAGGTGCGTCCTGCTGAGGGCTGGGGAGGCGGTTTCTTCTGTCCCTGCCACGGCTCGAAGTTCGATCTGGCAGGACGTGTTTTCAAGGGTGTTCCGGCACCGACCAACCTGCGGGTTCCGCCGCACCGATTTGTCAGGGATGACCTGGTTCTGATCGGCCAGGATTCAGGAGCAGCGTAATGGCAAGAATCGAAGCAGAAGTTGGCAAGCCGCAGGGCGGCTTGATCAAGTGGATCGACGATCGTTTCCCGTTGACGTCTACTCTGAAGTATCACGTCACCGAGTATTACGCGGCCAAGAGCTTTAACTGGTGGTTTGTATTTGGCGTGCTGGCGATGGTCGTTCTCGTTATCCAGTTGCTTACCGGTATTTTCCTGACGATGAACTACAAGCCGGCCGCGGCAGAAGCATTTGCCTCGGTTGAGTACATCATGCGCGACGTCGAGTGGGGCTGGCTCATTCGCTACATGCATTCGACCGGTGCGTCATTCTTCTTCATCGTCGTCTACCTGCACATGTTCCGCGCCATGCTCTACGGCTCGTATAAGAAGCCGCGCGAGCTGATCTGGCTGATCGGCATGATGATCTTCTTCGTGCTCATGGCTGAAGGCTTCGCGGGCTACCTGTTGCCATGGGGACAAATGTCCTACTGGGGTGCGCAGGTGATCATCTCGTTGTTTGGTGCGATACCCGTGGTGGGTGATGCGCTCGTCGAGATTATCCGGGGTGACTACGCGATTTCCGATATCACGCTGAATCGCTTTTTCGCACTGCATGTCATCGTGTTGCCGCTGGCGCTGATTGGGCTCATCTTTGTCCATATCGTGGCGCTGCATGAAGTGGGTTCGAACAATCCTGACGGTATCGATATCAAGAAACACAAGGATGAGAACGGCAAGCCGCTGGATGGCGTCGCCTTCCATCCGTACCACACGTCGAAGGATCTCGTAGGCATTATCGTCTTCCTGATGATCTTCTCGGCTGTCGTGTTCTTCGCGCCGGATATGGGCGGTATGTTCCTCGAGCATGCGAACTTCGAACCGGCCAATATGACGGCGACGCCGGCACACATCGCGCCGGTCTGGTACTACACGCCGTACTACGCGATTCTGCGAGCGGTTCCCGACAAGCTCTGGGGCTTCATACTGTTCGCGATGGCGGTTGTGTTGCCGGTCTTCCTGCCGTGGCTCGATCGTTGCCGCGTGCGGTCAATCCGCTACCGCGGCTGGATGTACAAGACAGCACTGACGGTCTTCGTTATCACATTCGTCACGCTGGGTTGGCTCGGCTTGCAGGCAGCGACTCCGACGTACGTCATGCTGGCGCGTGTTTTCTCAGTGCTCTACTTCGCGTTCTTCCTGCTCATGCCGTTCTACACGGCTATGGACAAGACGAAGCCGGAACCGGACAGGGTGGTCTACCATGGTTAAATCTTCGAGAATTGCCGGTGTGCTCGCGCTCGCTGCGTTCCTTGTTGCGCCGCAGGTCTTGGCAGCGGGTGGCGAGGTTCACCTGGAGCCAGCCAACCTGGAGCAGGACAATGCGGCATCGCTGCGGCGCGGCGCGCGTAATTTCATGAATTACTGCTCGGGTTGTCACTCAGCCAAGTATGTTCGTTTCAATACGATCGGCAAGGCCCTCGGTCTGTCCGAAGAGCAGCTCGTCGACAACCTGATGTTCAACGCCGAGAAGACGTTCGAGACGATTCAGGCGGCGATGCCGGCTGAGGATGCGGCAGTCTGGTATGGCAAGGCACCGCCCGACCTGTCGCTTATGGCCCGTGCCAGGGGCGCAGACTACGTCTATAACTTCCTGAAAGGTTTTTACCTTTCACAAGGCAGCCCGTCCGGGGTCGACAATACCGTCTTGCCCGGCACCAGCATGCCACACGTACTGTGGGAGTTGCAGGGCTACCAGGAAGCCATGTTCGAGACCCACGAAAACGAAGATGGATCCGTAACAAAGACCTTTGTAGATTTCGAACCGCTCAGTGCTGGCAGCATGGATGCAGAGGACTATGACGATTTTGTTCGTGACACGGTGAATTTCATGGCCTACATCGCCGAGCCGATTCGTTCCGATCGCCGCAAGCTGGGAGTCTGGGTACTGATGTTCCTGATCTTCTTCTTCATCCTTGCGGCGCAACTCAAGAAAGCCATCTGGAAGGATGTTAAATAATGGCGGTAGTAGCGAACAGACGTTCCGTAATGACGCTTTTCTCCCGGCCGACTGATATTCACAGTCACCGGACACGCCTCGTACTTGCTGAGAAGAACATCAACATTGAGATCGCCAATGTTCCCGGGCCCGACCTGCCCGAGGATCTTATGGATCTCAATCCTTACCACAGCGTGCCGACGCTGGTTGATCGTGACCTCACGCTGTACGACTCGCGCGTCATCATCGAGTATCTCGACGAGCGTTTCCCGCACCCGCCGTTGATGCCGGTCGACCCGGTAACGCGTGCGCAGTTTCGGCTGGCCTTGTTTCGTATCGAAACCGACTGGTACTCGATTGCCGAAGAAGCAGAGAACAGTAACGACGGCAAGCTGGGTAGCAAGGCGCGCAAGCTGCTGCGCGAGAGCATCCTGCAAAGTGCCGAGTTGTTCGGCGCGCGGCCTTACTTCCTGAGTGAGGAGTTCTCACTCGTGGATTGCACCATCGCACCGCTGCTGTGGCGCCTGCCCCGATATGGCGTCGACCTTGGCCCGGATTCCGAGGCGATTGATGCGTATATGAACCGCGTGTTTGCCCGTCGCTCGTTCCAGCAGAGCCTGACTGAACTGGAACAGGAAATGCGGCTGTAGAGATTCGGCGGGGTTATGTTAGGTCCCGCGCAGCCGGCAAAAACGATGGTAAGCTACGGCAAATGACGAACCCCAGCCGCTCAAAACGTCCGTACCTGATTCGCGCCATGCACGAGTGGATGGATGACAATGGGCATACGCCACATATCGTTGTCGACACCTCGTTCGACGGAGTTGCAGTGCCGCAGGAGCACATCAAGGATGGCAAGATCATCCTTAATATCAGCGAGACGGCGGCGCACAATCTCAAGCTGACGAACGATGCGGTGAGCTTTCGTGCGCGCTTCGGTGGCGTGCCATTCGACGTCTGGGCGCCGATTCGGTCCGTGCTGGGTATCTACGCGCGCGAAACCGGGCAGGGCATGATTTTCTCGCACGACGCTGACCAGTCAGAACCACCCGAGTTGCATCAGGAAATTGAAGAGACGCGCTCGCGTCCGCACCTGACAATCGTCAAGTAATTGGTACCGGACACCTTATTTCGAGTCTAAAGGTACCGGACACCTTTAGACTCGAAATAAGGTGTCCGGTACCGTAATTTACGAGTCTGAACCCAGCAGGGTGGTGTCAATCAAATCGCACAGGCAGTGAATCACTAACAGGTGAACCTCCTGGATGCGAGCTGTGCGTGTAGCCGGAACACGTATTTCTACATCACCTTCGGCGAATATGTCCGCCATGCGTCCACCGTCGCGACCTGAAAGTGCGACAACTTTCATGCCCCGCTCATGAGCTGCAGCAATTGCGCGGATGACGTTCTCGGAATTACCCGATGTTGATATGCCGAGTAAAACGTCCTGCGGTTTGCCAAGTGCGCGAACCTGCTTGGAAAAAATTTCCTCGTAGGAATAGTCATTACTGATCGACGTTAGCGTTGATGAGTCGGTAGTTAGCGCCATGGCCGGCAGGCCAGGGCGCTCCATCTCGAAGCGATTCAGCAGTTCCGAAGAAAAGTGTTGCGCATCGGCAGCCGACCCGCCGTTACCGCAGCTCAGGATCTTGCCATCCGAGAGCAGGGCGTCGCTCATTATGCGCCCGGCGGCTGCGATGCTCTCTGCAAGCGCCTCAGCAGATGTCTGTTTGGTCGCAATGCTTTCAGCAAAGTGATCGCGAACTCGGGTCATTGGATCCATGATATCTCCGGGTGGGTGGGCCACCCGAATTCTAACAGGGCTCAGAGCGTAGAGTCATTGGGTCGGAACGCGTCACGGATCCATTGGATGACCGGTGGGTCCTCGCCTTCAATAGCGATAACGTCAAACCGCATCACGTGAGTAGAATATGCTCGATTTCGGGCGCCAAAAAGTGCCGCCGTGCGGACAATTTTGCGCTGCTTGCGATAATCGACCGTGAGCTCGGGTTTCGTGAAGTTCGTGGACCGCCTGCAGCGGACCTCGACAAACACCAGGCAACGTTCGTCGAGCATGATCAGATCGATCTCGCCGCCGCGGCTCCGGAAATTTCGGGCCACCGGGCGCAGCCCCCTGTGGACCAGGAAACGAAAGGCCTGCTCTTCGGCGTGGTCGCCTAGAGTTCCTGTAGGCCCACGTCCCACGGGGAGTCGTCTGCGGCATCGGGAGTAAGGATCTGGCCATCCTCACTGATGTCCAGGATTGGACCACCGATGTCGCTCTGCCTGGGCAAGGCAACCGCTTCGCCGCGCTGGAACTGAGCCCACGCCAGCCGCCGGTGGATGCGACCGTTTGCGTCGAGGAACAACGTGCCAGTCGCTCCATCGAGTTCAATCATGTTGCCGCCACGAGCGGCATAGAGTGAGGCAATCAGGTTGTAGGCGTCATACCCCATCGCATGCAGACGAGTGCCGCGCCTTTCTTCCGGCCAATGCTCAGCGAACTGGGCAGGCAGTTGCTCAATCCAGGGTTGCGGATCAATGGTCCACGGCGTATCTGCAAACATGACACCGTTCAGATCGGCATTGGAGCGACCATCGAACGAATTGACCGACGACGTTGAGTACACGGGAATATCTCCCGAGTAATGGAACTTGAGCTGGGCCTTGAGCAAGCGGCCCGCCGCGGCGTCGGTCGCGAGGAAAATGAATTCTGTGTCTTGCCGGCGGCGTGGATCGAACTGCAGGGCACCGCCGATGTTTGCGCGCAGACGCTGGTAGCGATTCACACTACCGGTCAGCCCCATCAGGTTCTCGATTTCGTTCGAGAAGTCCTGCTTGCCCGGTGTGTAGGTGCGGTAGTCCAGCAGTGTCCCGCCGAGTCCCTCGAATTCGGTCGTGAAACTCGTGAGCAAGCGACGGCCCCAGTCATTGTTAGGAACCAGCGCGACGCCTCGTCCATAACCATCATTGAGCGCGCGTTGCGCGGCAGACATTGCCTCGTCTTCGGGTGCCAGGCTGAACTGGTAAAGGCCTGGCGGTGCCAGCGTATCGTCCGACAAATTATTCAGTGTCAGGACAGGAACGGGCACCAGGATATCGTTAGCCAGTTCGGTGACATTGGACTTGAGTAAGGGGCCAACGACAAATTCGGCGCCGTCGTCGACGGCTCTGGCGTAGGCGGCGCTGGCGCCCCCCTCGGCAAGCACATCGTAGATTCGGACCGACTGTCGGTCGTCAAGACCGGACGCCGTCGCAAAATAGGCACCCAGGAAGCCGTTCTGAATAGTGCGGCCCAGCGACGCGTTGGGTCCCGACAATGGCAAAAGCAGTGCGATTTGCCGGGGATACTCGAGCAAGAGGTGTTCGGGTAACTCGAGATCGCCGAGGATTGTGATGGCCGGATGGTCCGGGTTTTCGCTGCGCCAGCGCAGTACGCCGTTATTCCAGCCCACGCCCTGCTGGCCTGTCGATGCCGCGAGCGAGCCAATCGTCAGCCAGCCACGCACGACGGGGTCCAGGCTTTGTTCCGCGGCCGACCTTAGCACCTGCGGACGGCTGACCAGCAAGCCCTGCCAGAGCCTGGAGCGATTGTCCTCAATGCCGCGCCGATCAGTCACCCAGGTTTCGCGTTGCGTCATCAGTTGAACAGCGCGCATGGGGTCTTGCTTCTGTATCCAGGCATCGGCGCGCAAAGCTTCCACACGCAGTCGATCGCGTCGTTGCAACGGCTGCCGACTTAAAGGCTCGAGCAGGTTCAGTGCCGCGTCCGCGTTGCCACGGTAGAGATGCAGGGCGGCCTCGTTCGTCGTCCAGAGTGGCAACAGGTCGCCAGCTGGCGGACGCGCTACACCGCCGAACGCACTGCGTGCACGTGTCTCGTCGCCGGCGTCCAGATACTGTTCCACTGCGAGCAATGTATAGCGATCGCGTTCGCTGCCAAGCGCGTCCACGGCGAGACCCATGTAAGCGCTTGCGGCCATAGCATGGTCGCCATCGCGCGCCATGCGCTCGGCGCGATTCTCGCCAGACCCGCCCAGTGATATGCCACCTGAAGTTTCGCACCCGCTCAGCACAAGGAAACTGGCGAGAATAATAACGATGCTTGCTAGTGAGCGTCGTTCACATGCAGGATGTCTGAGCGAAGTAATCATATTGTTTAAACCGGATACGGATTCCTGGCCCGATGAGCGGCACACTGTTTATAGTAGCAACGCCGATTGGCAACCTTGAAGATCTGACACCGCGAGCAAGCCAGACGCTCGCTTCGGTGGATTTCGTTGCAGCCGAGGATACCCGGCACACCAAGCGATTGCTATTCACAATTGGTGCGAAACCGGCACTAATTGCGCTGCACGATCATAACGAGGAGCGTGCGGTACCCAGCATTATTCAATCACTCAAAGATGGCAAAGATGTGGCGCTGGTGAGCGATGCCGGTACGCCGCTCGTCAGTGATCCCGGCTTCCGGCTCGTCAGGGCGGCCCATGAGAATGGCATCACTATCGTGCCGATACCCGGAGCCAGCGCTGTCACAGCGGCGCTTTCAGCGGCCGGCCTGCCGACCGACCGGTTCTGTTTTGAAGGTTTTGCACCGTCCAAACCCGCCGCACGGCGAGACTGGTTGCAGGCGCTGGCGGGCGAAGAGCGCACGATGGTGATCTACGAGTCCGTGCATCGCATAGCTGCCTGTCTGGCGGACATGGTCGATATGTTCGGTGCCGACAGGCCGGCGTTCATAGGTCGCGAATTGACCAAAATGCATGAGGAGTGCGTTCAGGAAAGCCTCGGTGAATTACAACGCAGGATTGATGGCGGCGAGATCATGAGTAAGGGTGAGTTCGTCATCGTGGTGGCGGGCGCCGCAGCGGCAGTTGCTGCAGCGATAGACACTGATCGTCTGCTTACCGAGCTCTCGAGCTGCCTGTCCGCGAAAGACGCCGCGAGAATCGCGGCGAATGTCACGGGCGAGAAGAAGAACGCTCTGTACGAGCGCATCCTCGAACTAAAGGCAGATTCGTCCTCATAGCCAGCGTCTGACGCGATTCCTGTACTGTGCGAATGCAACGGGAAAATCACGCTCCAGCTTCGCCTCCTCGAACGGGCAGAAAACGAAATCAATAATTAGCCAGAATGAGAGTGCGGCGACGTAGTACGCTAGCCCGCCGATGGCCACTGCAGGGCCGAGCAGTATCAGCACGATGCCAAGATACATCGGATTCCTGGTCAGTCGATAAACGTCATCGGTGATCAGAGTAGTGGTCGTTGCTGTCGGGCAGATCGCGGTTTCCCGGGCTCGAAACAGCCACCAGGCTCGCAACATGATGCTGCAGCCCAACAGTGCAAGCAGGCCGCCGCCAAGTGGCGTGGCAGGCAGCGGTGATGAAAGAACGGGCAGCGCCAGTTCGAAAACGCTTGCTGCAAGCAGCAGGCTCATGGCGATTCTGGGCGGCCGGTAGCTCAACATGCGAGGGCATGCGTGATCTTGTCTAGTCATGATGTGTCTCCTGAAAATGACCGAGTAATGTCTCGAGGGTCCGTCTCGTGGCTGCAACCTCTTCGGGGTTCAATCCCGCAAAGATCTCGTCGAGCAGGGCGCCTTCGTGACGTCGAATGGCCGCGAATTTCTCTCGACCGTTTTGCGTTAGCCGCAGCAGTGACGAGCGTTTGTGACGCGGATTCTCGACGTTGATAACCAGCTCCTGGTCCAGCAGCCGATTGACCGTGACCTGCACGTGTTGCCGCGAGACCTGGTATCGGCGTGCGATATCCGGGACCGTGAGCTCTGTGTCCGGGTAGAGGAATTCCATGACGGCCCGGTCCGCCGCAGTCAGCCCGGTGTCGCTCAGGTAGGTGTCTGCCGATTCAGCCATGGCCCTGAACAGCCGCCGGACCAGCCAGGTCACCTTGTAAGCATCCTGCCCAATATTCATGCCGCGCCCCAATATGACAATTGAGTTGTCATTATTGATATTGACAATTAACTTGTCAAGTCCTTTCTACAGCCTTATTCATGTACAATCGCCGCCGAGAAAGCCGGAGTTGGCCAGACAATCGCTGTAGGAATACTACGGAGGAAAGTCCGGGCTCCTTCGGACAGGGCGCCAGGTAACGCCTGGGGGGCGTGAGCCCATGGAAAGTGCCACAGAAAATATACCGCCAGCTTTGCTGGTAAGGGTGAAAAGGTGCGGTAAGAGCGCACCGCGCGACTGGTAACAGCTCGCGGCACGGTAAACCCCGCCCGGAGCAAGACCAAATAGGGGAGTAGGGCTTCGGCCCGCCGTCGGTTCCGAACGGACTCCCGGGTAGGTTGCTAGAGGTAGCCGGTGACGGCTATCCCAGATGAATGGTTGTCGATGACAGAACCCGGCTTATTGCCGGCTCCGGCTTTCTCACCTTCCTGCCAAATAGTGACAGTCACCTTTGTAAAAGGTGACTGTCCCCTTATTTTTTTATAATAATCAGTGGATTACAGGATTCCAGGCGCAACGCGCGCGGAATATGCCGATTTTGGCCCCAAAATCCCGCCTGTCGCCGTTTCCCGACCCGCTTCTGAGGGTTGGTCGAAGAAGTAACTGTAAGCACATGATTTTATTCGCGCGATCCCTGCCACAATTCGCCCTTTTTGGGCCACCAAAACGCCCCTAAGTCACTGTAGAACAACAGTTAATTGTAAGCCTTGGTTGACGGTCACAAGGACCGCCACCTATAGTGTTGAAAAGTGGATAAAAGTGGGAGGAAAGGGGTAGCTAGCCCGTATTTTGCGCCTTGGAGCGCGAAACCGGCAGCCATCCGATAAGTCGTGTTTCGAGGGGCCACCAAAGTCACATTGGACGCCAAGGGGCGTATGGCAATACCGACCCGGTATCGGGATCGGCTTGCTGCCCGTTGTGATGGCCAGATCATCGTTACTGTCGACAAGGATCACTGTCTCCTGGTTTACCCCATGCCTGACTGGGAAGAACTCGAGCGCAAACTCGTGCGGCTTCCCAGCATGAACAAAGCTGCACGTCGCATTGTGCGGATTATGGTCGGTTATGCGACCGAGGTCGACATGGATGGCAGCGGACGAATTCTCGTCTCAAAAGAGTTGCGGGAATTTGCCAGTCTCGACAAGCAGGCAATGCTGATCGGGCAAGGACACAAATTTGAACTGTGGGACGAAGCGACCTGGAACGAAAAACGCGATGCGTGGCTCAGCGAGGAAGATGACGGCGAATTGCCGCCAGACCTCGAGTCGATAGCGTTCTAGGGGGTTGTTCCACTGATGGGCAGCGACGCGCATGTGCCGGTGCTGCTGGGGCCGGTCCTCGAAGGGCTGAAAATAAAACCAGACGGCTGTTACGTCGACGGAACGTTCGGACGCGGGGGGCACAGCAGGGAAATTCTGAAGCAACTGGGTAGCGAAGGCAGACTGATTGCCATTGATCGTGATCCACAGGCGATTGCTTCCGCTCCGGGTTTCCTTACTGACGATCCTCGATTCGAACTGGTCAAAGGGTGCTGTGCGCAACTTGAGGCAATCATTGGTGAAAGAGACCTTATCGGAAAAGTCGACGGCCTGCTTTTCGACCTCGGCGTCTCCTCACCACAACTGGATGAAGCCGATCGAGGCTTCAGTTTCATGCGCGATGGCCCACTCGATATGCGAATGGACCCGGAATCAGGCTCGTCGGCCAGCGAATGGCTTGCGGCTGTGGACGAACGAGAATTGAAGCACGTACTTTGGAAATTCGGCGAGGAAAACAACGCAGCCCGCATCGCACGCGCAATCGTTGGCGCGCGCAAGGAAGCGCCTATCTCACGCACCGCGCAACTCGCTCGCATAGTTGAGGACGCGTCGCCGAAGCGTGGCCAGAAGATTCATCCGGCTACCAGGACGTTTCAGGCAATTCGCATCGCGGTAAATGCCGAACTCGAACAACTGGAAGCGGCTCTCGCGCAGTCTGTCAAGGTCATGAGAAAGGGCGCTCGTCTTTGTGTCATCAGTTTCCACTCGCTCGAGGATCGTATTGCGAAACGCTTCATGCGCGATGCGTCGCGTGAGACGGAACAGTATCGCGGCATGCCGGACGTACCTGAAGAATTTCAGCCGAAGCTGAAAATTATCGGTAAGGCGATTCGTGCGAATGATGCCGAGATCGAAGCGAACCGACGTGCACGCAGTGCGCATCTGCGCGTCGCGGAGCGAACCTGATGCAGACGAAACAACAACCGTTTCTGCTCGTCTTCGTGTTTGCGGTCGTGTGTGTGTTGAGCGCAATCGCACTTGTCTACACGAAGCACGAATCGCGCAAATTGTTCGTCGAACTCGAGGGACTCACGCGTGAACGTGACAACCTGAATATCGAATGGGGTCAGCTGCAAATCGAACAAAGCACCTGGGCTCAACATGCACGGATTGAACAGGTCGCCGTTGATGACCTGTCGCTCGTGCGTCCTGCAGCAACGGAAATATTTGTAATTGAACGTCCATGACACGCGGCGCAGAGACAAAACAACAAACTGCCCGGCGATTCACAGGCAGGGTGACGCTGGTAACGGTGTTCTTCGGACTCGTTGCCGCATCACTGGTTGCGCGCGCCGTTCATTTGCAGGTGCTCGATAAGGACTTCCTTAACCAGCAGGCTGATACCCGCCACCTGCGCACCGAGAAAATCTCCGCGCACCGTGGCACGATCACCGACCGTAACGGCGAGCCGCTCGCGATCAGCACGCCAGTCGATTCGATCTGGGCCAACCCGAAACAATTTGCGCCGGCGGTAGATAGCGTGCCGGAACTGGCTCGCGCGCTCGGCATCGATTCGCAAACGCTGATGCGCCGCATTACGCGCAGCATGGATAAGGAATTCCTTTACCTCAAACGCCACCTCAATCCTGAGCAGGCCGAAGAGGTTCTGGCGCTGAAACTGCCCGGGATTAACGTCCAGCGTGAGTATCGACGTTACTACCCGGCGTCCGAAGTGACCGGGCACCTGGTCGGCTTTACCAATATCGATGATGAGGGCCAGGAAGGTCTTGAGCTCGCGTTCAATCACTGGCTCGCTGGTGAATCGGGTGCCAAGCGCGTACTCAAGGATCGCCTGGGCCGCTCGATCGAAAACGTCGCCAGCATTCGGCCGCCGCATCAGGGTAAGGATCTTAAGACCAGTATCGATCTGCGCCTGCAGTACCTCGCATATCGCACACTGAAATCGGCGATCAAGACATACAACGCGCGCTCCGGATCGATCGTCGTTCTCGACGTAAAAACCGGCGAAGTTCTGGCGATGGTTAACCAGCCGACGTACAACCCGAATGATCGTTCGCAGTTTTCGGCTGAGCGTTACCGTAATCGGGCAATTACCGACATCTTCGAGCCCGGTTCGAGTCTCAAGCCTCTCGTCGTCGCGGCGGCGCTGGAAAGCGGTCAGTACCGTCCGTCCAGTATTGTTGATACGGCCCCCGGTTACGTCATCGTCGGCCCCAAGAAGATCGAGGACCCCCGTAACCTTGGACGCGTCAGCCTGACAACAATACTCGCGCGCTCGTCCAACGTCGGCATTACCAAGCTCGCCATGACGCTCGAGCCGGACCAGCTCTGGGACACGATGACGCATTTCGGTCTTGGTGAGCTCACGACGAGCGGTTTCCCTGGTGAGTCCGCCGGCATGCTGACGCACTTCAGCAACTGGCGGCCGATCAGCCAGGCGACACTGGCCTACGGCTACGGCATTTCGGTTACACCACTGCAGTTGGCACATGCTTATGCAGCGATTGGCGACAACGGCAACATGCGTCCGATCTCGCTGGTTGCGCTTGAACAGCCGAACGAAGCCGAGCGCGTGGTCGGTGCAGACACCGCAACGGCCGTTCGGCGCATGCTCGAAGAGGTTGTTCGACCGGGCGGCACAGGAACGAAGGCTGCCGTGGACGGATATCGCATCGCGGGTAAAACCGGCACAGCCTGGAAATTTGCCACCGGCGGCTACTCACAGGATAAGTACATTTCGATCTTCGCGGGCCTTG
>Ga0316195_10000995_pt1 | contig 12268 bp, 7 predicted proteins | sample Phised1_MG_FD_204937 | JGI IMG/M metagenome (GOLD analysis project Ga0316195, IMG submission 204937) | Coastal sediment microbial communities from Maine, United States - Phippsburg sediment 1 | ecosystem: Environmental > Aquatic > Marine > Coastal > Sediment | place: USA: Maine | collected... | reverse complement strand
CCTGGTCGCTAGAGCCCGGGGGTGTCGCAAATCAGATCATGTCGGCTGAATAGGCGAGCAGTTTCTCGACGGACTTCATCAGTTCGGATACCTGGATCGGCTTGGTCAGGTAGGCATCGAATCCCGCTCTAAGCCCGGCCTCGATATCCTGCGGCATGCTGTTCGAGGTCACCGCGATCACCGGAATGTTGCGGGTCTCGGGCGTATCGCGCAGGCGTTTCAGGGCTTGCAGGCCGTTCATTCCGGGCAGGTTGATATCCATCAGGATCAGGTCCGGCTTCTTGCTGGTGGATATGTCGTAACCGATGAGGGCGTTGGGCGCGGACAGCAGGTGCAGGTTACGGTACTGGCTGACAATCGCCTCGACCAGGTGCAGGTTATCCGGATTGTCTTCGATATAGAGCAGCGTGCGCGACCGGTCCGCGGTGCTGGCGGGAGCCGTTTCGACACTCGCCTCCTCGATCTCGTCGCCGGGTTCCAGCGCGATCTGCCTGGCGCTGATTGGAATGTCGACCCAGAACCGACTACCGACATCCTGCTCGCTTTCGAAACCGATCTCGCCGTCCAGCTTCTCGACGATTTGCTGGGCGATACTGAGACCGATCCCGGTGCCGTCGATCTGCCCGAGTTCATGCCCGAGGCGCTCGAATGGCGTAAACAGCTTGTCCTGGTGCTCTGGCGCGATTCCCAGGCCGTTATCGCTGACGCTGATCCGTAACATCTCGTTGTCGCGCCGCTCGCAGCTCAGCGTCACCCGCCCACCCTTGCGATTGTACTTGACGGCATTCGACAGCAGATTGAGCAGGACCTGGATCAGGCGCGTGCTGTCGGTCCACAGCAGCGGCAGGGTTTCGGCAACGCTCTCATCGACGACCTCGACCTCCTCGTGATTCGCGCGCGCCTGGATCAGGTACATGCTTTCATCGATGACGTCGCGCGCCGGAATGTCTTCCATGTTCAAAGGCAGGGTACCCGCCTCGATCTTGTTCAGGTCCATCATCTGGTCGATCAGCTCGAGCAGATGATTGCCATTGCGCAGTATGTGCTCGACCGCCGCTTTCTGGCTGTCGCTAAGCGGTTCCTGCTGGTTGAGTTCGAGCATCTGGGCGAAGCCCAGCACGGCATTCATCGGCGTGCGCAGTTCGTGATTCATCGACGAAATGAAAGCTGACTTGTGATTCGTCGATATCACCGCTTCGTGAGCGAGGTTTACGAGCACCGTATTCTTGCGACCGAGTTCGTCGACCATCTGGTTGAAGGAATGCTCCAGTTTGCGCATTTCGAGCGGACGCAGCCTGCCGGACAGGCCAACTTTCGACGACAGGTCGCCGCGCGCGACACCCTGGGCCGCGTCAGCCAGCAACTGCATTGGCCGCGACAGAATGCCTGCAATCCACCAGCTCAGGAACGCTGCCCCGAACAAGCCGAAAAAGGCGATAGTCAACGCGGCTTTGGATATCTCCTCGGCGTGCTTGAAGACTTCCGACTGCGGCTGCGGCACCATGACGCCCCAGCCCGGACCATCGACGACGCTGAAGCCGGCAACCATGTCGGCTTCCATCGCCGGCGAGTAAAACCGGGTCACACCGCTTTCGCCATTCATCATCTTCTGCACCACGGAAACTTTCGACAGGTCCCTGACTTCTCGCATCCAGTCCGACTTGGGGTGCGCTATCACGTGACCGCTTTGATCGACGATCGCGGCATGGCCTTTTTCGCCAAAAGCAACCGCCTGCTGCAGCTCGATGAAATAGTCGAGCCCGACCTCGCCGATGGCGGTGTTGCCATCGGCCATCCTGCGCGCCAGGTAAATCACGGGGATGCCACGCGGGTTCAGCGTGACCGGGCTGAAATAGATTCCACCAGGACTGACGGCGGCGCGACTCAGGGTCGACTCGAGGGAGGCCAGTACCGCTTCGGGGAAGCGCTCCGCGCTCGGGCAGGCCAGCGCGCACTGCAGGCGCTGGATATTGCCAGCGTCGTCGATCGCGCAGACGTGCTGGAAATAAAGTTCGCTGAGATGTTCTTCCAGGCCATCGAAGCGATGCGGATGGTCCAGGTTCTGGGTAGTGAGTCGAAACGCCGATGTCAAATCGGTGGCGTAGCGCTCCAGCGCAATATTGAGGTTGCGGGCAATCACCTTGTGCTGGTTTTCAACCACGGAAAATTCGTCGTCGAATGCCGTCTTATGCTGCCAGTAGGCAAGAATCCCGACGGGCAATACCGACACCAGCACCAGGGCTACAAAGATCAGTGTGCGCAGTTTCATTATAGGTTCAGTCAGCTAGCCATTATGCAGGTGCGCGAAGCAGGTATCGGCATCATGCGCCATCAACATCTTATAGGTCAAATCGGTCACTATTTCACCTGGCCTGGCGGCCATTCTAAAGGGTATCCCGCCACAATTTGCCAACCAGGTCTCACTACAGATTTTTCCAGGCGGGCGGAATCGGCAACCCGCCCCCTTTTCCCACTGTCGGAAATTCTCGAAATCTGCAGACGGCAACACGCCATGGGCTACTTCGCACATGCCGCGGTAAGCATCATCCGCGAGCAGATCAGCCCTCGGCTGATACAACGGTATCGCAACCGGTCGCGAGCCGCGGACTCCAGCAAAACGCCGGCCAGCCAGGTTTTTTTGACGCCGGTTATCCGCCGCGCTGCAACCCGGGCAAGCTCAGGATTTGCGCAAGCAGGTCGCATTTGAGCGCGTTGGGCGACGCCCCGACCACAGCGCTGCGCTTGTTTGGCCACTTTAATATGAGTACACTTTTGCCCGCGCCAGTCGGTCGCCCTCAGGAGAAAACTCATGGCACAATTTCCGGAAAAAGCCAACGTCGTCATTATTGGACTCGGTGGCATTGTCGGCGCGTCGGTGATGCATCACCTGGTTGAGCGCGGCTGGAAAGACATAGTCGGCATCGACAAGACCTCGGTGCCGACCGACATTGGCTCGACTTCGCATGCCTCCGATTTCTGCTACGCCACCGACCACAGCAAGTTCGTCTGCTATACCACGGCCTATAGCATCGCCTTCTACGACAAAATGGGGCATTACGAGCGTTGCGGCGGGCTCGAAGTGGCGCGCGTCGGCGACGACGACCGCATGATGGAACTGCAGCGTAAGGTCGCTTCGGGCAAGGCCTTCGGCACCAATGTGACGATGATCAGCGCGGCTGAAGCCAAACAGAAATTTCCGCTGCTGGAAGAGGACATGATCCAGGGCGCGATGTGGGATCCCGATGCCGGCCTGGTCAAGCCGCGCTCGCAGACGGTTGCCGGCATCCTCGTCGACAACGCGGTCAAAACCGGCAAGGCGCAGTCCTTCGCCAATACCAACGCGACCGGGCTCGACATACAGGACGGTCGCATCGTCGGCGTCGATACCAGCCGCGGCTATATTGCCGCCAATCACGTCATCGTCTGCGCCGGCCTGTGGGGTCGCACCGTCGCCGAGATGGCCGGCGAAGACCTGCCGGTCATGCCGGTCGATCACCCGTTGACCTTTTTCGGCCCTTACAACGAATTCGAAGGCACCGGCAAGGACATCGGCTACCCGCTGCTGCGCGACCAGGGCAATTCAGCCTACATGCGCGACACCGGTGATCCGAAAACGCCGGAAGGCGGCCAGATCGAGTGGGGTTATTACGAGGAGAAGGAACCGCGCTTGCTGCACCCGCGCGACCTGCCCGAAAAAGGCGAAACGCACTGGTCACCCTCGCAGCGTGACCTCGAACTGGAACAGATCATGGAGCCGCTGGAGCGCGCCATGGAACTGACCCCGATCCTCGGCGAAATCGGCTACAACGAAAAGCATTCCTTCAACGGCCTGCTGCAGGTCACAACCGATGGCGGACCTTCGGTGGGCGAATCCGCGAAAACCCGCGGCCTTTGGTACGCGGTCGCGGTCTGGGTCAAGGACGGTCCCGGTATCGCCAAGGTGCTGGTCGACTGGATGACCGACGGCGTCGCCGAGATGGACTTCTTCGGCATCGACACGGCGCGGCACTACCCGATCCAGAAAACGCCATCGTATATTCACGATCGCTGCTACGAATCCGCGTTCAAGATTTATAACCCCGCGGTACATAACCGCGAACCCTATTCCAAGGGCCGCAACCTGCGCCGCAGCCCTTTCTGGGCGCGCGAACAGGAACTGGGCGGCTATTTCATGGAGCTGTCGGGCTGGGAGCGCGCGCACGGTTATGCATCCAATGAACACCTGCTGGAGAAATACGCCGAGCGGGTACCGTTGCGTGAGCACGAGTGGGATAACCGCCATTTCTGGCGTGTCTCCAACGCCGAGCAACTCGCCATGTCGGACAACGTCGGCATGATCAACCTGTCGCACTTTGCCGTTTATGACGTGTTCGGCCCCGACGCCGAAGCATTGATGGAATACACCTGCGTCGCCAAAGTCGGCGGCGATACGCCCATCGGCAAGGGCGTTTACACCCACTTTCTCGACAAGCGTGGCGGCGTGCGCGCCGACCTGACGGTGATTCGCCACGCCAAAGATCGCTTCCGCGTCATCGATGGCGCCGATGCCGGTCATCGCGATTACATCTGGCTGAAGCGCATGGCCGAGGACAATGGCTGGCAGGTCTACATCGACGATCGCTCCGATCACATGGCCTGCCTCGGCGTCTGGGGTCCGAATGCGCGCAGGACCATCCAGGCCATCGCCGACGACCCGTCCGCCTGGGACGACGAAAACTTCCCGTTTGCCGCCACCCGCCAGCTCACGCTGAAGGGTATTCCGGTAGAGGCTTTTCGCATTTCCTATGTCGGCGAGCAGGGCTGGGAATTGCATGTCGCCTTCAGCTACGGCATGTCGCTGTGGGATCTCGTTTACGCACAGGGCGCAACCCCGGTCGGCATCGAAACCTACGCCAACAGCCGGCGCATGGAAAAGAGCCTGCGCCTGCAAAACGCCGACCTGCTGACCGAATACAACCTGTACGAGGCCGGCCTCGCCCGCCCCGTCGTCAAGCAGGCCGACTTCCACGGCAAGGCGCCCTACCTCGAGCAGCGCGAACTGGAACAGCAGGCCGCCTACCTGTGCACGCTGGTGATGACCGACAACGTGGATTCACAGGGCCTGGCTCGTTTCCCGGTCGGCAGCGCCCCGCTCATCGATCCAGAAACCGGAGAAGTTCCGGTTGACTCGAAAGGACGCCGCTCTTATCTGTCCAGCATCGCCTATGGCCCGAGCATCGGTAAAAATATCGGGCTTGGTTACCTGCCGCAGGAATACTGCCAGGAAGGCCGCAAGATGATCATGGAATACCTCGGCGAGCAGTTCCCGATGGAAGTCGCCGCGGTCGGTTACAAGCCGCTGTACGACCCGGAGAACAAACTGCCGCGCAGTTGAAAGCTGGCAAGCCCTGGTGACGGCTAACCTGCTTCGAGGATAAGTTGACTGTGCGCATGATTCGGATCGATGTTACCTGGCTTCGAGCCGAACCCCGCCGCGCTGCATGGCCAGGGCCCCGGCGCCGACAAGCCGGCGTCCGCTGCGCGCTGACCCGGACCCGGCAGGAAGCAGCCCGCTGTGAAAACCGCAGCTGACTCGAATCGATAATTCCGGTTTCCCGGGCTTCGAAGTCGATGATGGCCGGGTTCAGCCGTTTTCGCCACCGCAGGGAATGCTTCGAACCGCCTTTATTCTCCCTGCCGCTGAACGCGAGCCGGGTTATCATCACGGCTCGATTGCCGATTTGAAACATCAGTTTCCGGGGAAATCAGCGATGCGCGAATATGCCATTGGAACGACGGTTGGGCTCGAGGCGAGCCTGACACCCGCCTGTATCGCCGAGATCGAAACCAGCGGCAGCGAAAAATTGTATCTCGCCGGCGATCGGCTTTTTTTGCAGGGCGAACCGGCACAATCGATTTACCTGCTGCAATCAGGCCGCGTAAAGTCTGTGTTGGCCGATCGTGCAGGCAATGAATCATTGCTCAGGATACATCTGCCGGATAGCGTGCTTGGCCTGACCGCGCTCGGCAGTGGCAAAGTCCGCGACGCGAGCGCAATCGCCATCGACCCCGTGCGCGTTGTCGAAATCGATAGCGCAAAATTCGAGCAGATGATTCGCCAGGGCGGCGATCTCGCCGCAGGGCTGGTGCAGCTGCTGATCGATCGAATGTGTGATTTTCATCACCGCGTCGGTGAATTCTACACGCTACCGGTAGAATACCGCCTCGCGTTAGCCTTGCTGGCGATATCCCGGCCCGATCCATCGCGACACGCCGAGCCGGTATCGCTCGACATTCCACTGACCCACGAAGAGCTGGCGCAGCTGATCGGTTCACGCCGGCCAACTGTGTCGACCATTCTGGCCAGGTTCAGGCAGGCAGGGCTGATTGCTCGAAACGGCCGTGCCACGCGCATAGACGACCGCGGCGGGCTCGAGCGCAGAGTTGCCGAATTTGAAATGTAAGCTGGCTGACAGACGTCCCACAGGACAGCGGTTCTAATCGCTGCCTGGCAACTCGATGGTGGACTAATGCAGGCGATACAGGTCGAAAAATACGGTGAGCCCGATCAACTGATCCTCGCCGAAACAGCGCTGCCCGAAGCGGGCCCGGACGACGCGCTGGTCAAAATCAGCTACGCCGGCGTCAATTACATCGACGTCTACATGCGCGACGGTACCTATGCGAGCTCGCATACCTACCGCACGCCGCTGCCGATGACGCTCGGCATGGAGGGCGTCGGCCGGGTAGAGTCCGTCGGCAGCGAGGTCACCGACCTGTCGCCGGGGACGCGGGTGGCCTACTGCCTCGAGCGCGGCAGTTACGCGCAGTACGCGCGCGTGCCCGCGGCAAAACTCGTGCCCGTGCCCGACACGGTGCCCGACGAAATCGCCTGCAGCCTGATGCTGCAGGGTTTCACCGCGCACTACCTGAGCCATTCGGCCTATCCGATTAATGCAGGCGATACCTGCCTGGTGCACGCCGGTGCGGGCGGCGTAGGACAGCTGTTGATCCAGCTCGCCAAACTGCGCGGCGCAACGGTTTACACGACCGTCGGCAGCGCCGCCAAGGCAGAGATTGCAACCGCGCTGGGCGCCGATGCCTGTATCCTTTACCGCGAGCAATCCTTTGCCGAGGAGATTCAGCGCTTGACCGGGGGCGCAGGCGTGCAGGTCGTCTATGACTCGGTCGGCCAGACGACCCTGCGCGACAGCTTCCGCTGCCTCGCGCGGCGCGGTTACTGCATCAACTTCGGCGCCAGCTCCGGCCAGGCCGATCCGGTTGCGCCGCTGGAACTTGCCGAGGCGGGATCCATTTTCCTGACCCGTCCACACCTCGCCGATTACGTCCACGACCGCGACGAGCGTCGCTGGCGCGCGGGCGACCTGTTCACGGCCTGGCAAAGCGGCAAGCTTAAGGTCAGTGTCGATAAAGTACTGCCCCTGGCGGCGGCCGCCGACGCGCATCGCGTCATGGAGCGCCGCGAAAGCCGGGGCAAATTATTGCTCGAGGTAACGCATGAAGACTGAATGGAACGGAGTTAAGGTGCTGGATCGACGTTGCGAGGAGAGCGGATTATTGCCGATCCCGCAGACACCGTTGCTGTGGCTCGCCAATGATATCGACGAACGCCACTGGCGCGTCGAACTACCAGCGGCGGCGCTCGCCGAAGTGGAGCGTGCGGCGGATTATATCGCCGCCAATCCGGTTAACGACCTGCAGCGCCGGGAAAGCGAATTCGACTGGACCGAGTTTCGCAAAATTGTCGCGAAACTGAAGTCGATCGTCGATGCGCAGGTCGGCTTTGCGGTACTGGACCGACTGCCGATCGACGATTACCCGCTCGATACGATCGTTGAAATCTACTGGTTACTGGGTCAAATGATCGGCAGGCCGGTGGCGCAAAAGTGGAACGGTGAAATGATTTACCGGGTGCATGACAGCGGCCAGGACTTCAGCTACGGGGTTCGTGGATCGCGTACCTCGGTTGAGCTCGTATTTCACACCGATAACGCCTTCGCCATGGCGGTGCCGGATTACGTCGGACTATTGTGCGTGCGCCCGGCAAAAAGCGGCGGCATCAGCCGCTTCTGCAGCATGTACACGCTGCATGAAATGCTGCGCGAGCGCTACCCGGAATCACTGCGCCGTTTGTATCAATCGATGCTGTTCGACCGTCAGAAGGAACACGCAGAGGGTGACGTGCCGGTCTGCCTGGCGCCGTTTTTTGCCTGTCGGGAGGGCCGTCTGTCGGCTCGAGCCAACACTTCCCTCGTCTACAAGGGATACGAAGTAGCCGGAATCGAGATGGACACCGAGCTCGAGCACGCGTTGCTGGCGGTGGACGAGTGCTGTCGCGATGAAGGGATCTGGTACGAAGCGCCAATCGAACGCGGCCAGGTTCAGTATTTGAACAATCACGAGCTCGGCCATTACCGCAGCGCATTCGAGGATTTCGAAGATCCCGAATACAAACGCCAACTGTTTCGGCTTTGGCATCGCGACGCGGGAACCGTCTGTTACGACGGCGTCTCCATGGCCGGGTAAACCCCGGCGGCCAGGCGCCGTGCTTTGCGCAAACCGTATTGCCGGGACCGGGGTTTACCCACAAGCCTCAGCTGTCGACAAATACCAGCCTGAAGCTGGCCCCTTGAGAGGTTTCGCTGGTGACGTCGATCTTCCAGCCGAAACGATCGCAAAGCCGCTTCACAATGGTCAGGCCGATACCGTAGCCGGAGGCACTGTCGGCGCCAACGCGATGAAACGGTCTGAATATCTTGCCGATATCGGCGCTCGAAATACCGGGGCCGCTGTCGCTGACCACGAGTTGCTGCTCGTCTATATCGATACTGACATGACCGCAATCTGTGTACAGCAGCGCATTTCGTACCAGGTTGCCGAGCAGCACGGCTATCACGGTTTCCGATGAAAACACCCGCAGCCTGCCGTGCTCGTGCAGGTTGATCTGCACGTCGCGATGATCGCGCAGAAACTCGACGCGCTCGATCTGGTCGCGCACGACCTGATTGACGTCCACTTCGCTGCGCGTGAGTGCGCCGCTGTCTTCTCGCGCCAGCATCAGGAACACCTCGGTCAGGTTTTCCATGTCGTTCACGGCGCGCTTGATCTTGTTGAGCGAGCGCGTTGCATCCGGCGACAGCCTGTCGTCGAGTAGCAGCATATCGGCAGCAACATTGATCACCGTTAGCGGCGAACGAAACTCGTGACTGGCATCGCGGGTAAAATTCCGTTCGCGCGCGATAAACGCATTCAGCCGATCGCCGAGTCGGGATATCGCGTCGGCCAGGATGCGAATTTCCTCGTTGCGGCCAAACAACGGATCCTGCAGCCCGAACGACAGGTGATCGTCGCTGAAGTCGACCTGGTTGATCTGCTCGGCCAGCCGCGCCACGGGTGTAATCGAGCGATGACTGAAGCGATACGCAAACCACAGGGTCAGGTAAAGAATGATCAACACGACAAGTAGCGGAAACAGGCCGTAGTAGAGCACCAGGTCGTCGACCTGGCCACGATAGAAAACCAGGTAAAGCGTCTGTTGCTGCTGCCTGGAAACGTGCAGTATCAGCTGCTCGCCGGCATCCGTGAAATCGTAGAAGCCCGGCCCGTCCGGCATGTTGTCACGCATGACGGCTGGAAGCTCGACCGAATCGAAATAGCCGGTCAGATTGCGGGTGTCGGGCAACTGGAATTTGCTGTCCTGCTGGTAATGGCGCCAGAAATAATCGGCTTCGTCGAGGATGGCGTTTTGCACCAGGTTCTCCTCGATCACGATCCTGGCAGAGTAGATACCGAGGACCGAGGCGATCGTTATCAACGCCACCTGCAGCCAGAAGGCACGGGTAATCCTGCCAAGCAACCCGGCCGATCTAGTCATGATGCTCTGTCACTATCAACTGGTACCCGGAGCTGGGGACGGTTCGCAGCAGGCTGGTGGCAAAGGGTTTGTCGATGGTTTTGCGCAAGTTGTACATGTGACTGCGCAGGGTATCGCTATCCGGCATTATGTCGCCCCAGACCTTGCGCTCCAGCTCATGACGCGACACGACCGCGGGCGACGCCTTCATCAGGGTGGTTAGAATCTTGAAAGCGATCGGGGTTAGATTCAAAGTCTCGCCGGCACGCTTCACCGACATGGTCGCGGTGTCGATTTCGAGATCGCCCACGCTCAGCAACTGCTGCGAAACTTCACCACGACTGCGCCTGATCTGCGAGCGCAGGCGGGCCTCGAGTTCGCTGATGGCAAACGGCTTGATCAGGTAATCATCGGCACCGAGGTTCAGCCCCGTCACCTTGTCATCGAGGGTGTCTCGCGCCGTCAGCATGATAATCGGGGTACTGTCGCGCGCCTCCTGGCGCAATTTTTCACAAATACTGAGGCCATTAAGCCCGGGCAACATCAGGTCCAGGATAATGGCGTCGTAACTGTTCGTCACCGCCAGGTGCAGACCGGTAACGCCGTCGGCGGCGTAATCGACCGTGAAACCACGGCCCTGAAAATACGAAATCAACATTTCGGCGATGTCGCCGTGATCCTCGATCAACAGCAGGCTGCTGTCTTGCTTCATCGTCATGCTGGAAAAGTCCTCGCGCTACCTTGCCTGCAGAAACAGTATCGGCTGCAGTTTCGGTAGCCAGTTATACGGCTTCTGTGCTGATCTGGATCAGCACAGAAGCCGCGGGCCAGGCCGCGCACGCGGCAGCTGCCTCGCAACAGTGGCCCGGTTGGCGAGTACTGCCAAAATAGTTAATGAGTAACGGCTTCAGTCGCAGGGGCCGCCACCGACTTTTCCCGGGGCGATATTTGCCTGTCGCCATTAATCCATCGTTTCTCATATTGGCGACCTCTGTGATCTGCCACCGGGTTTTTGTGTCCAGGTCCCTTTTTCAGCTTCCCTGCAGCGGATTTAGTCATTTTCACGAAACTTTCACATCCATTTGACAGGTTCTTCACATCACCGCCCCCAGGATACGAACTCGCTAAGCAGACTTTTGAACCTAACCTGGCTTCACTGGAGACCACTATGAAAAATCTATTCAAACCCCTGTCCGTTGCAGTGCTCGCAACCACGCTGATCGCGTGCGGCAGCAACAACAACGACCCCGGCAACATCGTCGAAGTTGCCGAGGCCGACGGATCCTTTACCACGCTCGTCGCAGCTCTGAAACAATCCGGCCTGGACGAAGTGCTGGCTGACGAAGAACGGGCCTTCACCGTCTTCGCCCCGACCGACGCGGCATTCACGGCTGCATTGGCGCAACTCGGGCTCACCGCTGACGAGCTGTTGGCTTCACCCTTACTGACTGACATCCTGCTCTACCACGTCATTGCTGACGCCGAAATTGATTCCACCGCGGCAATCGCCGCTGACGGAACCACCGTCACCACGGCCAACACCGACGACGTCGGCGTCTCCCTGCGGGGCATGGATCTGTTCATCAACGCGGCGCGGGTGGAGCTGCCCGACGTCGACGCCAACAACGGCGTCATTCACGCGATCGATGCTGTGCTGCTGCCGACCGAGGACGATCCGGCTTCGGGCACCATCGATCTCGTTGCTGCGGCAAACGGCAATTTCACGACCCTGGTTGCGGCACTTGGGGCCGCTAACCTGGCTGGGGTGGTCGCCGACCCGAATGGTAAATTCACCGTGTTTGCTCCAACCGACGCGGCCTTCGCGGCCATAGGACTCGACGCTACCAACGTGGGGACGGCGCCAAACCTGGCTGACATCCTGCTGTACCACGTCATCCAGGGCAAGGAAGTGAATGCCGCCGCGGCAACCGCCATCGCCGGCAACACCGTAACGATGGCAAACACCGACAGGATGGCATTGTCTCTGGGCGGCACCGACCTGTTCGCCAACCTGTCGAAGGTCACCGGTGCCAACGTCGATGCCAGCAACGGTATCATTCACGTCATCGATACCGTGCTGTTGCCGCCGGCCGATGCAGCAACTCCGACCCAGACGATCACCCAGATCGCCCAGGCGAACGGTAATTTCACAACTCTCGTTGCGGCGCTGCAGGCCGTGAGTCTGGACGACGATCTCAATGATCCGTCGGCTGACTTGACGGTGTTTGCCCCGACCGATGCGGCCTTCGCGGCGCTGATGCTCAACCCTGCAAACGTGGGAACGGTGCCGGATCTGGTCAAGATTCTCGCCAAGCACGTCGTTTCCGGTTCGGTCGATTCGGTGACCGCCTTTACCCTGAACGGCGCCGACGTGCCTACCCTCAACCCCGATGGCGAAACCGTCAAACTGGCCAT
>Ga0316195_10000992_pt1 | contig 12284 bp, 12 predicted proteins | sample Phised1_MG_FD_204937 | JGI IMG/M metagenome (GOLD analysis project Ga0316195, IMG submission 204937) | Coastal sediment microbial communities from Maine, United States - Phippsburg sediment 1 | ecosystem: Environmental > Aquatic > Marine > Coastal > Sediment | place: USA: Maine | collected... | reverse complement strand
GAAGATCCGTGCCATGGAGATTATCGAGGAGCTCGAATCGGTGCGCCGTGAAATTTACGGTGGTGCGGTCGGCTACATCTCTTTCGACGGCAATATGGACCTGGCCATCGCCATCAGAACCCTGGTCGCTCACCAGAACCGCATTCACCTGCAGGCCGGTGCCGGCATCGTCGCCGATTCGGACCCGGCATCGGAATATGAGGAAACCGTCAACAAGGCGATGGGCGTCAAACTGGCTATCGAACTGGCGCGTCAGGGGTTGGACTGAAATGCTGCTGATGATCGACAACTACGACTCCTTCACTTATAACCTGGTGCAATACCTGCGCGAACTGGGCGAAGAGGTCCTCGTTTATCGCAACGACAAGATTACACTGGCTGAAATCGCGCAGCTTCAACCTGATAGGCTGGTCGTCTCGCCAGGGCCCTGTACGCCCAATGAAGCAGGAATTTCGGTTGCGGCAATCACCCATTTTGCCGGCCGGCTGCCGATTCTCGGTGTTTGCCTCGGGCATCAGTCGATCGGCCAGGCCTTTGGCGGCCGGATCGTGCGTGCAGGACGGCTGATGCACGGCAAGACCAGCCCGGTTTTTCACGACGGTCGCGAGCTCTTTGCCGGCTTGCCGAACCCTTTCGATGCGACACGCTATCACTCGCTGCTGGTTGAACGAAGTTCTTTCCCAGTATGTCTCGAGGTTACCGCCTGGACCGAGGAAGGGGAAATCATGGGATTGCGACACCGGGAACTGCCGGTCTGGGGCGTGCAGTTCCATCCTGAATCAATTCTGACGGTAACCGGCATGGATATGTTGCGAAACTTCCTGGAGATGACGGCGTAGAAGACAGAATACAGAATGTAGGATAGAAACGAATCATTTGTAACATGGGTCCTTCTATTTTCTCTATACTCTCTATCTGTATTCAGCTTTTGGAGTTGCCATGATCAAAGAAGCGATTGCTAAAGTTGTCCTCGGGCAAGACCTAACAGAGACTGAGATGATCGAGGTGATGAACCAGGTCATGGGCGGTGAAGCCACACCGGCCCAGGTCGGCGCGTTCATCACTGCCCTGCGCATGAAGGGTGAGACGATCGATGAAATAACCGGGGCCGCCAGGGTCATGCGTGATCATGCGACTCCAATCAGGGTCGGTAAGGCGCTTGATATCGACCGGGAAGAGATCAACCTCGATCGGGAAACGATCCTTGATACCTGCGGTACTGGTGGCAGTGGCACAAAGAGCTTTAATATTTCCACCTCCGTCGCTTTTGTTGTCTCCGCTTGTGGCATCAAGGTCGCCAAGCATGGCAATCGCAGTATTTCGTCAGCGTGCGGCAGTGCTGATGTGCTGGAGGCGCTGGGTGTCAACCTGAATGTTACACCACAGCAAGTGGAGTCATGCATCCACCAAGTAGGAGTCGGTTTCCTCTTTGCCCCGGCACTACATGGTGCAATGAAATACGCGATCGGACCGCGCCGGGAAATCGGTATCCGGACGATCTTCAACATTCTCGGGCCCTTGACCAACCCCGCCGGTGCCGACCGTCAAGTGCTCGGCGTTTACGCCGAGGAACTGGTTGAAATCTTGGCCAAGGTCCTGGTCAAGCTTGGCTGCAGTCGTGGTTTTGTTGTCCATGGCCTGGATGGCATGGACGAGGTGACCCTTACCGGTCCGACCCGTATCGGCGAAATTCGTGACGGATCCGTGACGTTATCGACGATTGAGCCGGAGGATTTTGGCCTGCGCCGCTGTGTCCTGGCTGACCTTCAGGGTGGTGATGCCGTCACCAATGCCACGATTGTTAGAGATGTCCTGGCGGGGAAACCCGGGCCGAAGCGTGATGTTGTCCTGCTCAATACCGCTTTTGCTCTGGTCGCGGCTGGACTTGCTAAAGATGTCGAGAATGGTCTCGAAAAGGCCCGTGAAGCAATCGATGACGGCTTGGCCATGGGCAAGCTTGAGGGCCTGATTAAATTGACGAATGCCTGAGACAATGACACAGCTCCTGTCTCTGTTAACCGGTCAAAACCATGATACTTGATAAGATTGCCGAATATAAGCGTCAGGAAGTCGCCCTGGCCAAGGCCCGCCGTTCACTTGCCTCTTTGCAGAGAGGGATCAGCGAACTTGAAGACCAGCCCCGTGGTTTCCTGAGGGCGCTGCGAGCAACGGCAGATTCCAGTTGGCCGGCAATGATCGCGGAAGTCAAGAAGGGCTCGCCCAGCAAAGGTGTGATCCGCGCTGATTTCGACCCCCTGGAAATTGCCGAAATTTACCAGGATAACGGCGCCACCTGTTTGTCGGTATTGACCGACGAGCACTTCTTCATGGGCCATCTGCTCTACCTTGGCAAGATTCGCGAAATTGTCAACCTGCCCCTTTTGCGCAAGGACTTTATCTGTGACCCTTACCAGATTTACGAAGCCCGGGTCGCCGGCGCCGATGCCATATTGCTGATTGCCGCCATCCTTGATGCTGCGCAACTGGCAGAGTACAATGCCTTGGCGGTCGAACTCCATCTCGACGTGCTGCTGGAAGTGCATGACGAGGCGGAGCTGGTGATGGCCCTGACCACTGGCTGTGAACTGATCGGCATCAACAATCGCAACCTGCAGACCTTCACAACCGACCTGGCGACGACAGAACGCTTGCTGCCGTTGATCCCTGCCGGCCATTTTGTCGTTGCCGAGAGCGGCATCGCCAGTCGTGCAGATGTCCTGCGTCTACAACGGGCCGGAGCCCGAGGGTTCCTGGTCGGAGAGTCACTCATGCGCGAAAACGATATCGGCGCCAAGCTGCGGGAACTGCAGGGCGCGACGGACTGATTTCCTTTTACTGGGGCTCATAACCTTTAATCTCAAGGAGTTGTCTCATGCAAAATAAAATACTTCTTAGCGAAGACCAGATTCCCAAGCAGTGGTACAATATCATCCCCGATATGCCTGGACAGATGGCGCCGGTCATCCATCCCGGCACCCTGCAGCCGGTGACCCCGGACGACCTGCTGCCGCTCTTCCCCATGGGCCTCATCGAGCAGGAGGTCTCGTCGCAGCGCTGGATCGATATCCCCGAACCGGTCCGGGAGATTTACAAGACGTGGCGCCCCTCGCCGATGTTCCGGGCGCACAAGCTGGAAAAAGCCCTCGGCACCCCGGCTAAGATCTATTACAAGTACGAGGGGGTTTCCCCGGCCGGATCGCACAAGCCGAACACTGCCGTGCCGCAGGCCTATTACAACAAGATTGCCGGCACCAAGCGGATTGCCTCGGAAACCGGCGCCGGACAGTGGGGTTCATCCATTGCCATGGCCTGCCAGCTCTTCGGTCTGGAATGCACCGTTTACATGGTCAAGGTCTCTTACGGCCAAAAGCCTTACCGCAAAAGCATGATGCAGCTGTGGGGTGCGGAGGTTTTTCCCTCGCCATCGAACCAAACCAATGCCGGTCGGGCGATTCTCGCCAAGGATCCCGACAACCAGGGTTCTCTGGGCATTGCTATCAGTGAGGCGGTTGAAGACGCGGCCACACATGAGGACACCCGTTACTCCCTCGGCAGCGTGCTGAATCATGTTTGCATGCATCAGACGATTATCGGACTCGAAGCCAAGGAACAGCTCAAGATTGCCGGCGACTACCCTGACGTGGTCATCGGCTGCCATGGTGGCGGCTCCAACTTCGCCGGGATTGCCTTCCCCTTCGTTTCGGACAAGGCAAACGGCAAAAATGTCCGTCTCCTCGCGGTTGAACCGGCCAGCTGCCCGACCCTGACCAAAGGGGTCTACGCCTTCGACTATGGTGATACGGCGAAGATGGCACCGATCTCCCGGATGTACACCCTCGGCCATGATTTCATGCCACCCGGCATTCATGCCGGTGGCCTGCGCTACCATGGCGCTGCTCCGCTGGTGTCACAGCTGGTACATGAGGGTGTCATTGAAACCAAGGCGGTGCCCCAGATTGCCTGCTTTGAAGCGGCCGTTCTCTTTGCCCGCACCGAGTCGATCATCCCGGCCCCCGAATCGTCCCACGCGATCCGTGGCGCGATTGACGAAGCGCTGCTGGCCAAGGAAGAAGGCAAGGAGAGGGTCATCCTCTTCAACCTGTCCGGACATGGCCATGTCGATATGGCCGCTTATGACGCCTACTTCAACAACGAACTGCAGGATTATGAATATCCGGAAGCGGCCATCAGAGAATCGTTGTTGCATTTACCCAAGGTCGGTTGAGTAATGGATGAATACGGTGTGCCGCGGGTGAAAATATGTGGCATCACCAATCCGCAAGATGCACGGTATGCGGTAGCGTGCGGGGCGGACGCCCTCGGTTTCGTCTTTTATCCCGGCAGCCCGCGCTGCATTGCTCCGGACGCGGCCAGGCAGATCATTGCCGGGCTACCTCCCCTGATCACGACAGTCGGCCTTTTCGTCAATGAAGCCCCGGCTCGCATCCGTGAGATAGTGGTGTTATGCGGACTGGATACGGTACAATTGCATGGGGACGAGGCGCCCGACCAGTGCAGCTATCCCCCCTGCCGGGTGATCAAGGCCTTTCGCCTGCGGGGGTCGATGGCCGCAGGTGCCTTTGCTGCCTACCCGGTCGCCGCTCTGTTGCTTGACGCTTATGTCCCGAACCAGTTCGGCGGCACCGGTCATCGTTGCGACTGGGAACAGGCAGCGGTCGTGGCCAAAGAGCATCCGGTCATTCTGGCTGGCGGCCTCAATCCCGAGAATGTCGCTGAAGCTGTGCGCCGGGTCCACCCTTACGGAGTGGATGTGTCCAGCGGCGTTGAGAAACTACCAGGGGTTAAGGACCCGGAAAAAGTGGCCCGGTTTATCCGTCTGGCCAAGGAGTCATTTGCATGAGCTATCAACAGCCAGATCCCCGGGGGCATTTCGGCCAGTTCGGCGGCCGCTACGTTGCGGAAACCCTGATGCCGGCTCTGCTGGAACTGGAAGAGGGCTATCGACAGTGCCAGGCCGACCCCGCGTTCCGGTCTGAATTCGATGCATATCTCAAGAATTATGTCGGTCGTCCGAGCCCGCTCTATTTTGCCAGGCGAATCACGGAACACCTGGGCGGAGCCAAAATTTACCTGAAACGCGAGGATCTGAATCACACAGGGGCCCACAAGGTCAACAACACGGTCGGGCAAATTCTGCTCGCCCGCCGCATGGGCAAGCGCAAGGTGATCGCCGAAACCGGTGCCGGACAACACGGTGTCGCCACAGCTACCGTAGCCGCGTTATTCGGCATGGAATGCGATGTTTTCATGGGGGCAGAAGATATCCGCCGCCAGTCCCTGAACGTGTTTCGCATGAAACTGCTCGGTGCACGTGTCCACGAGGTGACCAGCGGCACCTCGACTCTCAAGGATGCCATGAACGAGGCCCTGCGTTACTGGGTCACGCATGTGCGTGATACCTTTTACGTGATCGGTACGGTTGCCGGGCCGCACCCTTATCCAGAGATGGTGCGCGATTTTCAGGCGGTTATCGGGCAGGAAGCCAAAGTGCAGATGCGCGAGGCGGAAGGGCGCCTCCCTGATGTGGCCGTAGCCTGTATCGGTGGTGGGTCAAATGCCATGGGCCTGTTTTACCCGTTTGTGGGCGATATGTCGGTGCGCCTGGTCGGGGTCGAGGCCGCCGGTTTCGGCGTCGCCACTGGCAAGCATGCCGCCAGTATCTCAGCCGGCCAGGTTGGTGTCCTGCACGGCAACAAAACCTACCTGTTGCAGGATAGTGATGGCCAGATCCAGCACGCGCATTCGATTTCGGCCGGTCTTGACTACCCGGGGGTCGGCCCTGAACATGCTTATCTCAAGGACATCGGCCGGGCAGAGTATGTCTCGGTGACCGATGATCAGGCTTTGGCAGCGTTCCGGATGTTGACGGAAATGGAAGGGATCATCCCGGCCCTGGAAAGCGCCCATGCCATTGCTCATCTTGCCAAGCTTGCCCCGGAGTTGTCTCCTGAGGCGATCATCCTCGTTTGCCTTTCCGGTCGTGGCGACAAGGATATCCACACCGTAGCCGAAGCCATGGGATTTGAACTATAAATCAGGAACGCGGGACGCGGGACGCGGGACGAGAAGGGAATAAGCCCTTCGCGGTCTGTACCGGTCGATGCGTCATATTGCATGAAATTCACTGAACTCGATTTACCCAGCCAGGTCCTGCGCGGGATTGAACAGATCGGTTTTACCGACCTGACTCCCGTCCAGGAAGAATCCATCCCGCTGGCGCTGCAGGGGTTTGATGTCGCTGCGCAAGCTCAGACCGGCACCGGCAAAACGGCAGCATTCCTCATTGCTCTCTTTACCCGGCTGCTGCGAAACCCGCCGGCCTCGAAACAGGGGCCGCGCGCCCTGGTGCTGGCGCCGACCCGCGAGCTGGTGGTGCAGATTTGTGCAGATGCTAACGGCCTCGGCGCCTGCTGCCCGTTCAAAGTGCAGGCGATCTTTGGTGGTGTCGACTACGAAAAGCAACGGCGCGCCCTCCAGGACGGCGTCGATGTCATCGTCGCCACTCCCGGTCGATTGATTGATTATGCCAAGCAGAATGTCTTCTCCCTCAAGGACGTCGAAGCTCTGGTCATCGATGAAGCGGACCGCATGTTCGACATGGGGTTCATCCGCGATCTGCGTTTTATCCTGCGCAAGCTGCCGCCCTTTGAAAAACGCCAGACGATGCTGTTCTCCGCCACTCTCTCACAGCGGGTCATGGAGCTGGCCTACGAGTTCATGAACCTCGCCGAGAAGGTGCGGATCGAGCCGGAGCAGGTGACCGCCGAGCGGGTCGAGCAGATTGTCTACCACGTAGCGCGCCGCGAAAAATTCCCCCTGATGCTCGGGCTACTTAAAAAAGAGCCCGGCGAAGTCAGGGTCCTTGTCTTTGTCAACACCAAGCGGGAGGGGGAGCACCTCTCCGGGCGCCTGCAGCAGAATGATTTCAAGGTGGCCGTTCTGTCCGGGGATATCCCCCAGAAGCGGCGTATGCGCATCCTTGAAGATTTCAAGGCAGGCAAGATCAACTTCTTGGTGGCCACCGATGTTGCTTCGCGCGGGCTGCATATCGATGCTGTGACGCACGTGGTCAACTATGACCTTCCGCAGGATGCCGAAGATTATGTCCATCGCATCGGCAGAACGGCCCGGGCGGGAGCCGGTGGCAAGTCGATCAGCTTTGCGGACGAAGACCTTGCCTATTTCCTGCCCGACATTGAAGAGTATATCGGCCAGAAGATTCCGAGTACCATTCCCCATGAGGAAGACCTCTGCCACGATTACAAACGTGGGGTTCCGCATAGGAAGTCGCCGGTTCCGGTTCCGGAGAAAAGAAGTGGCGGGGGCAAATCGCGCCCGGTTGGCAGACGCCGCCCCGGTGGCAGGTCCGGACCGAAGAAGGGCTAGACAGGTGGCCGCAATTGATCTGCATGGTCTTGATGGCTGCCGAAAGTGTGCACGGCTTGGTGCTTTTATGGCACAGCTCGCCCCGGTCAAAAGGCGACTGCGCGCTGATTACCACAACGCGCCGGTTAACGGTTTCGGCGATCTGCAAGCGCGGCTTTGCCTCGTCGGCCTAGCTCCCGGAGCCCATGGTGCGAATCGGACCGGTCGCCCCTTCACCGGTGACGGTGCCGGAGACTTCATGTATCCGTTGCTGCATCAATGCGGATTGTCTAATAAGGTGGACGCAGTGGCTGCAAATGATGGACTGGAGCTGCGCGACCTCTATATCACCAATGCGGTCAAATGCCTGCCACCTGAGAACCGTCCGAATGCCGAAGAGTTTGCCGCCTGCCGGCCGTACCTTGAAACTGAGCTGCAGTCCCTGCCGCGGCTGCGCGTGATCATTGCCCTCGGTCACGGTGCGCACAGTAGCCTTCTGCGGCTGTTCCAGTCGCAGGGGCTGCTTAAGCGCCTTGCAGATGCGCCATTCAGCCACGGCAGCAGAGTCAAGCTGCCTAACGGCTTGTGGTTGGTTGGTTGCTACCATACCAGCCGTTACAATGTTCAAACCGGCCGGATGAACGCCGGGATGTTTGTCGCCCTGCTTGATCAGGTCAAATCCCTGGCTCAGGGAAAAAACAGTTGATATCATTTGTGGCGTCCCGATAATATTATAATTTTAGGAAGTCTATACATGTCGAATATTACTGCCACATTGAGCTCGCTCAAAGAACGCAACGAAAAAGCTCTCATTACTTTTATCACGGCCGGTGACCCGAACTTGGCGACCAGCGAGCAGATCGTCCACACGCTCATTGAAGGCGGCGTTGACCTGATCGAGCTCGGGGTCCCCTTCTCCGACCCGATGGCCGATGGGCCGACCATCCAGGTTTCCTCGGAAAGGGCTCTGACGGCCGGTACCACGCTGCGGGGCGTGCTGGATATGGTCGCGCGGGTGCGCCAGCACAGCAATGTGCCAATCGTGCTCATGGGTTATTACAACCCGGTCTTCTGTTACGGCCTTGAACTGTTTGCCCGCGACGCGGCAACCGTTGGTGTCGACGGCTTACTGCTGGTCGATCTTCCCCCTGAAGAAGCAGGAGAATTGCATCCTTTTCTGCATAAGGCCGGAATTGACCTGATCACTCTTCTGGCGCCGACCTCAGATGCTGCACGCAGCGCCCGGCTGGCCTCGGCTGGCGAAGGTTTTCTCTACTACGTTTCCATGACCGGAGTGACCGGCAGTAAACAGGTGGATGCCGGGGCGATTGCCACTGCCGTCAGTGACCTGAAAGCGTTGAGCCCGGTCCCTGTGGCCGTTGGTTTTGGCATCTCCACGCCGGATGATGCCAAGGCGGTTGCCAGCATTGCCGATGCGGTTGTGGTGGGAAGCGCCTTGGTGAAACTGATTGCTGAGTTCAGCGATTCGCCGAATCTGCTTGACGAGGTCCGGAAATTTGTTCGTCAACTCAAAGCGGCGATCTGATTCACTGCTGGCCCGGGAGCTTGCCAAACTGGACAAATCGGAAGTACCGGTCAAAATATTTCATATGAAGCCCCAGTATCTTGATGAGATCCGTGCGGAACTGGCATGCTGCCAGGAGTGCTACAGGGTCTTGGATGGCAACGAACGGTTCGAGTTCTAGAACAGCAACCGTCTGAATCGCGAGGTAAATCATGGCCTGGTTTAAAAAATCAAAAGCGCCGATTGCACAGGTGTCAACCAAGACAGTGCATATGCCCGAAGGGCTCTGGACAAAGTGTAAAAATTGCGAGGAGATCATCTATTCCAAGGAGATCGAGCGTAATCTCAATGTCTGTCCCAAGTGTGATTATCACTTCCGCATCAGTGCCAGGGAGAGGATCGCGCTTGTTATTGACGAGGGGACCTTTACCGAGACCGATGCCGGAATGTCCTCGATTGATTTCCTGAAGTTCAAGGATTCCAAGAAATACAGCGAGCGGATCAAGGCTGCCGTGAAAAAGAGCGGCGGCGGCGATGCCATTATCACCGGCTCCGGCTTGATGAATGGCCAGGAAGTGGTGATGGCTGTGTTTGATTTCGGTTTCCTTGGTGGCAGCATGGGTTCGGTCGTCGGTGAAAAGGTGACTAGGGCGATCGAGTTGGGTCTGGAGAAGAAGGCTCCGGTTCTGGTCTTCTCCTCTTCGGGCGGAGCACGCATGCAGGAGAGTATCCTCTCCCTGATGCAGATGGCGAAAAGCAGTGCCGCACTTGCCAAGCTTAAAAAGGCCGGGCTTCCCTTTATTTCGGTTCTCACCGATCCGACCACGGGTGGCGTGACTGCCAGCTTTGCCATGCTAGGCGATTTGAACATTGCCGAGCCGAAAGCTTTGATCGGTTTCGCTGGCCCCCGCGTTATCGAACAGACCATCCGCCAGAAGCTTCCGGAAGGTTTCCAGCGTTCGGAATATCTCCTTGAACACGGCATGGTGGATATGATTGTTTCCCGTCAGGAGATGAAGGCCAAACTCACGCAGGTCCTGCGCATCTTTACCAGACAGGCAGCTGTTTCCTAGTGCCCAGAAGTTCCAGTCACATAGGACGCTAGCCGGTGGATTATCAGACCAGCCTGGACTATCTTTTTGGGCTGCAACTCTTCGGGGTCAAGCTTGGACTGGAGAATATGCAGACTCTGAAAGTCCGCTTGCCACGCCTGCGGGAGCCTCTGCCGTGTGTCCATGTCGCCGGAACCAATGGTAAAGGTTCGGTGAGTGTCATGCTGGCTGAAATGCTCAAGCATTCGGGATTGCGGGTCGGGCTTTACACCTCGCCACATCTGCACTGTTTTACTGAACGTATCCGTGTGGATGGTGTGCCGATCAGTCGCAGTGAGGCTGCTTCCCTCGCAGAAACCGTTCGTGCGGCCGCAGGGGCTACTCCCGTGACCTTCTTTGAGGCAACCACGGCAATGGCCCTGCTGGCCTTCAAGGAGCACCAGGTTGATATTGCGGTATTTGAAACCGGCCTTGGCGGACGCCTTGATGCGACCAATATCGTCGAGCCACAGCTGTGCCTGATCACCCCGGTCAGCCTGGACCACTGCGAATATCTCGGCTCACGACTGGCGCAAATTGCTTCTGAAAAAGCCGGTATCATTAAAGCCGGTATCCCGGTTGTCGTTGGCAAGCAGGACCCCGAAGCCGTCGCGGTCATCCTCGCGGTCGCGGCCGATCTCGGCGCTGAAGTGCAGTTGGCCGGCCGTGATTTTTCGTGGCAGGGCGATCACGAAAATTTGACCTTCCTCTCTGGCCAAGACCAACTTCATGGCCTGTCTTGTGAGCTGGGCGGGGTTCATCAACTTGACAACCTCGCGCAGGCTGTTGCCGGGGCCATGCAACTGCGTAAACAGGGTGTTGCCATAACTGATCAAGCCATACGCACCGCCTGCGAGTCGGTCTCCTGGCCAGGGCGTCTTGAGTGGCAGGGCAACCCTCGCCGGGTGCTCTTGGATGTTTCGCATAATCTGGCAGGGATTACTTGTCTGGCCGATTATCTCGCCGCACAAGAGGTGTCAGGCATTCACCTCGTGGTTGGCATGAGCGGCCAGCGTAATCCTGTCGAAGCACTGATGCCGCTGGTAAAATTTACTGCTGCAGTATATGCTGTGCCGGTCTCATGCGGGCAGACCGTGCCCCCCGCAAAGATCGTTGCCTGGGCTGTGGCCCAGGGCGTGGCGGTTCAGGAATATGCCAGCGCCGTCGAAGGTTTTTCTGCTGCTCTTGCAAATGCCGGGTCGCGGGCCGCGGTTGTCGTCTGCGGTTCACTTTACCTGGTTGCCGAATTACGCCATGAGTTTAAGGAGGGGGGGGCTGCCGTGGCGCAATGCGCGGCTGACCATCCTTGAATTTTTATGACGGGAAATGCAATGCGAAATTTATCTGTGGGGGCGACGCTGTCCATGTTGCTCATCATCGGCATGCTTCTCTGGGGGCCTTTGAGCCAGCCTGCTGTTGCCCAGCCGGGGATCACGGTCGGTTTCGCGCTGGATGGCTCTGGCCTAGTGTCCTCTGCTGAACAGGCAGAAGCGCTTGGCAACTACCTGGAAAGCCAGCTCTCAATCCCGGTCAAGGTGCACAACTTTACTGCCGAGGAAAATCTTTACGACGGGTTGATCCATTTGCACGAAGTCGATGCCGCCTGGCTCAGTAAAGGCTTTTTGAACGAGGTGCCCGCCGAAGATTTTTCTCCCCTGGCGACAAATCTGGATCATTCTCCCGAATGCTTGCCTGGCGAATTTGTCGCCAGACAGGGGTTGAATGCCGTATTGCTCCAGCAGCTGAGGGCGGCATTGCTGGGCATGCATGAAAACTCTTCCGGGCGACTGCTATTGTCCGGACTCGGAACCAGTCGTTTCTTCTCTCCTGGGCAAGGCCCGGTAATAGCCGAGTCACAAGTTGCCACTGAGTCTCCCCTCTCCCAACAGGATAACTCCTCTCTCGCTCAGAGCGCAGTGGAATCGCGGGCACTGGTCTCGACTGCACAGGGCAGGGTAAAAACCACCGAGCCTGAAAACCACGAACTTGCTCCTATGGCTGAGAATCCTGCAAGGCGTTCCGATCAAACGCTCTCGCCAAGCACGACGGTCTCGAATGATGCCCTGGTTGCCGAGCCCGTCGCCGCGGCGATAGAAGAACTTGCTGAGACTGCCGTTGAGCAGGCAAGCGACAAGGAGATAGCTGCTAGCCCAGCCGCAGAAAGTGACCGGAAGGAGCAGATTGTCCTAGTTGCCGATTACCTTGCTTACAGCTCCGAAGACGACAGCTACGAGGCTCGAGGTGATGTCATCCTCAGGCAGAAGGGCGTCGAGTTGAAGTCA
>Ga0316195_10000991_pt1 | contig 12285 bp, 12 predicted proteins | sample Phised1_MG_FD_204937 | JGI IMG/M metagenome (GOLD analysis project Ga0316195, IMG submission 204937) | Coastal sediment microbial communities from Maine, United States - Phippsburg sediment 1 | ecosystem: Environmental > Aquatic > Marine > Coastal > Sediment | place: USA: Maine | collected... | reverse complement strand
GGAGGTACATCTATATGGAAAGAAATACATGCTCTGTTGCCCCATGAGCATACGATTTATCTGGCAGATAGTAAGAATGCTCCTTATGGTCAAAAAACCAGCGAAGAAATAATTGCCTTAAGCATTAAAAACACGGAATTATTACTGGCCAAGGGCTGTAAACTTATTGTAGTGGCCTGCAATACTGCAACGACCAACGCAATAGCTCATTTAAGAGAGTCGTACGATGTGCCTTTTATAGGTATTGAACCCGCTATTAAGCCAGCGGCATTGAATTCCGGAACAGGAACGGTGGGGGTATTGGCAACCAAGGGAACATTAAGCAGCAGTCTCTTTTTAAAAACTTCAAAAGATCATGCCGGAGAAATAACCATAGTTGAACAGGATGGTTTTGGGCTTGTTCCATTAATTGAAGCTGGAAAAATAGATTCAAATGAGACCCGACAATTATTGACCCACTATATAGAGCCAATGCTCAGAGCAAATGTGGATCATATTGTTTTGGGGTGTACGCATTATCCCTATTTAATTCCGGTTTTAAGGGAATTAGTACCCTCTCATGTTAATATAATAGATTGTGGTGCGGCGGTTGCCAAACAAACCCAGGCCATTCTTATAAAGAACGATCTGCAAAATTCCGGAAAAACTTCCGGTCTGCTTCGGTTTTATACGAATAAGGATACAAAGATCTTGACTTCCTTTCTGGAAGATGTTGATGGATTAAAACAAATCGAATATCTCAATTTTTGAGATTATCAACAGTCACACCAGGCCTATTCTATGAAAATGCCTCAGGTCATGCAAGGGTCAGATATGAAAATATATTTTTTCCTGGATTATCGTCTTTGGTAGGTGAGGTAGGTAAAATCGAATTTATGCCTTTCGTCGCTTGAGTGAAATTCTTCCTGGGTAAGTTTCCATATGCTTTCATCTATCTGGGGAAAAAAAGTGTCAGCTTCAAAGGATTCATGGACTCGGGTAATTTCCAAAACATCGGCATAAGGCATTCCCAAATCATAAATTTCCCCTCCCCCTATAATATAGGTTAGGGTATCATCCTGTATTAGTTTCAAAGCTTCCTCCATAGAATGCACAACAATACAGTTGGGCAAATCCAGTTTATAATTGTAATCTCTGGTAATAACTATATGCGTTCGATTTGGCAGTGGTTTTGGAAAACTTTCAAATGTTTTTCTGCCCATTATAATTTTATGACCTGTAGTTAATTGCTTAAATCGCTTAAAATCATCAGGAAGGTGCCAGAGAAGATCATTATCCTTTCCCAGAGAATTATTCTTTCCAACTGCAGCTATCATTACAATTTTACCCACTATTCTTTTTTTTTATAATTGGTCATGGGAAAATCGGTATCAATTTCTTTTTGCAGTTCTTTTATACGCTCCCTTTGTTTTTTGACTAATTTTTCGCGCTGTCCGCGTTCCCAGTCAGTTCCCATGAACTTTTGAGTGACATAAACATTCACGATGTGAAGAATAAGAAAGAATGCCCAGAATATAATGACCCATATGAACCAATTATATTCCTCGCCGTATTTCAGAATCTTATTGATCAGAATCAGAAAGATGCTTCCTATCAGAAATAGCACAAAATGAACGTAGAGGTTTTTTTTCTGCTTAATTCGCTTATGCGCATACTCCAGCTGTTCATGCTGTTCTTTGTCAACAATAGAATTACTTTTATCCCTGGAAAACATTCTTATAGCTATCTTTAGATACAAAGATACAGTATATGAAAAATTATGACAGAAATCAATGATCCAAATTAACAGAAAATCATATCCTGTTCTTAGTCATAGCATTTATGCCAATACGGCAACATATGGACTTTTAGGAGATGGGATTTTGGAGTGGCGTCAAAACCATGATTTGGATTATCTTGTTGGTGGCAGTTCAATGAAAATTGAAAGCCTGAGCGTTATAAGTGAGACAAGGCAAATGGTTGGGAAGTTTTTTAAGTGCAGCAAGGATCTTGTTGCCCTGGTTCCAAATTTCTCCATTGGGTTGAATATGCTGCTTGAGGGAATGGATGATAAAGAACAGATATTGCTGCTTGAAAATGATTACCCTTCTGTAAATTGGCCTTTTGAAAGCAGAGGTTTTCAAATTTCATATGCTAAAATTGACGAACAGCTAGAACAGAATATTTTAGAAAAAGTAAGGGCCAATTCAATCACGGTACTGGCACTAAGTTTAGTTCAATGGATCAACGGAATACGTGTAAACCTGGATTTCCTTAAGTCACTGAAGAAGGAATTTCCTCAGCTACTGATCATTGCAGACGGTACTCAATTTTGTGGTGCATTTGAGTTTGACTTTGAAAACTCTGGGATTGATGTACTTGGGGCAAGTGGCTATAAATGGTTGTTGGCAGGAACAGGTAACGGATTTATGTTATTCAAAGATTTGGCAAAAAGTAGATTTACCTTAAAAACTACCGGTTTTAATGCGGCTAATGCGGATCTCAACAGACAAAAACCAATTGCTTTTAATAAACACTTTGAGCCCGGACACCTGGATAGTTTAAGTTTTGGAAGTCTTAAATGTGCATTGGAAATTTTAAAAGGTATTGGGATGAAAGAAATTATGGACCATAACCAGATGCTGAGTAACAAAGCTATGAGCGGTTTTAATGAATTGGGTTTATTAAATAAAAATGTTGCTCAAAGAAAGGAGCATAGTACTATTTTTAACATCAAGGGTGATGACGCGTTATTTAATCATTTAAAAGGAGAAAATGTGGTCTGTTCCAGACGAGGAGAAGGCATCAGGTTGAGTTTTCACTTTTATAATACCCTAAAAGAGATAGATTTCATATTGCAAATCGTTAGAAAGATGATGTAGAAATTACCTACTTCTAAAAAGAACCACTTCCTTTTTACCAAAGTGAACCAAAAGGCATCGATATATTAAGAAAATGATAAATATGATTTTAATCATTGGAAATGAGGTATTTAATATATTACTTTTGCACCATAATTACAAAATTTAAGAATTATGGCAATCGCAAAACAATATTTAAAAACAAAGCCGGTATGTAAGGTTACTTTTACCGTACCAGCTGAAGATGCAAAAAAAGTTGCAGTAGTAGGAGATTTCAATAATTGGAACCCTAAAGGTAGTATGTTGAAAAAACTTAAAAACGGAACTTTTAAAGGAACGTTTGACTTACCAAAAGAAAATAGCTACGAGTTCAGATATCTTGTAGATGGAAATTATGTTAATGAAACTGAAGCAGACAGTTACCAGTGGAATGATTTTGCTGGTGCAGAAAATGCTGTATTGGAGTTGTAATTAACAATTAGCGTTTATTAAACCGGGACATTCTATGATTGTTCCGGTTTTTTTATTCATTAATTTCTACCCCCTTCCAAAAAGCAACCGACCCCTTTATTTGTTCTGCCGGTTCTGTGATCTCAGGTTAATGCCGGGCTGCATCTTTAATTCCGATTCATGAATCTCAAGGGAATAATATGATGCTAGCCCTTTACATGGACATATACTGTTCTTTGTATTGGTGCTTTCTGCATTAATTGTATTAATTCAAATAGTTTTCAAGCCTGTTTTTTTAAAATATAGTTTTTGTAATATTTATTTTCATCACTAAAAATTCTGCTTATACACATTCCTGCTTTCTCCGCTAACCATGAAACCACTTGGTCGTCGTATTTCTGTGATATTTCTGTATGAATGGTTTCCCATGCATCAAAATTTACTGTAAGATTGAGTGCATTTATATGAACCGACTGATTTTCCCTGGCAACCAGGTAACTTTTGGCAGTACCCGTTTCCGGATCGTATACTTCCCAATGTAGAAACTTTTCAAGATCAAAATTGGCGTTGAGCTCTTTGTTTATTCTGGTCAGTAAATTTTTATTGAATCTTTCGGTAATACCTGCAACATCGTTATAGGCATTTAAGATAGTCCTGGGATGTTTTTTTTGATCAAATCCTGCAAAGAAAAGGTCCTCACTATTCATAAGTTGCCGAATACTTTTTAAAAAGGCAACCGCCTGCGGGTGTAATAAATTTCCAATATTTGAGCCAAGAAACATAATGACCTTCCTTTTGTGATCCATGGAGCAGAGTTTTTCCAGTGTTTCAAAATAGGTGCCCTGCAAAGGTTTTACGTGGACTTTTGGCAGTTCGTCATTTATTGATGCCACTAGTAGATCCAACGCATTATTGCTAATATCTATGGGGATATACTGAAACGGAATCCCCTTTCCCACCAGATGTCTCAATAGAATTTTTGTTTTCTTTCCATCTCCGGCCCCTAATTCAATAAGGTCAAATTCCTTTGAATCCTTAACAAATACACGGCATATTTCATCTTTAAACTTATCGAGTATTTCAAATTCGGAATTCGTGAGATAATATTCGGGCATATCCATAATTTCCTGAAACAACTTGTCTCCTTTTGCATCATAGAAATATTTTGAAGATAAATGTTTGGGAAAATCGGTTAGCCCTTTATAAACGTCTTCGTGGAATTGTGACTTAGAAATCAATGTTTTTTTTTCCTGCATACTGCTTTTGTCGGAATTACCTGGCTAACCTTAAGCCTGTATATTGCCATCTAAGATGAGGATGAAAAAAATTCCGGTAGGTAGGTCGTGTATGATTTGATGGAGTGGCGAAAGATCCACCACGAAGGACCTTCTGATTTACCATAAATTTGCCGTTGTACTCACCCAGGGCACCATCGGCCTTTTTATAACCGGGGTATGGGAGGTAAGCACTTTCGGTCCATTCCCATCGACTGCCCCAGGAGAAAAATGGTTGTGCTACTTCCCATTCAAATTCTGTTGGTAAACGACAGCCTTTCCATTGAGCAAAGGCAAAGGCCTCAAAATAGGATAGATGAGTTACTGGGGCATCCGGATTAATTTTTTGTAACCCTTCCAGCGTATAGTTATACCATTCACCTTCAATATCATGCCAGTACAGTGGGGATAAAACCTGATTTTTGCATATCCAATCCCATCCTTCGGCATGCCAAAATTCAAACGAATTATAACCTCCTTCTTTTATGAATTCTAAATATTCTTTATTGACTATAAGTTTGTTTGAGATTTCGTAGGTTTCCAAATACACCTTATGTCTGTCCAGTTCATTGTCGAAACAAAATGTATCGAAATTATGCCCTATTTCATAAATCCCGGGATCAATGGTAATCCAGTCAGGCGGGTGTCCTTCGGGGGCATGTTCATTAAAAGAATCGGAGTAAGCGGGTAAAAGCGGATTATTCCCTAATATGTACTTGATATCTGTTAATAAAAGTTCCTGATGCTGCTTCTCATGGTGTATTCCAATTTCCAGTAGCTGAAGTAGTGTCTCACTGATTTCCTTATCTAAAAGAGTTTTGATTGCAGAAGTCACATAATTTCTATAAGCGTATACCTTCTGGACTGATGGTCTGGAAAGATTGCCTCGATCTGCGCGGACAACTCTCTTTCCTACGGTTTCATAATAGCTGTTGAATACAAATGAAAAGTCGGCATCAAAGAGTTTATAACCCATTGAATAAGGTTTTAACAAAAACTCTTCAAAGAACCAGGTAGTATGCCCAAGATGCCATTTAGGAGGTGAAACATTTTCAGTGGGTTGAACCACATAGTCTTCAATTTCCAGTGGGGCACAAATAGTTTCACTTTCTTTTCTGGTAATTATGAAAGTGTGGAGGAGTGTTTCAGTTAGGAGCATAGCACAATTTTTCCCTTAAATATAGGAATTTATGCATCGGGATAAAAGAATAAACTAACTACTATACAGCAACAGCTCCTTTAATATGAGGGTACGGATCGTAATGTAAAAGGGTAAAATCTTCGAATTTAAAATCAAAAATATTTTTGACTTCAGGATTGAGCACCATTTTAGGTAAAGCCCTTGGTTCTCGGCTGAGCTGCAATTCTATTTGTTCGAGGTGATTGTTATAAATATGTGCATCACCAAAAGTATGGATAAATTCTCCCGGTGCATAACCGCATACCTGAGCCATCATTAGAGTAAAAAGGGCATAGGAGGCAATATTAAAAGGGACCCCTAAAAAGATGTCTGCACTTCGTTGATATAACTGGCATGATAATTTTCCATCAGAAACGTAGAACTGAAAAAAAGCATGGCAGGGTGGGAGTGCTGCCTTTCCATTCGCTACATTCTCAGAAAAGGATTTAGAAGTATCCGGCAATACACTTGGATTCCAAGCGGATACCATCATCCGCCGGCTATCCGGATTTTCTTTAAGGGTTTTGATAACCTCTGTAATCTGGTCGATATTCTCCCCATTCCAATTGCGCCACTGATGGCCATATACTGGCCCAAGTTCACCATTTTTATCTGCCCATTCGTTCCATATCCGAACCCCATTTTCCTGCAGGTAATTAATATTGGTATCTCCTTTTAAAAACCATAGCAATTCATAAATAATGGATTTTAAATGAAGTTTTTTTGTCGTAACCATAGGAAATCCTTCACTGAGGTCAAAGCGCATTTGGTAGCCAAAGACACTGGACGTGCCGGTTCCGGTCCTGTCAGATTTTTGAGTACCCGTTTCGAGTACATGTTTTAGTAGGTCGTGGTATTGTTTCATATCAAAAAATCTTTCGGAAACGAATTTAATGAAAGATAGAATGGATTGGTTTTTGAGTTTTAAAAACTTATTAACGAATACAGGTGTACTACTGTTTTTTAAAAAGGTCTTTATCCCAGTATCATTCCGGCGATAGTAGCAGAAAGCAATGATGCAATAGTTCCTCCTAAAACCGCGCGCATCCCAAATTCAGAGAGTGTTTTTCTCTGGCCGGGGGCTAATGAACCTATTCCGCCAATTTGAATTCCTATAGAGGCGAAATTGGCAAAACCGCATAGCATATAAGTACCCATGATGATGGATTTACTATAGGCAAAATGTGTTGTATTAAGTACATTTTTAAGATCTGCAAGCTGGAGGTATCCAACAAATTCACTGGCAGCCAGTTTTATGCCCAGCAATTGCCCCATCATCATAATATCCTGTGTGTTGACACCTATCAGCCACATTAATGGGGCAAAAATAGTTCCCATAATGGCTTCCAAAGAAAATGATTGATAGGAAGAATTCTCCGCTATCCAGCTATTTAAATTTGTAAAATCGCCAACCCAGCCCAATATACCATTGATCATAGCTATGAAGGCAAGAAATACAAGTAACATAGCGCCCACATTTACAGCAAGTTTTAATCCTTCTGTGGTTCCGTTGGCGATGGCATCTAATATGTTAGTACCTATTTTATTAGCTGAAATCTGAATATCCTTATTAACATCTTCGGTTTGAGGATATAAAATTTTGGATACTACTATCGCTCCGGGAGCTGCCATAACGGATGCAGCCAACAGATGCTTGGCGAACTGAAGCCTTAATAAGGGGTCATCACCTCCCAAAAAACCTATATAAGCGGCAAGGACAGCTCCGGCCACTGTAGCCATTCCGCCAATCATTACCAGGAGTATTTCAGACCGGTTCATTTTCTCAAGGTAAGCTTTGACCAACAAAGGAGCTTCGGTCTGGCCTAGAAATATATTACCAGCTACACTCAGACTTTCTGCGCCGGATATACCCAGAGATTTAGAAAGAAGCCATGCCAGGCCCTTAACCACTTTTTGAATAATTCCCAGATAAAATAAAACTGATGTGAGGGCAGAAAAGAAAATAATAGTGGGCAATACCTGAAATGCAAAAATAAAGCCAAATGTATCCATGTCCACTACGAGACCTTCAAATAAGAACTGGCTACCAGCTCTCGTATAATCCAGGATGCTTACAAAAACTTTTCCTATTGCTTCAAAAGCCAATTGTATAAACGGCACCTGCAATACCCCAATGGCTATAAGTAACTGGATGGAAAGTCCGATGCCAACTGTTTTCCAATTAATTCCCTTTCGGTTCGCACTAAAAATATAGGAGATTAAAATAAGTACAAACATCCCCAAAACACCTCTGCCAAGTGAGTTAATTGAGAATCCCTGGTTGGGAGTTATTAAATCTATTGACTGGGAGGAAATGTCATTTATTGCAGGGCTGTCTATCTCGATGGCAAGCGAATCGGAAATAAGTGTAGTCTGAGCTGTTAAAGGAATTGAAAAAGTAAATATTAATAAAAGAATCCAAAACCTGAGGTTCATAGAGGAGATGCTAAATTATCAGTTGCGTTTGGATATTTCATCCCTCAGTTTTGCCGCTTTTTCATAATCTTCGCTTGCAACAGCCTTATCCAATTCTTTGTTAAGTTCTTCCAGGGTCAATTCCTTATACGGAGTTGTGGTACCCGGATCTATTTCTACTGTCTCACCTTCCTGTAGGATTTCATCAACCACAATGCTGTCATCACCTTCCTCTTTATCCTTGTCCTTTGAAGAAAACTTAAGAAAAATACCCGCTTTGTCTAAGATGGTTTTATAGGTGAAAATTGGTGCGTTGAAGCGAAGAGCCAGAGCAATAGCATCACTTGTCCTCGCATCTATTATTTCTTCAATTTTATCACGTTCACAAATAATGCTCGAATAAAAAACGCCATCAACCAACTTATGTATGATCACCTGTTTTATTACAATATCGAATCGGTCCGCAAAATTTTTAAAAAGATCGTGTGTAAGGGGTCTGGGCGGTTTTATTTCCTTTTCCAGAGCAATAGCAATGGATTGTGCTTCGAAAGCCCCAATAACTATGGGTAGTTTTCTGTCGCCATCTACTTCATTTAATATAAGCGCATAAGCCCCGTTTTGGGTCTGGCTATATGAAATCCCTTTTATTTTTAACCTTACTAAACTCATAATTATTCCTAAAACACCAAGGGCTTTTTAAATAAGGGTTGTCCGGATTTTCTAATAGCCCTTTAGGGGCACAAATTAACAAAAATTAAGCGTTTTGGGCCTTAAATTCTTTTAATTTTTCAATGAGTTTGGGTACTACTTCGAAGGCATCACCCACTACACCATAATCAGCAGCCTTAAAAAATGGTGCTTCCGGATCGGTATTGATTACAACTTTTACTTTAGAAGCATTAATTCCGGCCAGATGCTGTATGGCTCCGGAGATACCGATAGCTACATAAAGATTACTGGCCACAGGTTTCCCTGTTTGTCCCACATGTTCACTATGTGGCCGCCACCCCATATCTGAAACGGGTTTGGAGCATGCAGTGGCAGCGCCAAGAACTTCGGCTAATTCTTCAATCATCCCCCAATTCTCAGGGCCTTTCAATCCCCTTCCGCCAGACACCACAATATCTGCATCGGCTATAGTTGCTTTACCTGTTACTTTGTCTATATTCACTGAATGTACGGAGAAATCGGACTCACTTAATTTAGGCTCAAAATCTTCCACTTCCGGGCTAAGCTTATTTTCAAATACCCCGTATGCATTACTGGACACGCCGATTATATTTATTTTGGTTTTATACTGCGTATGAGCAAAACCCTTATTGCTGAAAGCAGTTCTTTTTACTACCAGTGGATTAGTGCTTAAGGGCAGAGCTACCACATTAGTACAATATCCCGCCATTAATATCCCCGCAAGGATGGCAGCCATATATTTGGAATCTGTACTGGAACTAACCACAATAATATCAGCTCCTTCCTTTTCAGCGGCCTGGGCTATTACAGTTGCAACGGCTTTTGCGTTGAAAACGGAAAGTTTATCATGGGTAACTTTCAATATTTTTGAAACTCCGTAATTTCCAATTTCTTCAGAATTTGAAGCATTGATAGTAATCGCGGTAACAGAAGTATTTAATTGTTCCGCTAACTTGCATGCGTAAGAGGCAGCCTCCAGCGCATTTTTTTTGAATTTACCATTATCGAATTCCGTATAAACAAGTACTGACATAATTTTCTTTTAAGGATTAATTTCAAAATTTTTGTAGATTTTGAAACCTGATTTGATGGTTATATGACCTTTGCTTCGTTATGCAAGAGATCTATCAATTGCGAAATATTATCGGCATCTACTAATTTTACCGCTCCTTTAGGCGCAGGTTTTTCGTATTTGATGTCTTCCCAGCCATGGTTGGCTTCAATGGGCTCCAGTACATTTAATTTCTTCTGACGAGCCATCATAATACCCCGCATATTTGGTATACGAAGGTCACTTTCCTCTACCAGACCTTTTTGGCCACCAATAATAAGGGGGAGGTTGGTGGAAATTTTTTCCTTGCCTCCATCGATTTCACGAAAAGCTGTAGCAGTATTTCCTTCAATTTCCAGTCCTATGCATGTATTTACAAAATTAAAATTCAGCATGGCAGACATCATGCCAGGAACCATACCTCCGTTGTAGTCTATAGATTCCCTGCCGGCAATAATAAGGTCATAAGCGCCGTTTTTGACGACTTCGGCAAGTTGCTGTGCTACAAACAGTGCGTCCGTAGGTTCCGCATTTACCCTTATGGCTTCGTCTGCTCCAATAGCCAGGGCTTTTCTCATGGTTGGTTCCACGGCAGGTCCTCCCACAGTTGCCACATGGATAGTGGCGCCTTGTTTTTCCTTAAACCACATGGCACGGGTTAAACCAAATTCATCATTTGGATTAATAACAAATTGTACACCATTGGCATCAAATTTAGTATCTCCTTCTGTAAAATTTATTTTAGATGTGGTATCCGGTACGTTACTGATACAAACTAATATCTTCATACTTATTTTGCGTTTTATGCACTCAAAAAGTGGTTGCTAAGATAGCTATAAATTTTCAAAATTACTATGCATGCATAGTAAAATTTGTATCTTTTTTTAATTCCCCGGCAGGGCTAATTGGTAGATATTTTCCTATTTTTGTGGGCATTTTAAAATGAATTACTTAAAAGGGGGACCACAATTAGATGAAGACCATACAATTTAGGGAAGCAATTGCCGAGGCAATGACAGAAGAAATGAGAAGGGATGAATCCATTTATTTGATGGGTGAGGAAGTCGCAGAATATAATGGGGCCTATAAGGCGTCAAAAGGAATGTTAGATGAATTTGGTCCGGACCGTGTCCTGGATACACCAATTTCTGAGCTTGGTTTTTCAGGAATAGGGGTAGGTTCAGCTATGAACGGGAACAGGCCTATCATTGAGTTTATGACTTTCAATTTTGCGCTGGTTGGAATTGACCAGATAATAAATAATGCCGCAAAAATCAGACAGATGTCCGGCGGACAGTTTAATTGCCCAATTGTTTTTCGCGGACCTACAGGATCTGCAGGACAGTTAGCAGCCACACACTCTCAGGCATTCGAAAGCTGGTTTGCCAATTGTCCGGGATTAAAGGTAGTTGTGCCGTCAAATCCCAATGATGCAAAGGGACTATTAAAATCAGCCATCCGCGATGATGACCCGGTTATCTTTATGGAGTCTGAACAAATGTATGGGGATAAAGGGGAAGTTCAGGAAGGTGAATATACCATTCCTCTGGGAGTAGCTGAAATCAAAAGGGAAGGTAAGGATGTTACCATTGTTTCTTTTGGTAAAATCATTAAAGAAGCATATAAAGCAGCCGACGAATTGGAGAAAGAGGGTATAAGTTGTGAAATAATAGATTTGCGTACAGTTAAGCCTATGGATAGTGAAGCCATACTGAAATCTGTAAAGAAAACGAACCGGTTGGTAGTTTTGGAAGAAGCATGGCCATTTGGAAACGTTGCCACTGAGATCACTTATTTGGTGCAATCGGAGGCATTTGATTATTTGGATGCACCAGTTATAAAAATAAACACCGCTGACACACCTGCACCTTATTCACCTGTATTGCTGGAAGAATGGTTACCCAACTATATGGATGTTATAAAGGCTGTTAAGAAAGTGTTATATAAATAAGTAAAATGATTTTGTAAAGTTATCTTAGCTTCGTCAACCAGGGTGTGGACGAAGCTTTTTTATAAAAGGAATTCTATTCGAAGTCAATTTACTCCTAAACCAGTGCTGGGAATTTTCAAGTTCAATTAGTTTGGATGGGGAATAGCAGCTTGTCATACCAATGAAAAGATTCCTGATATTCATTTTTTTATCATGCCCCTTGTTTATCTGGTCTCAGACAAAAGCAAGCGGGATTGTAGTGGATGAGGAAGGGCAACCCGTGGCATTTGCCAATGTAGTCTTTAAAGGGTCCACCGAGGGAACTGTTACCAATGAAGATGGCCTATTCTATTTAGAATCTGAGCATACATACAGCATCTTGAGTGTTTCATTTGTTGGTTACAAAACAGAAGAACTTGAACTGCAAAAACAAGTAAACTATAATCTGAAAGCTA
>Ga0316195_10000990_pt1 | contig 12288 bp, 6 predicted proteins | sample Phised1_MG_FD_204937 | JGI IMG/M metagenome (GOLD analysis project Ga0316195, IMG submission 204937) | Coastal sediment microbial communities from Maine, United States - Phippsburg sediment 1 | ecosystem: Environmental > Aquatic > Marine > Coastal > Sediment | place: USA: Maine | collected... | reverse complement strand
AGCCATGCTGTCACGCGCCGGTCCCGGGGCATCGTTTTCGGTCACGTCGTGGTAGGTAATAACCTGCAATGGCGAGGCCTGGGCACAAGCCAGCCCGCCGCACAGCAGCAACACGGTGACAATCAGGTGGCGCACGGTCACAAGCGTCCCTCCAGTCCCAGCAGCACGGTGTTGCTGTATTCGATGCTGCCATCATAGGCATGCCTGGCCCGCTGAACACCCACGCGCATGGACCAGCTGTCGCTAAAGCGCATGCCGAATTCGTAGTCCAGACTCCACAGTGAGTTGCTGCCGTAGGATTCCTGGTAGTAATTCCCGACCTGTGGGTGCAGCCGGTGGTAAAGGCGACGATAATTTTCCAGGGGACGCAGCCAGCGCATATCCGCACCAACCATGATTGAGCGATCCTGGCCGGGATTGTAGTAGCTCGCCGTATCAAGGCTGTTGCGAGAAGCACCCAGTGAACCGGTGGCGTCCAGCTTGAAGCGTGGTTTGTTCATTATTCGCTGACGACCGTAGCCGAAGATGCTGCTGCGGTGGTTACCATCGTCAAAATTTGCCAATGTGAGCGTGCCGCCCAGTGACAGCATTTCGTTGGCGTGAAATCCGGCACGCAGATCAAGCTGATTGCTTGATACGTCGTTCTGGTAAGCCCTTAAGGGTGTGTCATAGCTATTAAGTTGAGCGATAGCCGCAAATGACCACAAGTCGTTGAAGCGCCAGTTTACTTCGCCGTAAAGTCCCGCCTCGCCGCCCCAGCGCTTGGCGCTGATTTCGCTGCGTGCAGCCCAGTCCGAACGGCGGTACTCCACGCCCGCAGCCATACGTGGGCGATTTGCATTGCCCTCAGGCAGTTCGGCGAAGCCGTCAAAGCTGTGGGCATAGAAGCGAAACCAGTCCTGTACCGGCGGTGTGTACCACCAGCCCTGGGCGCTGTGCTGGCGGCTGCCAAAAGTATCGCCGGTACTATTGCCGGCCGAGGCGTCGAAAATCAATTCGCTTTTCTCATGCAGGCTCCATTGTCGTGCCAGTTGTTGCACTGAGAGGATATTCGGGTAGTCCTTTTGCAGCTCGCTGATTTGCTGGTCGGCCTGCCGGAATTCCTGGCGGACAAGTTGTGTGCTGGTCCAGCCTGTGAGCGCGCCCAGGTGGGCCGGATACACGGTCAGTACCTGCTGATACTGGTCCAGGGCGCGGTCGGGCCATCCCCGCCACAGATAGACGGTGGCAAGATCCTGGCGGGCGCCAACATTGTTTGGTGCCTCGTCGGTGATGCGCTCAAGTTCCTGCTGGGACTCATCCAGCCGGTCTGCATAGGAGCGGGCCAGCACCGCTCGCAAGCGGGCCTCTGTATGCTGTGGATTGGCCAGCCGGGTTTGCGGGTCGAACTGAACCTGCTCGGCCAGCATTGCGTCTGCCGACGCGATCGCCTCTTCCAGTTGCCCCAGTTCAAGCAGGGCGTAAAAGTGTTCCACCCGGCAATCCAGGTTGTTCGGTGTCTCATCCAGGCAGCGCTGCAGCAGCACGCGAGCGGTTTCGGCATGATTGCTGGCCAAATAAGCCTGTGCTGCAGCGAAGCGCAGGTTGGCGGGAGGCTGGAAGCCCTCGGCAAGCAACGATTCGTATTCTGTCACCGCCTCCTGCATATGACCTGCGTCCACCAGCGCCACCAGCCTGTCGGCACGCAGACGTTGCTGCAGGGGGCTGTCCGGATCGACCGTTTCCCGGTAGCTGTCCAGTCTCAGCAGAGCCTGTTCACTGTTGCGCCATTCCGTACCCTGCGCAGAATAGGTCTGGGCGGCGGTACGGATTGATAACGCGACCAGGTCGACCTGCAGGGCTTGTGTTTCTTCGCTACTGAGAATCCCTGAATATCTTTCCCCCAGGGCCAGGGCGTATTCGGGTAGCAACATCTCGCGAAACAGCAGAGCCTTGCGCCGCAGTGTTTCCCGGTTGTCCGGATCACGTGCCAGCATGGCCTCATACAACGTCAGGCGTTCGAGCTTGCTGCCCTGGCGCTCCAGCACATATGCCTGTGCCTGCATCCGTGCCGGTTCGGGCAAGCGGGCCAGTTCGGCCCTGGCTTCAGGATAAAGGTTGTCGTCGGCCAGCGTCATCACGAGGCCGAGTCGAGCATCCTGGTTGTCGGGCTCACGCTTCAACTGGGCCCGGTACCACTGGGCGCCAGGTTGAAACTGCTTCAGATTTCTGTAGGCCTTGGCCACAACCGCCAATACCTGGACAGGGTCGCGAGCGGGATCCAGGAGCGCCGCATTGTCGATAACCTGCTGGTCTTGATTTGCCCAGGCCAGCACCAGTGTCTGGTCGATCAGCAAGGTGCGCGCCTGGGGATACTCTCGGCGCAGTCTTGTCAGTTCGGCAAGCGCTGAATCAAACTGCCCACTGCGTGCTGCCAGGACCGCGGCCTCTTGTTCCTGGAAGAAAGGATCCCCGGGAGCAGCCAGCGCCGAATAACCCGTCCACATTGAGAACAGCCCTGCCAGAAGAAAACCTGTCGCACGGGCACCCTGAATCCTGCGCGCAGCCATAGCTGCACAGCCACGATCGTGCGTGGTTCTCAGCGTATTGCCTTGCCGAACAGACTTGGGCATGAAGGTCCATTGTTGGGGTTGCGGACATTTCGGGTGCGCGCAAGGTATCATGGCGAGCCCGTGAGAGTACGTATCTGTGTCACATTCCTCGTTATTTTCGCCTGAAAATGCAGTATTTCATGAGCGCAGCGGGCTGCTCCCGAAGGCCATGGCAAAGTGCCGGAACTGGTGTGGATACGCAGTGTGAGGTGCCGGTATCATGCACCCACTATGTCCCTGGGCGGTGGGTCGTCCGCACACGCTGATTTTTTTGAGGTTCTAATGAATTTATTGAGTAAATCGCTAAGCCTTTTCGCTGCTGCACTGTTGCTTGCAGCATGTGCCACCAAGCCAACCGATCCTTACCTCTGGCTGGAGGAGGTCGAGGGGGAGAAAAGCCTGGCCTGGGTTGAGAAAGAGAATGCTCGTAGCCAGGCGGAACTGGAGGCCGTACCCGAGTTTCCGGCCATGCTTCAGGAAGCCCGGGACATTCTGAATTCGAGTGAGCGCATCCCCCTGGTCACTATTCACGGTAACCATGTTTACAACCATTGGCAGGACCCTGGCCACGTTCGCGGCCTGTGGCGCAGAGCGACTCTGGCAAGTTTTGGCACCGGTCAGCCCGAGTGGGAAGTCTTGCTGGATGTGGATGCCCTGGCCGCCAGCGAGGGTGAAAACTGGATATTCTCCGGCGCCTATCCCTGTCTGCCTCCGGAATATGATCGCTGCATGATCGGACTGTCCCGCGGCGGCAAGGATGCGACCGTCTACCGTGAATTCTCGATACCGGAGAAGAGCTTCGTGACCGAAGGGTTCACGCTTCCCGAGGCCAAGAGCCGACTGGAGTGGGAAGACGAAAATACGCTGCTGGTGGCCACCGACTGGGGGCCTGGAAGTCTTACCGAATCGGGTTATCCGCGCATCATCAAGCGCTGGATCCGGGGTGACAAGCTGGAGCATGCCAGTGAGGTTTTCGCGAACCAGCCGAGCGATGCCTTGCCGGCCCGGGTCAGGGTGATGCGTGACGGTGATGAGCGTTACACTCTGATTACTCGCGCCAGGACATTTTTTGAGTCCGAGTATTTTTTGCTCGAGGAGCAGGGTCTGCGACAAGTGCCTCTGCCTTTACATGCCCTGGTTGCAGGGATGTTGCAGGGGCAGATCGTGGTGCGGGTAGACGAGGACTGGCAGCACGACGGCAGGTTTTATCCCCAGGGTTCGGTAGTGGCGCTCAGGCCAGCAGATTTTTCGGCTGAACTCGTTTACCAGCCTGCGAGTGGTGAGGCAGTGAGCGAGGTGCTGCTGAGTGATCGCATGATCCACCTCCAGGTCCTGGACAATGTAATTGGTCGCGCCAGGCAGCTGGAAAAAAAGGATGGCGCCTGGGTAGCCCGTACCCTGGATCTTCCGGATAACGGTGTGGTGAACCTGGTGTCAGCGAGCAGCGAGGATGACAGCCTGCTGGTGAGCTTTGAAAGCCTGACCGTGCCGGACACGCTTTACCTGGCCGGTGCCGACGGTGCCTTGAAGCGTGCCTTTGCCCTGCCAGCCTTTTACGATGCGACGGACGTGGAGGTCTCGCAGCGTTTTGCAGTGAGCAAGGACGGCACTCGGGTGCCTTACTTTTTGATGGGCCGCAAAGATGTGTTGGCCAGGGGTAATGCACCCACGATCCAGTACGGCTATGGCGGATTCCTTATCCCCATATTGCCTGAGTATTATGACGAGAACGCAAGGCCCCAGCATGGCGCACTGGCCGGGCGGCTGTGGGTGGCCCGCGGCGGTGTGCTGGTGTTGTCCAATATTCGGGGTGGAGGTGAATATGGCCCTGCCTGGCACCAGGCCGCCTTAAAGGAAAATCGTCACCTGGCCTTTGAGGATTTTTTTGCCATTGGTGAAGACCTCGTGGCCACAGGCGTGACCACGCCTGAGAAACTCGGGGCCATAGGTCGTTCCAACGGGGGGCTGCTGATGGGTGCGGTGCTGACCCAGCGTCCCGACTTGTACGCGGCCATTGATTGCGGCGTACCCCTGCTGGATATGCTGCGCTATCACCTGCTGTTGGCAGGTGCCAGCTGGATGGGGGAATACGGCAATCCCGATCTGCCGGAAGAGCGCGCCTTCCTGGAAGCTTACTCCCCCTACCAGGCGCTCAAACCGGGCGTGAAATATCCGGAGGTGCTGTTTTACACCTCGACCAAGGATGACAGGGTGCATCCTGGCCACGCCCGCAAAATGGCTGCGCGTATGCGCGAGATGGGCAGTAGCTTTCTGTTATACGAGAACACCGAAGGCGGTCATGGCGGGGCCGCGAACCAGGATCAACTGGCCTACCGGGCTGCCCTGGAATACGCCTATTTCGATATGAAGCTGATGAACTAGCGAATGGTGGACGGCCTGAAGCTTGTATCCGGGCGTAATTGATGGAGTGGAGTGTGTAGGGTGTTGAGAAGTGTATGGTCACGCGCCTGGGTGTGTTGCTGCCTGGGACTGTTGGCAGTATCGACTATTGCCCGGGCAGAGACTTATCGCTACGCGGGCGTAGAACGCCTGGTAGCCGTGGGTGATGCTCACGGCGCCTACGATCGGTTTTCCCGTCTGCTGCTTGAAACCGGCATTGTGGATGAGAATCTGCAATGGACGGGGGGCAAGACCCATTTCGTGGACCTGGGGGATTTCCTGGACCGGGGTCCGGGTTCTCGCAAGATCATGGATCTGTTGATGCGCTTGCAGACCCAGGCCGAGAAAAGTGGCGGCCGGGTGCACGTGTTGCTCGGCAATCACGAGTTGATGAATCTGACTGGCGACCTGCGTTATGTCAGCGATGAGGAGTATCTCTCGTATACCGACCTGGAGGATGCAGAGGAGCGTCGGAGCGCCAGGGAATACTTTGATTCCCTACCCGAGGATGCTCGCAGTCGCCCTTTTGACGAGGCCTATCCACCCGGATTTTTCGGTCACAGACAAGCATTCTCAAGCGCCGGAAAATATGGCAAATGGCTGCGATCCCTGCCCTTTGTGATCGTCATCAACGCTACCGTGTTTACCCATGGCGGTCTGCCCAGGCTGGTGGCCGAGCTGGGGCTGGAAGGGACCAACCAGACCCTGGCGGGGAATCTCGCCAGCTATGAATTGACGTGGGCGCAAATCAGGCAGGATATCGGTCTTGTATTACCGGCGACCTTTCGGCAGAGGCCTCGCCTCGCAAGGTCCTCCTCGCTGCCGATTGTAGACACATTCAAGGATTTGTACTGGAAGCCGCTGTTCTCACCGGAGGGTCCCTTATGGGCGAGGGAAGACAGCATGTGTTTGCCGGTTACGGTTGAGCAAGAGCTGGATGCGGCGCTGGCAAAGCTTGGTGCCGATACCTTGGTGGTCGGTCACACGGTCACGCCTGATAATCGGATTTCTACCCGCCTGGGTGGCAGGGTCATCATGCTGGACACCGGGATGCTCGCCAGCAGTTACTCTGGCGGGATAGCCTCGGCACTGGTGATGGAGAAGGGCCGCAAAACAGCTAGCTACCTTGGCCAGGGTTCGGGGCACGAGATCCTGCCTGTGCCACGGCGTGTGGGTTTTCGACCTGGCCAAATGAGTGATGACGAGCTGGAGGACTTCCTGGTCAACGCGGAAATCGTCAACATGGAGACCCTTGGTCACGGCATTACGAGACCCAAGCGGGTGACTCTTGAGCGTGAGGGAGTGCGCCTGAGAGCGATTTTCAAGGACGTCAGCCATAACGAAAAGCGCATGGGCAACACCGTGGTCGAGTTTGCCGATCACTGGTACAACGAAGTGGCGGCCTACAGGCTTGACCGGCTATTGGATTTACAGGTGGTGCCGGTAACGGTGGAGCGAGAGATAGAGGGGAAGCGGGGCTCGCTGCAATTCTGGGTCGAGGGTCTGATCAACTGGCGCACCGTTACGGAACAGGGTCTGGAGCCGGGAGACTGGTGCTCCATGGAGCCCCAGTACCAGTTGCTCAAGGTGTTTGACGCGCTGATTTACAATCTGGACCGGACCCAGGAAAATCTCACGTTTTTGAAATCTGACTGGATACTGGTCCTGATTGATCATTCACGCACCTTCACCGGCAAGCCCCGTATATTGCAGAAGAACCAGTCCGATTACCTGCTGGTTACGCCGGCGATGGCTCGACGACTGCGAGGTCTTGATCACACCCAACTGGAGGCTGTCATGCCTCCCTATCTGTCCCAGGGCCAGATGCGGGCTCTGCTGACCAGGCGCGACATTCTGTTACGGGATTACCTGGAAGAGCAGTCCACCCTGGAAGCTCCAGGTGATAATGCGCAGGATGGCAGTCACTGAGCGATCAGCTTTCGGCAGCAGCCCGCAGCTTGAACTCTGATTCGGCTGCCTTGCGTGCGTAGGTCCTGCCAGCCATGATCGCAATGACCAGCATCAGCAATGCTCCCGCCGTGTCGAAGACCAGGAATTCGACATGGTCCCAGCCCAGGACATTCGCGCCCAGGTAAACCGTGCCGGCCGCAGCCAGGTCGCCGCAGCGAAAGAAAAACGTGTCGATAGCAGTCTTGGCCTCGTACTTTTCAGCCCTGCTCGTCGGCAACATCAAAGCGTTGCGGCAGGTGTTAAGCAAGGAATAATCAAGGCTCTTGATGGTTACCACGCCCAACTTCATTACCCAGAGCACGGGCAGCAGGGTCATCCCCAGGAAGGCGCTGGCGAATACAAAAGGTGGAATAGCGACAGCTACTTTCACGCCGAAAGTGATGATGATCCGGGACACCAGCAGCAACTGAATGCTGGTGCTCAGGATAGTGATCCAGGCGAAAAGGTCACCCATGAAGGCAGCAATCATCGCCTGCCGCTGATCCTCGGGCAGCGCCATGGCCAGGTCCACCACGTAGTCTGACATGACGTATTCGCCGGTAGTGGAAATCCAGTTCAGCAGCATGACCAGCACGGCAAGCGTAATCAGGTACTTGTCCCTGAAGACCATACCCAGGCCACCGAGTGGGAATTTCGCAGGTTCTGGACCCGGCTCTGGTGGCTTGGACCTGGCTTCCGGCGGGATGCTGTTGCTGGCAGATCGACTCAGCGGAAGAGAGCCCAGGAACAAGGCCGCGGACAGCAGCATCAGACCCCCCGGACCCAGCAGCGGAAACAAGAGTTTGGCTAGCTGGGCTCCGAGCAGACCGCCCACACTGATGCCAAACGCGATGATGCCGAACAAGCGTTGCCCGGCATTAACACTTAAAAGGTCGGTGGCGAAGGCCCAGAATTGTGAAGTCGCCATCACACCCACGATGCCGGCGAAGACAAAGAACGGGAAGCCGATTTGGAGACCGAATTGCCTGAGCAGAAAAAATATCACCAACCCGATGGCCAGCAGAAAATATACTCGCTGGATGAGCAGGGACTTTTCCTTCATGCGGAACAACATCCCGTAGAAAGGCAGGACAACAATCAGCAGCATCGCCTGGGCTCCGGTCGCATAAGTTCGCAGAGCGGCGCCCCCCTCGGTAAGGATGAGCGCCTCACGGACCGGCTTGAGCAGGTAGTAGGCCAGCATGATTACCGTGGCGTTCAGACACAGCCAGGCGATCGCCCGCCCTTCGCCCCGACGGATTTGCGTGAACAGCGAAAGCACGCGTTCATAGGGAGCCAAAGGCAGGGGCCGTTCAGTCATGCAGATGGTTGTCCAGGTCGTTACGATCTTCGTGAAGAGACGAATCCTAGCAGTTCAGGCAGGTATTGCCCTAACTGATTGCGCATTGCCAAGTGGAAATTTTTCGCCACCCGGCGATATTCTGACTACACTTGCTTTCAGGATGCCGGTAGCCGTTAGCGGCAAGCGGAGTCTGAGAGCGCAACCTGGTGGAGGGCGAAGGATGATGTACTGCCTGCGAGCTTTGATGGTTTTGGTTAGCCTGTTGCTGGTCGTACCAGCCCATGCCGAGGACGTGGTATTTCGATTTGCCGGTGTCAAGCGGGTGGTGGTCGTAGGAGATGCGCATGGTGCCTACCAGCACCTGGTCGACCTGTTGCGCCAGACTGACCTGATGGATGAGAAGGGGCAATGGACCGGTGGCCGGACTCACCTGGTCAGTCTCGGAGATCTGATGGACCGTGGTGCGGACTCCCGCAAGATCATGGATCTCCTGATGCAATTGCAGCAGCAGGCACCAGTCAGTGGCGGGCGGGTACATGTGCTGGTGGGGAACCATGAACTGATGAATCTCACCGGCGACCTGCGTGACACGACCAGGTCTGAGTTTCTCAGTTACCAGGATCTGGAGACGCCGGAGCAGAGAGAAGACGCCAGGACCCGTTACGAGGCTCTGCCTGCCGAGAGTCGCAGCACTGGCTTTGACGAGAAATATCCGCCTGGATTTTTTGGCCATCGGCAGGCTTTTTCAGCTACCGGTCCTTACGGCGCCTGGCTGCGTGAGCAGCCCTACATGATCGTGATTAATGACATGGCCTTCGTGCACGGCGGGTTACCGGACATGGTTGTGCAGCATGGACTGGAAGGCACCAACCGTGAGTTGGACAATATGTTGGCGAGTTACGAGAGTGGTTGGCAGAATTTGATGGCCACGGCGTCAGCGGGTCCGGAACTTGATTTCGACGAGCGCATGCAACTGGCGGAGAACCTGCCCGAGGGGGCTGGAGTTGCCTTTGTCGAGGCCTCGAGTGTTGAACTGTTTTCGCCGAACGGCCCGCTGTGGACGAGGGAGGACAGCCTGTGCATACCGGTAACCGTTGAAGACACCTTGTTGGCGGCACTGGAAAAGCTGGGCGTGTCGAAAGTCCTTGTCGGCCATACCGTGACGCCGGATCATCGGATTGAAACACGCATGGACGGCAAGGTGGTGATGGTGGACACCGGTATGTTGTCCAGTGTCTACCTGGGAGGACGTGCCTCAGCCCTGCTGGTCGAGGATGGCCGAATGCAGGCGTATTACCTGGGCGAACAGGGACTGTTCGAGGTGAAGGAACAAGCGCGTCGTATTGGTCCAAGACCTTCCGACCTCACCGACGATGAATTGGAGGTATTCCTTGCCACGGCAGAAATCCTGTCTGTCGAAGAAGTGGGTGAGGGTGTCACCAGGCCAAGGAAAGTAGCCCTGGAAAAAGACGGAATCCGCCTGCAGGCCGTGTTCAAGGACGTGAACTTCAAGGAGAAGCGCCGGGGGCGTGGGTCCATCTCAATTGGAGATCTCTGGCGATATGAAGTGGCGGCCTACAGGGTGGACAGGCTGCTGGGACTTGGACTGATACCAGTCACGGTTGAGCGTCAAGTAGATGGCGTCACGGGGTCGCTGCAGTACTGGGTGGATGGCTTGATCAGCTGGAAGGAAAAAGTGGAGCAGGGAATTATCCCTGGCAACTGGTGCCCCATGCAGCCACAGTATGAGTTGTTGAAAGTTTTTGATGGCTTGATTTACAACCAGGATAGAACCCAGCAGAACCTGACTTTCTTGCAGGACAACTGGACCATGATTCTGATTGATCACTCCCGCTCATTTGAACCCGACTGGAAATTTCCGCCGGCAGTTCAGAATGACCGTTACCTGGTGGTGCGGCCCGCTGTCGCAAGACGCCTGGAAAAAATCACGTTGGAAAATGTCCAGGCAGCGGTGGGTGATTACCTGAAGCCGCGTCAAGTCAAAGCGCTGGTCAAGCGGCGTGATCGCTTGCTGAAATATCATCTCGCCCTGCCGGAGGAATCGTCGCAGGAACCTGGTAAACGTTAACGCCAGCGCCTGGTATGTGGGGGCTTACTCGTCGACGATGATCAACTCAAACGTCTGGCTGACGATAAGGCCGTCGTAGTCGGTCGCCACTATCCTGATGTAGAGCGTCTCGCGGTGGCCCGGAGGTGGGTGCGCCTCGATGATGTGTTGATACGGATTCAGGCGCACCCAGTGCGGCAAGGCTGCGCCGCTTTCCTGCCGGGCATGCAGCGTGAGTACATCCCCGGCATCAGCATCCAGAAATGCATCCCGCGGGATAGGATGATGACTCTTGATGCCCGCCGTAACCGTCGCATTGGGTATTCGGCTGCCCACTGTCGGAGCACTATTGAATGCTGGCAGTGCCGCTTTTCGTGCGTACGCCTTGCCGATGAGGACCGCCGCACCGAGCATTATCAGGGACAGGAAAATGTTGAACAAAATGAAGCGATCATGACCCCAGCCCAGAAATTCCACGCCGACTAACACGGTAAAGGCCGAGAGCAAGTCTCCGAAGCGGAAAAACAAGGTATCGATGGCTGTTTTCCCTTCGTATTTGACCGCTCGGTCGGCAGGCAGCAACAGCACATTTCGGCAGGTATTGAGCAAGCTGTAATCCAGGCTCTTGATCGCAATTACGGCCCACTGCACTACCAGAAGCAGCGGAATGGTGGCCATCGCCATGTAGCCGAGGATAAAAATAACCGGTGTGATGACCACCGCAACGCGTACCCCAAACTTGATGATGATCCTGGAGACCAGCATGAGTTGGAAGGTCGCGCTGAGCAGGGTTACCCAGAACATGATATTTGCCTGGAATGCCCCCACCCAGCCCTCCCTGTCCTGGACAGGGAGGGCCATTGACGCAGTTTTTATGTAGTCATTCAGGATGTATTCGCCAGTTGCCTCGGACCAATTCAGCAAGACCACCAGTGCCGCGATAACTATCAGATAGGGGTCCCTGATAACCAGGGCCAGTCCACCAAAAATCTTTTCCGCGGCATCGGGCTTGTGTTCAAGGGATAGGGGCCGATTTGCATCAGGCACCGCGTTGCTCGACAGACGTGACAAGGGCATGGTCGATAGAAAAAATGCCGCGGATGCCAGGAGCAAACCATCCGCGCCTATGTGTTCGATGAGGTTCTTCGCAAGCAGGGCGCCGCACAGGGCCCCCAGGCTGATGCCAATCCCAATGACGGCAAACAGTCGTTGCCCGGTCTTGAGGTTGAAAAGGTCGGTGGCGAAAGCCCAGAACTGGGAGGTCACCATGACCGCCAGAATGCCGCTCCAGATAAACAGTGGGAACCCGATGTGAAGTGACATCTGGTGCGCAATATAGAAAGGAATCAGGCTCAAGCCGAGTATCAGGTTGACGCGTTGTATGATCAGGGACCGGTCCGGTAGCCGGAAAAGCACGCCATACAGGGGCAGCAAGAATATCAACAAGGCGGCTTGTATGCCGGAAGCATAGCTGCGCAGAGCCGCAGAGCCCTCGGTAATGATAAATGTTTCCCTGGCTGTGCGGGAGAGATAGTAGGCGCACATCAACAAAAAAGCGTGTAGCAGCAACCACGCTACGCTACGCCCCTCGCCAGGGCGAATGCGTGTAAACAGACTGACAAGCTTTTCGAAAGGCGAAAGCTCGCTTTCATTGATAATCACAAAAACATCCTGGCGAGGCCCCTGTCGCAGTCCGCTTTGACGTGATGACTACACATTCCAAATCTTGTTGAGAATTGCGCCCACTGCTTTGACCATGCCGAGAAGCACTTGTTCCGCACAAGTCAAACCTTAGCATAGGCAATAGACTAAGCGCTTCAAGGATTCCATGTCCACGCGAGGCTGGTGCTTTGTGACCGTAGGTTCGACCTGCCGATAGACTGCTCAAACCTGCCTGGGCGTCGGTGTGACTCGTGATTACCCTTGCTGTTTCTCGGAGTCCGCGCTCAGTCAGAGTTCATCCATGCAAGGGGGCG
>Ga0316195_10000988_pt1 | contig 12291 bp, 13 predicted proteins | sample Phised1_MG_FD_204937 | JGI IMG/M metagenome (GOLD analysis project Ga0316195, IMG submission 204937) | Coastal sediment microbial communities from Maine, United States - Phippsburg sediment 1 | ecosystem: Environmental > Aquatic > Marine > Coastal > Sediment | place: USA: Maine | collected... | reverse complement strand
AACCCCGGTCGGAAGAAGGGAGGCGAGGGTCCCGAGGGCGACGGAGACGATTGCCACCCTGAGGAAGGGCCAGCTCATCCGCCCTCCTCCGACTCCGGAACGGGTCCCGCACTTCCCCCGTCCGGGGCGGACGGAGCCCCCCCGGAGGCGTCTTTGGAGGGCTGGCCCTCCGAATTTGCCCCTGGGGCATCCTCCACCGGGCGCTGCCCCTCCCCGGGTTCCCCACCGAGTTGCGGGCCGTTCCCCGGGACCGCGGCCGGGCCGGGGCCGGGGACGCGACTCCCCTCCGGATCCGGGCCATCGGGACCGCCCCTTGCGGGCCCTTCGTCCCCTTCAGGGGGAGGATCCGGGTCCCCCTTCTCCGCTTCCTCGCCGGCCCGCTTCCGCCTCCAGATCAGCGTGGAGAGGTAGATGCTGAACTCGTAGAGGAAGAAGAGCGGGACCATCAACATGACGGTCAGGGTGACGACGTCGCCCGGAGTGAGGAAGGAGGCGGCGATGGTGATGGCCACGATGGCATGGCGACGCTTGGACCGAAGGAGCTCCGGGGTCACCAGGCCCAGGGCCGAGAGGATCATCACCACCACCGGAAGCTCGAAGATGATCCCGAAGCCCAGGAGGATTTTCGTAATGAGGGCCAACGTCTTCCCGATCTCGTATTGGGCCTCCATGAGGCCCCCTTCGAAGGTCTGGAAGAAGACGATGCTCACCGGCAGGGCAATGAAATAGGCGAGGGCCACCCCGGCAGCGAATAGAACCATACCCAGGTACAGGGCAGGGATGATGGCTCGCTTCTCATGCGCCTCGAGGGCGGGCGACAGGAAGGACCAGACCTGATAGACGATGATGGGGAAGGCCAGGATGACCCCGACCACCACGGAGAGCTTGAGGGTGATGAAGAAGGGATCGGCCGGGGAGAGGTAGATGAGCTTGAAATCGGGGTCGTCGGGGACGGCTGCCCGGATGGGCTCGATCAAAAGCTCGAGGACGTCCAGGTAGCGGATGAGGAGAAAACCCACGACCGTTCCCAGCACCACAGCCAGAAGACTCCAGAGGACTCGCCACCGGAGCTCCTCCAGATGGTCCAGGAAGGGCATCTCCCCCCGGCGCCGCGCTAGGTCTCCCAGATCACCCTTCATTCCCTTGCTTCGCTCAGAGTCCAAGCTCCGCTTGATCCCGGGCCTGGGCCTCCAGGCGCTGCCGGGTATTGAGGTCATCTACAAAGTCTTGGAACTCTTCGATGTCCTGGAAGTTCCTGTAGACCGACGCGAAGCGGACATAGGCTACCCGGTCCAGAGGCTTGAGACGGTCCATGACGAGCTCACCCACGAATGCGCTCGCGACCTCTACCCCCGCATGCCTGGAGAGCTCATCCTCAATCTCGTCCGCCAACGCCTCGATCTCCGAGGCTGACACAGGTCTCTTGGCGCAGGCGATCCGAAGGCTTCGGGTCAGCTTGTCCCGGTTGAATTCCTCTGCGCTCCCGTCCTGCTTCAGGATCTGAATGGGTCGAGCTTCCACGTACTCGTAGGTAGTGAAACGCTCACCACATTCCAGGCACTCCCGCCGACGGCGCACGGCCCGCCCCCCCCGGCTTGTCCGGGTGTCCACCACCCGATTCTCTGTGCCGTCGCATTGTGGGCAACGCATGGATCGTTCGGAGTCCAGGAGAAGAGTTGTCGACCCGGGGATGGATGGGCCGAAGTGTGTAGACCGGCCTAGGAGATCTCCGCCAGTCGCTCCCGGGCGAGGACCGCAGCGTCCGTCTCCGGATAACTGTCGATCACCAGCTGAAGGTACTGGCGGGCATCCGCCAAATTGTCCAGCTCGATGTAGATCACCCCCACCCGGTAGAGGGCATCCGGCACCTTTCGGGCCGTGGGATACAACTCACGGACCCCCAGGAAAGACTGAATCGCCTCTTCCAGTCGGTTCTCCTGGTAGAGGAGGTCGGCAAGGTAGTAACGGGCCTCCGGAGCCAACGGATCGTTGGGGTGGTCCTGGAGGACCGCCTGGAAAGCCCTTCGTGCCGAGTTGATGTTGCCCCGGTTGAAGGCCGCTACCCCGGCATTGAAGGTTCCCAGGGCCGCTTCCGAATCCGTCGTCGGCGGACCGGCCTGGAACTCCGGGTTCACGACCTGCCCGGGCTCCGTATCGGTCCGGATTGGAGACAGGCCGGGTGAGCGACGACCCTCCAACAGGTCCCGGAGGGTAGCCAGGGCCCGGAGGTTCTGACCGGTGAGCTCCTCGAGGGTGATGAGCTGCTGCTCGATCACCCGAAGCCGCCGGAGGATTTCACCTCTTGACTCGTAGAGGGCGTCGGACTGGCCCCGGAGGGTGTCCTGCACGGCCATGTTCAACCCTTGCAGCTCTGCGAGAGCAGCATCCTGCCGGGCTGCGAGATCCGAAACGGTGTCCCTAAGATCCCTGACATCCTTTTTCGTAGCACAACCCGACAGGGTCAGCCCCAAGAAAGCCAGGATCAGCCAGGAACTCCCGCGGCCCCGGGGCCCGGACAAGTGTCCGAAGCCCCGGAGCCGGGAAGGGATAAGATTCAGCATTCGCCTACGGATTCTGTCCCGGGTTGATGTCGTTCTGCCCGGCGGTGATCACGAATTCGGCCCGACGATTCTGAGCCCAGGCGCTTTCGTCACTCCCCATGGCGGCAGGGCGCTCCTCACCATAGGAGATGATGGAGAACCTCGACGCGTCCAGGCCGAAGTTGGTAAAGAAATCTACCACGGCCTGAGCCCTTCTGTTCCCCAGGGCGATGTTGTACTCGTTGGACCCCCGCTCATCGGCGTGGCCTTCGATCTGGAGCCGGACCCGGGGGCTGTTCCGGAGGATCTCAACCTTGCCCCTGAGAACACGCTCGGCATCGGGCCGGATTTCGGCCATGTCATAGTCAAAAAAGACCTTGGAGGTGAGGGCGTTCCGCGCCGCCTCGAGGGCTCGGGCAGCAGCCTCCGCGGCCCGGCGAGCCTCTTCAGCCCTCCGAGCCTCCTCGGCCCGGCGAGCCTCTTCAGCGGCGATGGAATCGCGCCGACGCTGTTCCAACTCCGCAGCGGTTGGCCCGGTGGGAGCTGGCGGTGGCGGCGGTTCCTTTTTGCAGGCACCCACGAAAAGGGCAGTGGCCAGCGCAGTAACGACGAAGCTACGGTATCTCATCCCAACTCCCAGTTAGAAACAAATGTTCCAAGCACGAACCATAGCGCACAAACGCCATGGAATCCAAGCTCAGCCCGGCCTGGTCGGAACCGAGCACACCCACAGGCATATACCTAAAAACCCACTGTCGCGCAATGTCTATCGTGTTGGGGACCCGAGGGAAGGAGACCAGGCCGGGTTCTTTGGCCGGATTCCCGTCACCATCGCCCTGATTCTCCCCGAGGCGGCATCCACGACGAAGAGGCCGAAGCCGTAACTCCGCTCTCCGGCAAATACCAGATGCCGTCCGTCGGGGGCCCAGCTCGGGTCCTCATTGTTTCCCTCAGCGGTGAGCTGAAGCACCCGGGCCCCCCTGGCTTCCACCTCCGCCACAAGGATCTGGAAGCGGCCGTACCGACCGAGCTTCCCGTGGAACGCGACCTTGGCATCCCGTGGTGACCAGTCCGGAGACGTGTAGTACCCGGATCCCCCGTACTCGTAAGGGGAAATGAGCTCCGCGTCCCCACCCTCCGCACCCATGACATAGATCTGAGGGATGCTCTCGCCGAGGCGATTGGACTGGAAGGCGATGCGACGGCCATCCGGCGAGTAGGACGGGGAGAGATCTTCCCACCTTCCTCCCTGAAGGTGGGTCAGACAACAGTCCCGCTCCCAATCATAACGGAAGATCCCCGTTCGGTTCAGCCCCAGGAGCCCGAAGGCGATTTCCCTTCCATTGGGATGGTAGGCGGGCGTGATGTGCTGCCCTTCCCTCTCGGGATTCAGGGCCCGTTCCTGCCCCGTCGCCAGATCCCGCTCGAAAACCCGGCTGGGCTCCCCATCCCGGTAGGAGATGTAAGCGAGCCTCTCCCCCGACGGGTGCCATGTGGGGGACATGGTGATGGTCTCATAATTGGTGATCCGCCTCAGGTTCTCCCCATCGGAGTCGATGAGGTAGAGCTCCTGGGGCTGATTCCCCCCCCCCATGGAGAAGGCGATGCGGGATGCGGCCATCCCGGGCTCCCCGAAGACCCACTCCACCACTTGGTCGCTGACCCGATGGACGGCCATGCGGAAGTCGTTGGATGCCGGATCCGGGAGGGGAAACCGCCCCCGCTCCTTCAGCTCGGCATACACCACGTCGTGGAGCTCCAGGACCAGGACCAGTCCCTCTCCCAGCCCCTCCACCTGCCCCGTGAGGAGCCAGGTGGCTCCCAGCTGGTCCCAGAGGTTGTAGTCGAGGCCCTCCCCCACCATGGAGGCCGGAATGGAGTCCATGAGGGCAAAACGATCCGAATACCTCAGGTCCCGGGCCATGATGGCCTCCACCTGGATCTCGGTTCCTCCCCCTCCATAGCGGCTGGAGAAGGGCTTGATGGCCAGGGCCGGCTCGAACCCGGCCTCATAGACCAGTCCCAGCCGGACGCCCGGGAAGGTATCCCTGACCTCCTGGCCGGTGCTCGATACCGGCGTCAGGGCAAGAGCCAGGGCGATGAAAGCGGCAGGGATCCAGGTCCGGGTTACTTCCCTCATTCGAGCCTTCCAAATCGGGTTGGGTTTGTGTCGATCATCACTGTAAGACGGATTCAGCCGTCCCATGGATGCACGATGTCATTCGGCTCCGGCAGCCGCCGGGAGGAGGTCACCTCGAAGATGATGGGGAACCGGTCCCGGCCAAGGTCGTCCGGCAGGGCGCCAAACCGCCCACGGCCGGCACACTCGATGGCCTCCATGACCGCGAAATCAAAGCCGGCATTCCCTGAACGGGACACGAATTCGATCCCCCCTCCATCCACGTTCCCATCCCTCTGGATGACGAAGTGTACGGAGGTCTTCAAGCCACCCGGACCGGAAAAGCGCATGCATCGGTCGATCTGACGAATGATGTTGTTGTAGTAGGCCGGGTAGTCCCGTCGGAGACCCTCGATGCGAACGTTGATGTCCTCCCCACCCTCTTCCTCCGTCGGTTCAGGGTCCCCTGCCTCGGTTTCGACGGGCTCAGGGGGCGGCGGGGTCGGGGTGGGGGTCGGTTTCTCCTCCTCCCGGACGGGGTCCTCCTCCACCACGGGTTGTGGCTTGGGCTCTTCCGGGAGCGGAATCGGATCCGGGGTTTCCACCACCACTTCCTCTTCCTGCACCGGCTGGGGAACCTCCGCTGCCCGGGCGGGGGGGGGAGAGACGATCTCGATCTGGTAGGTGACGAACTCCAGCTCCTTGGCCGAGGACACCTGGGCGGTCCACGCCACCAGCACGGCCACGACATGGACCCCTGCCGAAGCCGCCAGCGACTTTTTTCCCGGGCGTTCTCTGCGCCTCATGCTACCTTCCTCGAACCTCCGTCCTGGCCCCTACCCTCCATGGTCCACCCCTTCCCTCCCCGCTTCAGCGGCAAAGCAGGCTTCCGCTCCCAGCGTGTCACGTCACCGGATGGGGAGTGGCTCCCCCACCAGGGCAAAGGTGATCCCCTCGGTCTTCGCCACCGTGGCGATCACCCTGAGGACGGGGCCGTAGTTTGCCAGAGAGTCCGCCTGTATGTAGACCATCTGGGTCCCGGCGGCCCTCATCATCTGGGGGAGGGAACTCTCGAAAGCCTCCAACGGCACCGGCGTCCCCGCGATGTAGACCTGATCGTCCCGGTCCACCGTCACATAGAAGGCGTCCTGGTCGGCGGTGATGGGCGAGACATCGGCCCGGGGCACCTCGATCTCCACCCCGCCCTGAAGGGCCGGGGCGATGATGATGAAGATGACCAGGAGGGTGAAGGCCACATCGACCAGGGAGGTGACATTGATCTCCGCCCTGATGGGAAGGTCATCCCTCCGGCTCCCCCGTCCGCCGCCCCTCACGCCCGTGTCCTCCGGCAGGTCGAGGGCCGGCCCACCGCCTGTTCAGCGCCGCAATGCCCGCACATGATTCTTATACCTTCCCTTCCCGGGCCAACGTTCCGATGAACTCACTGGAGAAGCCTTCCAGCTCTCCCGTCACCAGATTCAAGCGGGCCACGAAGAAGTTGTAGGCCATGACCGCCGGGATGGCGACGAACAGCCCCGCCACCGTGGTGATGAGGGCCTCGGCCACGCCCGGAGCCACCGCCCCGATGTTCGTGGAACCGGTTGCGGTGATCCCCAGGAACGCGTTCATGATGCCGATGACGGTCCCCATGAGACCCAGGAGGGGAGAAACGGAGCCGATGACGGCCAGGCGGTTGAGGCCATGGGCCAACTCCTCACGCTCCTCGGCCTCTTCCTTCTCCAGGACCAGGCGAAGCGCCTCGAGCTGGGTGAGGGAGAGCCCTCCAGCCTGGGGGGACTCGGCCCGAAGGGCACCCGGACGGAGCTCACTGAAGAAGTTGACCCCCTGCTTGAATACCCTCCGGTACGGGGATTCCGGGAGATTGAGGGAGGCCTTGTACGCGTCCGCCAGCGTCTGGGCCTTCTCCATCACCTCCAGGAAGGTGTCCCCCAGCCGCCTGACCTCCCGGAACTGCCGCCATTTCCAGAAGATGACCCACCAGCTGAGAAAGGAAAAACCGGCCAGGACCAGGAGCACCAGCTTGGTGGGAAGTGTTCCCCCGATCACCATTCCCCAGACGGAGGTGGGCGCGCGGGCCTGAAGGACCAGGAGAGATGCGTGCAGCTCCGCGGAGGCCGCAGCAGCCGGGGTCAGGGCGATGATCACTGCGGCCTGGGCCGCACCGAGGAGTCTCCTCATCGGGTGGTCTCTCTCTCCTTGGCGATGTGCTCGTAGGTTTCCCGGAGGCCTTCCTTCAGCGTCCATCTGCAAGTCCAACCCCGGGTCTGAAGTCGTCGTGCGTCCAGGGTGCTGTGCCGTAGCTCACCCGGCCGAGCTTCCTCGTGTTCACGGCCGGGTCGGCTGCCGGAAACCTCCTCCAGAATGTCCGCCAGCAGATTCACGCTCGTCCCTGCTCCCGTACCCACGTTGAAGGCAACGGCGTCCAGACCTGGAAGCCCTGGGGAAGCGTTGCCTGCGCCCTTGGTGAGATCCAGGTCGGAAACCACCATGTTGGCCCCCACCACGTCCTTGACGAAGACGTAATCCCTCGTCTGCTCTCCATCCCCGAACACGGTGAGGGGTTTACCTGAAAGGAGGCGGTTGCAGAAGATGGCTACCACCCCCGCCTCCCCATGAGGGTCCTGCCGGGGCCCGAAGACATTCCCATACCGAAGGGCCACATAATCCATCCCGTGGACCGTGCGGTAATAGTTCAGGTAGAACTCGCTGGCGAGCTTGGTCACGCCGTAGGGAGAGAGGGGAAGCTTGGGAGCCGTCTCCGGCGTGGGCCTCTCCTCCGGCTCTCCATAGACGACCCCGCCGCTGGACACGAGGACGAAGCGGCTGGTCCCGGTCTCCCGGGCTCCTTCCAGGAGATTCAGCAACCCCAACAGGTTGACCTGAGCATCAAACTGGGGGTCCGTGACCGACACCCGCACATCGATCTGGGCCGCGTGGTGATTTACCAGATCGAACTTCACTTCCCGGAAAAGGTCCCTGATTCCTTCGTCACGGATGTCCATTTCGACGAAGGTGGCATCGGCCGGAACATTTTCCCGTCTTCCGCTGGATAGGTTGTCCACCACCCACACCCGGTCCCCCTGAGCGAGATAGGCGTCGGCAACGTGGCTTCCGATGAAGCCGGCGCCGCCGGTGACGAGGACTTTCCTGGACGAATCGCTCATGTCACTCCGAAATGGGTGGGGCTTGCAGGGATCATTCCAGTCGTTCTGACCGGTTCAAGTTGTGCCCGGGCTCGGGGCCCAGGGGGGCCGGAAACATCTGGTATTCCGGGGAGACTCACCTCCGGAATCGGCCCAAAGATAAAGGAAAGGCTCCAGCCCCTGAAGGGACTGGAGCCCTGCCGTCTGAGCCGAAACGGGACAACCGAAGCGATCCGGGCCGCCGTCGCCGTTCCGGGGCACGAATCATTGCATCTTCTTGACCAGGTGGGCCTGGGATCCAACCCTGAGAATCGGATCGGTCACCGTGATGACCCTCGCTGAGGAAACCTGGCCGTTCACGAGAACCACCTGGAGGCGGGCCGCCTCATCACCGGACCATCCATCCCCCTGATTCACAAAAACCGAGAACTCGTCCCCGGGCTTGATCCCTTCGGCTTCCCCGACGTCCAGGAAGGCTACGGACCCGATGCCGAACACCGCCCGATAGAGGTTGAAGCCCAACAAGGTCCCAGTGACGTCGCTCTCGACCTCCCGGGCAACGACTCCGGGCCTGAGGTCGTAGCCCGGTGCCATTCGGAGCCGCTGCCCCAACCGAACCCGGTCGAACTCAGCGGCAACCATGGCCACGACGCCGGCATCCTGCACGGCCGTCACGGTGAGGATTCCGGTGGGCCTGACCACCGTGCCCAGTTCCTCCTCTGCCCTCCCGATCACGAAGGTCTGGAGGAGATCCCCGACCTGAAGCTCGACTCCCTCATCCAGCTCGATCTGGAGATGCTCGAAGAAGCGGGCGCGATCCCGGGGCGTGGCATCCATGTCCACGGCCTCGAATCGGGCCAGGGTGCCGACAGCCGGGAGATCTTCCTCCCAATCCTCCAACCACGGTGTGGAGTAGACCACACCCCTCGGCACGGAATAGAGAAGGTCCGCATGGTCTGTCCTTACCCCGGAGACCACGGACGTCTCAGGATCGACGTAGAAAGCCGTTCGATCACCCAGCGAGGGGATCGGCATGACGCAGCCCCGGTCCCCTCCCTCCCCCTCCCAGAAGACGGTCCGATTTCCCGGGAGCGGGCATGGTGGGGCGTTCGTCGCCCCTCCGGGTCCCTGCCTCGCCCCAGCCCCGGCCTGCTGGCCCGGGGCCACCACCGTGACGTCCTGGATCTGAACCTGCCCTGGTGCCTCGGCCCCGGCCTGAGCCTGAGCCTGAGCCTGCGCCCCCTCGAGGCCCGGGATGATGAAGATCTGCCCGGGGTAGATCCAATGGGGGTCTTCGATCCGGTCCCGATTGGCCTCATAAATTAGCGGCCAACGGAAAGGATTTCCGAGATACTGTTCGGCAAGATCCCAGAGCGTATTTCCCTTCACGACCTCGTGGGTCACCTGCTGGGTCGTGGAGATCTCCTGGGCAGGTGCCAAACTCGGAAGAATACACAGGGCCGTAATGGCGGCCGCAGACCGGAACATGATGGGTTCCTTTTGCTGATGGGACAGGCGCTTAGCAACGCTCGTCAACAACCCGAAAATACCCGTCCGCACATGGGTGGTCAACGAATTTTTCCAAATTGACTACAAGTGTTTCCCGTCCCGAGGTCTCGAAATGCTTGCGAGGAGGGCAAAAAGACCCTCAATACTCCCAGGAAAAAGCTGCACTTTCCGGGCCAATAAAACGCCCGCCCTCGGGTCCGTGGCCCAACCGGGGCGCCCAATCAGAGCCCCTTCACCAGGATGCGAGCGTCCTCTCGTGGCTGTCGGTAATAGTCCTTGCGCACGCCCACCTGGGCGAACCCCCGGGAGAGATATAGATCGTAGGCCCGGTAATTCGACGTTCGGACCTCCAGGAAGAGACTCTCGACCTGATTGGCCTTGGCGTCGAGAAGAACGCGGTCCAGGAGGGCCGACCCGACGCCCCTCCCCCGGAATCCCTCGACCACGGCCAGGTTCGCCAGCTCACCCTGTTCCAGGACCCACCAGACGACTGCGTAGCCCACGACCCCGAACTTCGGGTCCTCCGCAATCAGAATGTGCGCATTGCCCTGGGATATCAGAGACCGGAAGGTTTCCGGGTGCCAGGGGTTCGAGAAGGCCCGGGCTTCGATGGCCGCCACCTCGTCCGCGTCCGTGATTTCTGCAAGACGTATGAGGACGGGAGCAGGGGAAGGGGAGCCGGCCTCCTCATCCCTGCGAATCCTATCCTCAGCGGTAGCCATCAGCCCTCCATTCCCTTCCTCGTCTTCCACATCCTCTCGGCCCCGGAAGCCCTCAGGTACTCTGGTTCCCACCGGCCCGGGTCATCGAGGGGAGGCGTATCCGGGTGGAGGGACAGGAGCCGAATGAGCCCGCTGGCGGTCGGTTGGCCGAATGGGGGCGGGAGGACCGGGAATCCGGCCTCTTCCAGGATCGTCTGATGCCGGAGGGCTCCGTCCCCCATAAACAGGGCGCCGGCGGGGAGCCCGTTATCCAACACCTCCCCCACCGTCGAAGCCTGGGGCTCCAGGAGAGTCTCCAATCTCCCCCCGGAAAGACTGAACGCGGCAGCGTAGACCCGATCCCCCCGAGCATCGAAGAGGACACACCTGGGCCTGGGCGTGTCGAAATCCGAGGAGAGGCCACCCTCAGTCGGACTTCGACGCCATGCAGGGTGAGATCGGTGGGAAGACCCCAGGCTCGAGCCGTCCTCCATGGCGGCTGCAGCCAGGGACGAGAATGCCCAAAGGGGGAGGTTCAGGGCCCTGGAAAATCCCTTGGCGGTTGCGGCTGCGACCCGGACACCCGTAAAGGAGCCAGGTCCGGCTCCAACCAGGATTCCTGACAATTCACCCCGGTCCGCGCCAATCTCCTCCATGAGACCTTGAATGCGGGGTATCAGCAGGGAGGCATGCTCCTCCTCTGCCCGGAGGGAAACCCGGGCCAGGACTTCCAGACGCCCCGGGTCCCCGCCAACACGAGTGGCCAGGGCTGCCGACCCCTCCCGGCCGGCGGTGTCCATGGCCAGGAGGAGGCCCCGGAAGGGATCGACCAGCGCCCCGGTCCCCTCCCTTTCGGTCCTCCTTGTAGCGGCCGTCATTCCGCGGTCTCCGAACCTTGGAGGCGGACGGGGAAGCCTGGAAGGTGCGGTGGATCCCCGAACCGTGAGACCTCAACGGACCTCAGGTTGGGCACTTTCTCAGAAACCACGAGATCGATCTCCCATCGGTCATGGGGGAGGAGCTCCCGGGCCCGTTCCGGCCACTCCACCAGGACGAGCTCCCCGGCGGCCCCCAGTTCTTCCCATCCGAGCTCCCATAGCTCTGCGGAGTGTTCGATCCGATATAGATCCATGTGAACCAGGGGTACACCCCTCTGAGTGGGGTAGCGGAACACGAGATTGAAGGTCGGGGACGGGATGGGGCCTTCGACCCCGGCCCCCCGGGCGACGGCCCGGGCAAGAACCGACTTTCCCGCACCCAAAGGCCCCTTCAGGCCAAGGAATACGGGGCCGGAGATATCCCGGCCGATCCGGTTCCCCCACCGTACCAACTCCCCTTCCGAGAGGATCATGATCGTGCGGCCTCCCTGAGCTCCTCCGCCAGAGACCTGCGACTCCTCACACCCTTCCCCTTCTTCCCATCCTCCTCTGCCTTCAACTCGAAGAGTTGGTCCCGGAGAAGGGCAGCCCGTTCGAAATCCAGGGCTTCCGCGGCCTGCCGCATCTCCTCCTCCAGAATCTTGACATACTCCTCCCGGTTGACCTCATCGGCATAGCTCGCCGGAGATTCCTTCACCGCCATGGGAGCAGCCCGGGCGTCGGCCACTCTGGTGCTGAATTGGATCTCCTGCACCGATTTCTCGATGGTGCGGGGGGTGATCCCGTGTTCCTGGTTGTACGCCAGCTGGATTTCCCGCCGCCGATTCGTCTCCTCCAGGCATTTCCTCATGGATGCGGTGATCCGATCGGCATACATGATGGCCCGCCCCTCGACATTGCGGGCGGCCCGGCCGATGGTCTGGATGAGTGACCGGGCGTCCCGAAGGAAACCCTCCTTATCGGCATCCAGAATGGCTACCAGGGACACCTCCGGGAGGTCCAAACCTTCCCGAAGAAGGTTGATCCCCACCAGGACGTCGATCTTCCCCAGGCGAAGAGAGCGGAGGATATCCATGCGTTCGATGGTATCCACCTCCGAGTGCATGTAACGCACCCTCACCCCAACGGAGGCCAGGTACTCCGAGAGGTCCTCCGCCATGCGCTTGGTCAGCGTGGTGACTAGGACGCGCTCTCCCGCCTTCTCCCTCTCCCGGATCTCCCCGAGAAGGTCATCCACCTGGCCCTTCACCGGCCTGACGTCCACCTCCGGGTCCACCAGTCCCGTGGGCCGGATGATCTGCTCCACCACCACTCCCCCGGCCTTCTCCAACTCCCAGTCGGCGGGGGTGGCGCTGACGAAGATCGCCTGGTTCAGGATTC
>Ga0316195_10000987_pt1 | contig 12294 bp, 13 predicted proteins | sample Phised1_MG_FD_204937 | JGI IMG/M metagenome (GOLD analysis project Ga0316195, IMG submission 204937) | Coastal sediment microbial communities from Maine, United States - Phippsburg sediment 1 | ecosystem: Environmental > Aquatic > Marine > Coastal > Sediment | place: USA: Maine | collected... | reverse complement strand
CGATGTTCCTGATCTCGAACGCATACGCGCAGGCGGCCCCGGCCGCCCCGGCAGGCGCCGAATCGTCGTTTATGTCGATCGGCTTCATGGTGCTGATCTTCGTCGTCTTCTACTTCCTGCTGATCCGACCGCAGGTGAAGCGGCAGAAGGAGCACAAGACCATGGTCGAGGCCCTGAAGAAGGGCGACGAGGTGCTGACGGCCGGCGGCGTGGTCGGCAAGATCGTCGAGATCAGCGACCAGTACGTCACGTTGCAGGTCGCTGCCGTCAACGGCCAGCCCGTCAACCTGTCGATGCAGCGCTCCGCCGTGCAGACGCTGCTGCCCAAAGACACCTTCAAGCCGGCCTGAGGCCGGCGGCGCCCAGCGCCGCTGTCCGTGTCGCCGCTAGCCGATGAATCGCTATCCGCTCTGGAAGTACATCGTCATCCTGGTCGCCCTGCTGCTCGGGGCGGTCTACACGCTGCCCAACTTCTTCGGTGAGTCACCGGCCGTGCAGGTGTCGTCGGCGAAGTCGACCGTCAAGGTCGATCCGGCGCTGATGGCGCGGGTCGAAGGCGTTCTGAAGGACGCGAAGATCGCGCACGAAGGCACCTACTTCGACACGATCGGCCTGAACTCGACCATCCGGGTGCGCTTCCGGGATGCGGACACTCAGCTCGCGGCCAAGGACCTGATCCAGAAGGCGCTCGACCCCAGCCAGGACGACCCCGCCTATGTGGTCGCGCTCAACCTGGTGTCGAACACGCCGCGCTGGCTGACGAGCCTGCGCGCGCTGCCGATGTACCTCGGCCTGGACCTGCGCGGTGGCGTTCACTTCCTGATGCAGGTCGACATGCGGGCCGCGGTGGACAAGCGGCTCGACACGCTGGCTTCCGACATTCGCACCCTGCTGCGCGAAAAGAACATCCGGCACGCCGGCATCAACAAGACGCCCACGTCGATCGAGATCAAGTTCCGCGACCTCGAGACGCGCACCCGCGCCGAGGACCAGATCAGGGGCCAGGTGCGGGAGCTCACGCTTCGCGAAGAGGGCAGCGGCGACAACCTCGCGATCGTCGCGACCCTGGCGCCGGCGGCCCAGAAGGAGATCCAGGACAACGCACTGCGGCAGAACATCACGACGCTGCACAACCGGGTCAATGAACTGGGCGTGGCGGAGCCGGTCATCCAGCAGCAGGGCGCCGAGCGCATCGTCGTGCAGCTGCCCGGGGTGCAGGACGTCGCGCGCGCCAAGCAGATCCTCGGCCGCACGGCGACGCTCGAGATCCGCATGGTCGACCAGGAAGCGATGGCCGCCGGCACGCCCGGCGCGCTGACCGTGCCCGAGCGCAAGGGCGGCGTGGTGACGCAGACGCCGCTGAAGCGCGAAGTGGTCGTCACCGGTGACCAGCTGAACGGGGCCTCGGCTACGCTCGACCAGAACCAGCGGCCAGCCGTGTCGGTCCGGCTCGACGAAGCCGGTGGCCGCGCGATGCGGGCGATCACGCGCGACAACATCGGCAAGCTGATGGCGATCGTGCTCTACGAAAAGGGCAAGGGCGAGGCCATCTCGGTGGCCCGCATCCAGGGCGAATTCGGCAACCAGTTCCAGATCACCGGCAACTTCACGGTGCAGGAGACCTCCGATCTGGCGCTGCTGATCCGCTCCGGATCGCTCGCGGCCCCGATGGAGATCATCGAGGAACGCACGATCGGCCCCAGCCTCGGCAAGGAGAACATCGAGCGCGGCTTCCGCTCGACGCTGTACGGCTTCACCGCCATCGCGCTGTTCATGATCTTCTACTACCGGGTGTTCGGCCTGATCTCCGTCGCCGCCCTGTCGGTCAACATGATGCTGCTGACGGCGCTGCTGTCACTGCTGCAGGCCACCATGACGCTGCCGGGCATCGCGGCCATGGCGCTTGCCCTTGGCATGGCGATCGACGCCAACGTGCTGATCAACGAGCGCGTGCGCGAGGAACTGCGCAACGGCCGCACGCCGCAGCAGGCGATCGCCGAGGGCTACGAGAAGGCGTTCGCGACCATCCTCGACTCGAACGTGACGACGCTGATCGCCGGCATCGCGCTGCTGACCTTCGGCTCGGGCCCGGTGCGCGGCTTCGCCATCGTCCACTCGCTGGGCATCGTGACGTCGATCTTCTCGGCGGTGTTCGTATCGCGCGCGATGGTCAACCTGGTGTACGGCTCGCGCAGGAAGCTGGCGGCGCTGTCAGTCGGCCAGGTGTGGAAACCCGGCGCCTAGGCGCGCAGGAACGCAAAGGGAAGGTTCATGGAGTTCTTCCGCATTCGCCGCACGATTCCGTTCATGCGGTATTCGCTGATCCTGAACGCGATCTCGCTGATCTCGTTCCTGCTGGCGGTCGGCTTTCTCGTGGTGCGCGGGCTCAACCTGTCGGTGGAGTTCACCGGCGGCACCGTGATGGAGGTTTCCTACCAGCAGGGAGCGAACCTCGAGCAGATCCGCGGCGCGATCGAGAAGAAGGGCTGGGGCGAGTTCCAGGTGCAGACCTTCGGCACCTCGCGCGACGTGATGATCCGGCTGCCGCTGGAAAAGGGCTTCACTTCCGGCCAGCAGGCCGAGCGCGTGATGCAGACCCTGAAGACGCAGGACCCGACGGTCGAACTGCGCCGAGTCGAGTTCGTCGGCCCGCAGGTGGGCGAGGAACTCGCGCACGACGGCCTGCTCGCGCTGCTGATGGTCGTCATCGGCATCATGATCTACCTCGCCTTCCGCTTCGAGTGGAAGTTCTCGGTGGCGGCGATCATCGCGAACCTGCACGACGTCGTCCTGGTGATCGGCGTGTTCGCGATCTTCGGCTGGGAGTTCTCGCTGCCGGTGCTCGCTGCCGTGCTCGCGGTGCTCGGCTACTCCGTCAACGAGTCGGTGATCATCTTCGACCGGGTGCGCGAGCACTTCAAGAAGATGCGCCGTGCGAGCACGGTGGAGGTGATCGACTCGGCCATCACGGCCACGATCTCGCGGACGATCATCACGCACGGTTCGACGCTGTGCATGACGCTGGCGATGCTGTTCTTCGGCGGCCCGGCCCTGCATTACTTCGCGATGGCGCTGACGATCGGCATCCTGTTCGGCGTCTACTCGTCGGTCTTCGTGGCGGCCGCCATCGCCATGTACCTCGGCGTCAAGCGCGAGGACCTCGTCAAGGCGGTCAAGAAGGACGACGAGCAGGCCATCGTGCCGTAGGCGCGGCATGGAGGGCGAGCCGACCACGCGCGTCTGGGACCTGCCCACGCGGGTCTTCCACTGGACGCTCGCCGCGCTCGTCCTGTTCTCCTTCGTGTCAGCGAAGATCGGCGGCGCGTGGACCGAGTGGCACTTCCGCTCCGGCTACACGATCCTTGCGCTGCTGGTCTTCCGGGTGCTCTGGGGCTTCGCCGGCAGCCGCTATGCGCGGTTTTCCGCCTTCGTACGCTCCCCAGGCGCCGTCTGGCGCTACCTGCATGCGCCCGACAGCCCCCTGGCCGGTCACAGCCCGCTCGCGGCGCTTTCGGTGCTGGCGATGCTTGCCGCCCTGCTGCTGCAGGGCAGCGCCGGCCTCTTTGCAAACGACGCCATCGCGAACGAAGGTCCGCTTGCCCGGCTGGTCAGTTCGGCGGCAAGCGACCGCCTGACCACGGTGCACCGCTGGGGCGAGAAGGTGCTGATCGCGCTCGTCGCGCTGCACCTGGCGGCGGTCGCCTACCAGGAATGGCGCAAAGGCCGCCGCCTCGTGTGGCCGATGATCACCGGCGATGCCCGCATCGCGGCACCGCCCGCCCGGGATGACGCAGGCATGCGACTGCGCGGCGCCGTCTTGTTTGCCCTGGCCGCCGCGCTTGTCGCCTTTGTCGTGACGCGCTAGGCGCGCCCCGGCCTAGTCGCGCCGGAACTCGTCGTGACAGCCCTTGCAGGCCTGAGCGGTCGACTGGAACGCCGAGCGGGTTGCTGCCGCGTCGCCGGACTTCGCGGCCTCGTTGAGTTTCGCCACCTGGGCATTCAGCTTGTCCGCGTTCTCCTTGAACTTGGCCGACTGTTTCCAGATCTCCGGCTTGGCGCGCGAGTTTGCCACCATGTCCGACCCTTCCGGGAAGGCCGTGAAGAACAGCCGGTTCAGGGTGTCCAGGACCGCCGCATTGGTCGCGATGGCCTGCATGTCGGGCTTGTCCGACTTCAGCTGGGCGTTGATCCTGCCCATGTGCGCGCCCTGCAGCGTCATCACCGAGGACCGGTACTTGTAGGCGTCCTCGGGCTTGGCGAACTGGGCCGATGCCGGCACGGCGACGGCCAGCATCAGGGCAGCAACGAACAACTTGCTCTTCATTTCGGATCTCCTCTTCGTTGGCAGCGTTTCACGGTCGGGAGGCCGTCATCGCGGCGCCCCCTCCGACACCCCTTAACACCGCACGCGCCCGAACTATTCCGGGCCGCCCGGAATTCCCCGGCGGCCCTGCGGCGAACCGCCGCAAGGGAACGCCAGCGGGACGACGGTCAGGCACGCCGAGCGAGTTCGCCCGCCTTGCCAAGGTAGTCGGCAGGCGTCAGCGCCAGCAGGCGGTCGCGCGCTTCGGCCGGGATGGACAGGCCGCGGATGAAGGCATGCAGGGCGTCGCGCGTGATGCCCTGGCCGCGCGTCAGCGCCTTCAGTTGCTCGTAGGGGTTCTCGACGCCGTAGCGGCGCATCACCGTCTGAACCGGCTCGGCGAGCACTTCCCAGGCGTCGTCCAGGTCGGCGCGCAACCGCGTTTCGTTCACTTCCAGCTTTCTCAGCCCGCGCAAACATGCGTCGTAGGCGACCAGCGAATATCCGAAGGCCACGCCGAGGTTGCGCAGCACGGTTGAGTCGGTCAGGTCGCGCTGCCAGCGCGAGACAGGCAGTTTCTCGGCCAAGTGCCGCAACACGGCGTTCGCCAGCCCGAGGTTGCCTTCGGAATTCTCGAAGTCGATCGGGTTGACCTTGTGCGGCATGGTGGAGGAACCGACCTCGCCCGCCTTCAGCTTCTGCTTGAAGTAGCCCAGGGCGATATATCCCCACAGGTCCCGATCGAGGTCGAGCAGGATCGTGTTCGCACGGGCGATTGCATCGAACAGTTCCGCCATGTAGTCGTGCGGTTCGATCTGGATCGTGTGCGGATTGAAGGTCAGCCCGAGGCCCTCGATCAGTTCGCGCGCGAAGCGTTCCCAGTCGACGCCCGGACAGGCCGCCAGGTGCGCATTGAAATTGCCGACCGCGCCGTTCATCTTGGCGAGCAGCGGCACGCGCGCGATGCCGTCGATCGCGTTGCCCAGGCGCACGGTGACGTTGGCGAACTCCTTGCCGACCGTCGTCGGAGTGGCCGGCTGCCCGTGCGTGCGCGACAGCATCGGCAGGTCGGCGTACAGGTGCGCGTATTCGCGCAGCTGCGCGTGGATCGCGCGCAGGCGTCCCTGCAGGACGAAGCGGCCGCGCTCGAGCATCAGCGCGTGCGAGACGTTGTTGATGTCCTCGGAGGTGCAGGCGAAGTGGATGAATTCGGCCGCCTTGCCGAGGGCAGCGCCCGCGCGCGCCTTGATGAAATACTCGACTGCCTTGACGTCGTGGTTGGTCTCCGCCTCGATCGTCTTGATCTCGGTGCAGTCCTCGATGCTGAAGTGCACGACCAGCTGGCGCAGGTCCACCTGCAGCGACTCGGGAAGGGGAGGAAGCTCGGGCAGGCCGAGCGCGGACAGGGCGATCAGCCACTCGATCTCGACCCGCAGGCGTTCGCGCATGAAGGCGAACTCGGAGAAGACGTCCCGCAGTTCGCCGGTCTGCCGGCCATAGCGGCCGTCGAGCGGCGAAATCGCGGTCAGGGAGAGCAGTTCGAGGGACACGCCGGCGGCGCAGGACGAGGGCCTGGGAAGTGAAATCAGTGTAGCAAACGCCCACCCCGATCCGCGCGTTGCCAGGCGCGCGTTCTTGCGAACGGGCGCGGCGCCGATATACTCCAACGCCTACTTCCCAGGTGGTGCCGCTCCCGTGTCCAAGAACATCCGCCTCGTCGGCTCGCTGACGAGCCCTTACGTGCGCAAGGTCCGCATCGTGATGGCGGAAAAGCGCATCGAGTACCACCTCGACCTCGAAGACGTGTGGGCGCCGGGAACCAGCATCCAGGAAGCCAATCCGCTGGGCAAGGTTCCCTGCCTGATCATGGAGGACGGCGGCGCCGTCTTCGATTCGCGCGTCATCGCCGAGTACCTGGACACCGTCACCCCGGTGGCCAAGCTGCTTCCCGCAACCGGAAGGGAGCGAGCCGAGGTCCGGACCTGGGAGGCGCTCGGCGACGGCATGCTGGACGCCGCCATCCTTGTCAGGCTGGAACAGACCCAGCGGCCGGCAGAGCAGCAGAGCCAGAAGTGGATCGACCGCCAGATGGGCAAGGTCCACGCCGGCCTGGCGGCGATGAGCCGCGGGCTGGCAGAGAAGCCGTGGTGCAACGGTCACGGCTACACGCTGGCCGACATTGCCGTTGGCTGCACGCTGGGGTATCTCGACTTCCGTTTCCCGCACATCGACTGGCGCACGCAGTATCCGAACCTGGCCCGTCACTACGCGAAGCTGGCGGCGCGCCCGGCGTTCGTCGAAACGCAACCCCCGGCCTGACCTGACGCGCCGGGTCCGGCCCTAGGCGAAGTCGGGCCCGATCAGGTCGATGCGATCGGTGCAGAACGCATCGACGCCCCAGCCGAGCAGTTCCCGCGCACGCCCGGGCTCGTTCACCGTGTAGCAGAACAGCCAGATGCCGGCATCCTTGACGGCGGCGGCCAGGCTCGCCGTCAGGTGACGCTGGTTCGTGTGCAGCGCCACGCAGCCGAGTTCATCCAGGCGCGGGCGCCAGTCGCCGGCACCCGGTCGACCAGCCAGCCGCGCGGCAGGTCGGGAACGGCGTCGCGTGCCGCGATGAGCGCTTCGATCGAGAACGACGACAGCAGGGGCACGCCGGGAACCGCCGACTCCTGCCGGTCGCCGCCCGGCCGCAGCTGATCCGAAAATGCGCGCGCCACCTGCAGTGCCACCATGCGGCCGGTCGCCGCCTCGCGACCGGGCGCCGGCTTGATCTCCACATTCGCCCAGACACCCTCCCGGCGGCACAAGGCGAGCGTTTGCTCGAGCGTCGGCACGGGTTCCCCGGCGAACGCCGGCGAGTGCCAGCGGCCGACGTCGAACTGCGCGAGCTCGGCCGCCTTGAAGTCGGTCACCGCGCCGGTCCGGCCCGCGGTCCGGGCGAGCGTCGGGTCGTGCATCAGGATCGGCGTGTCGTCGGCCGGCAACATCGCATCGAACTCGACCGCGCGGAAGCCGTGCGCGATACCGGTGCGGATCGCGCCAAGCGTGTTCTCCGGCGCGAGGACGCCACCGCCGCGGTGCGCCAGCACGCGCGGGTAGGGCCAGGCAGGGTGCTTGTTCATGGCTGCGCCTCGCGGCGGCGACGGACATACACGACCTTTTCCACGCGCGCCACGATCATGTTGTCGTCGTCCTTGATGTCCGTCCTGAACAGGTGCAGGTGCTTGTCCCCGGAGGCCGTCATCCGCAAGATCTGATCGAGGTCCTCGTCCGACAGCTCGAACCGCGCCCACACCCGGCCGCGCCCGGGCGCGACGTAGTCGATCGAACCGGCCTTGTCCCACACCAGGTAGTCATCGCCGAGGTTCGCGGTCACCATCAGCGCGAAGAACGGATCGGCCATCGCATACAGCGATCCGCCGAAGTGGGTGCCGCGATTGTTCCTGTTGTAGAAGCGCAGGGGCATTTCCACCGTGATGCTGCGCAAGTCCGCCCCGACATGGCGAACACGGATCCCGGCACCGCGGTAGGGCGGCCACAGGCTCATCGCGAAGCGCAGCACGCGCGGCGAAAGCGGCAGAGGCATCCCGCAAGTCTACGAAACGCCGCCGGTCCGCGTTTGCTACCCTCGCGACCGATGAACGCATTGAGCCATCTTCGCGTGCTCGACCTGACGCGGGTGCTCGCCGGTCCGTGGTGCACGCAGCTGCTGGCCGACCTCGGCGCCGACGTCATCAAGGTCGAGCGTCCCGGCAGCGGCGACGACACGCGCGCCTGGGGACCGCCCTACCTGAAGGACGGCGCGGGCGCGGAGACCAGCGAAGCCGCGTACTACCTGTCGGCCAACCGCGGCAAGCGCTCGGTCACCGTCGACCTGGCCCACCCGGACGGACAGCGCGTGGTGCGCCAGCTCGCCCAGCACACCGACGTGCTGGTGGAAAACTACAAGGTCGGCCAGCTGGCGCGCTACGGCCTCGACTACGCCGCGCTCGCCGCGCTCAACCCGCGCCTCGTCTACTGCTCGATCACCGGCTTCGGCCAGACCGGCCCGCACGCCGACCGCGCCGGCTACGACTTCATCATCCAGGCGATGGGCGGCTTCATGTCGATCACGGGCGAGCGTGACGACCTTCCCGGCGGGGGGCCCCAGAAGGCAGGCGTCGCCGTTTCCGACCTGATGACCGGGATGTACTCGACGGTCGCGATCCTCGCCGCGCTTTCGCACCGCGAGCGGACGGGACAGGGGCAGCACATCGACATGGCGCTGTTCGACGTGATGCTCGCGATGCTGGCGAACATGAACATGAACTACCTGACGTCCGGCCAGGCGCCAGGTCGCGCGGGCAACGCCCACCCCAACATCGTCCCCTACCAGGTGTTCGAAGCTGCCGACGGCCATGTCGTGATCGCCGTCGGCAACGACGGACAGTTCGCCAAGTTCTGCGAAGTGGCCGGCTGCCCGCAGTTCGCGAGCCATGCCGACTACGTCCGCAACGCCGATCGCGTCCGCAACCGCGCGGCGCTCATCGCCGCGCTCGAGCCGATGGTCCGGGCGCGACCCGTCGCCTTCTGGGTCGAGCACCTTGAGGCGGCGGGCGTGCCCTGCGGGCCGATCAACAACATCGCGCAGGCCCTCGCCGACCCGCAGGTGGCGGCCCGTGCGCTGCGCGTCGACCTGCCGCACCCGCTCGCGGGCACCGTGCCGCTGGTCGCCAATCCGATCAAGCTGTCGGCAACGCCCCCGGCATACGAGCGCGCGCCGCCGACACTCGGCCAGCACACTGACGAGGTGCTGCGCGAATGCGGCCTGGCGCCGGAGGAGATCGGCCGCCTGAAGTCGCTGCGCGTCGTCTGATGGCTGCGCGCCGATTCGTCGTCCGCGGCATCGTCCAGGGCGTGGGCTTCCGACACGCGCTTTGCCGCGAAGCGGTGCGGCTCGGTCTTGCCGGCTGGGTGCGCAACCGCCGCGACGGGACCGTGGAAGCGCTGGCGGTGGGCAGCAACCATGCACTCGACGCGCTGCATCGCTGGTCCCAGCGTGGTCCCGCGGCGGCCCGCGTCGAGGCCGTCGAGGCCGTCCCGCTGACGCCGGCGGAAGAGGAAGCGTTCGACCCGCCGGCCGGAACGGAGTTCAGGCAGGTCGCGACGGCCTAGCCGCGAACACGCTGCGGTCGAACGCGGGATTCAGCCGGGCCGTCAGGATGTGGTCGCGCCATGCCCCGTCGATGTACAGGTAGTCGCGCGCCAGCCCTTCGCGCTCGAAGCCGAGCCTCTGCAACAGGCGACCACTGCGTTCGTTGTTCGGCACGTAGTTGGCCTGGATCCGGTGCAGGCGCAGCACCGTGAACACGTGGTCGATCGCCGCTTCGAGCGCCTCGCCCATCAACCCGAGCCCCTCGTGCGCCGCGTCGATCGCGTAGCCGAGCATGCACGAATGGAAGGGGCCGCGCACGATCTGCGTGATGTTCACGCGGCCGATCACCCGCTGCGGATCGTCACGCAGGAACATCAGCCATCGGACCACCGCACCTTCCTCGAATTCGCCGACCGCGCGTTCGCCTTCCGCCACCCAGAACTCGGTCTGCATGATGCCGGGCGGACGCGGCGGGTCCCACGGCGCCAGGTGGCGCTCGTTGCGACTGAAGAAATCCGCGAGCTGCCGGGCGTGGCCGGGCTCCATGTGGACCAACTGCAGGCGCTGCGTACTCAATGTCGGCAACATATGGGCCCCTGTCGCTGCAACGGCCGAACGGGTTCCACGCGGGTCCCGAATTCGGGTTTAATGCTGATCGAAAAGCGAATCCGTAGGGAGACTGATCGTGATTCAACGTCGCGCGCTCGCCGCGCTGGGCGCCGTCCTGACCCTGTGCGCGGTGGTTGGTCCCGTCGCCGCGCAATCCTATCCGACCAAGCCCATCCGTCTCGTGGTGCCCTACCCGGCCGGCGGGCCGCTCGATGCCGCCGCGCGCGCGCTGGCCGAGCGGGTCAAGGAACCGCTGGGCATCATCGTGGTCGAGAACCGCCCAGGGGCGGGCGGCAATCTCGGCGTCGACCTCGTCGCCAAGTCGGCAGGCGACGGCTATACGCTGGCGATCGGCGCCGTCGCCACCCATGCGATCAACCCGTGGCTGTTCTCGAAGCTGCCGTACGACCCGATCAAGGACTTCGCCCCGATCACCCTGGTGGCGCACGTCCCGAACGTGCTGGTCATGACGCCGGAACGCGCGCAGCAATTCGGCATCGGCAGCGTGCGCGACCTGGTGGCCTACGCGCGCGCCAATCCCGGCCGCCTCAACTATGCGTCCGGCGGCAACGGCAGCGCGGGGCACATGGCGGGCGAACTGCTGAAGTCGCAGGCGAAGATATCCGCCGTCCACATCCCATACGCGGGTGCCGCGCCGGCCCAGCTCGGACTGCTCGCGGGCCAGACCGACTTCATGTTCGATAACCTCGCGTCCGCACTGGCGCAGGTCAAGGCCGGCAAGCTCAAGGCATTCGCCGTCACGACCTCACATCGCGCGCAGGCGATGCCGGACGTGCCGACCATGGCGGAGAGCGGGCTGACCGGATTCGACGTGTCGACGTGGTTCGGCGTGTTCGCCCCGGCGGGGACGCCGGCGCCAGTGGTGGAGCGCCTGAACAAGGCCTTCACGGCGGCCCTGCAGGCGCCCGAAATGCGCGAACGGCTGGCACGCATGGGGGCCGAGCCGGCGCCGATGACGCCGGCAGAGTTCGGCCAGTTCATCCGGTCAGAGCTCGCGAAGTACGAGAAGGTCGTGAAGTTTTCAGGCGCGCGCGTCGACTAGAACAGCGCCGCTCGGGGAGAAGCATGAAGTTGAAGAATGCGAAGGACTTCTGGTCCGGGGTGCTGTTCATTGCGTTCGGCCTGTTCTTCGCCGGTTTCGCGCGCCAGTACGACATGGGCACGGCGGCGCGCATGGGACCGGCGTATTTCCCGACCGCGCTGGGCATCCTGCTGATCGTGATCGGCGCGTTGGTCGGGTTCAAGGGCCTGACGGTGGTGGAGAAGGACGGGCAGGTGGACAAGTTCCACTTCAAACCGCTCCTGCTGGTGCTGGGCGGGGTCTCGGCCTTCGGCCTGCTGCTTCGACCCGGTGGCCTGCTGGTCGCGCTCGCCGCAATGATCATCATCGCCAGTCTCGGCAGCGGCGAGTTCAAATGGAAGGAAATCCTGCCTCTCACGGCCGGCCTCGCCGTGCTCGTCATGGCCGTGTTCATCTGGGGCCTCGGCCTGACGATCCCGGTGCTGCCGGCGTTCATGCAGAACTGAGGCGGCCATGGAACTGCTCAACAACCTCCTCCTCGGTTTCTCCACCGCGCTGTCGCTGGGGAATCTGTTCTATGCGTTGGTCGGCTGCCTGATCGGTACCCTGATCGGCGTGCTGCCGGGCATCGGTCCGGTCGCCACGCTGGCGATGCTGCTGCCCATGACCTATTCGCTGGAGCCGACCTCCGCGCTCATCATGCTGGCCGGCATCTACTACGGCGCCCAGTACGGCGGCTCCACCACCGCGATCCTGGTCAACCTGCCCGGGGAGTCTTCGTCGGTGGTCACCTGCCTCGACGGCTACCAGATGGCCCGCAAGGGCCGTGCCGGTGCGGCGCTGTCGATCGCGGCGCTCGGATCATTCTTCGCCGGCACGGTCGGGACGCTGGTGCTGGCCGGGCTCGCCGCACCGATGGTGGAACTGGCGTTCAAGTTCGGGCCGGCCGAGTACTTCTCGCTGATGGTGCTGGGCCTGATCGGGGCCGTCGTGCTCGCCTCGGGCTCGCTGATCAAGGCGATCGGCATGATCGTGCTCGGCCTCCTGCTGGGACTGGTCGGCACCGACGTCAACTCCGGCGTGGCGCGCTATTCGTTCGACATCCCGGAACTCGCCGACGGCATCGGTTTCGTCGGGGTCGCAATGGGCGTGTTCGGCTTCGCGGAAATCATCGCCAACCTCGAGCACGGCGGCGAAAAGCGG
>Ga0316195_10000986_pt1 | contig 12296 bp, 10 predicted proteins | sample Phised1_MG_FD_204937 | JGI IMG/M metagenome (GOLD analysis project Ga0316195, IMG submission 204937) | Coastal sediment microbial communities from Maine, United States - Phippsburg sediment 1 | ecosystem: Environmental > Aquatic > Marine > Coastal > Sediment | place: USA: Maine | collected... | reverse complement strand
CGATGCCTTGCAGGCCAAAGGGGTACCTACCGGTTTTGCGGAACTGGCGCGCACCTTTTCACTCGCTGGCGACAAGGAGCAGAAACGCCTCGAGAAACGCCTCAAGAAACTGCTGACCAACGGCCAGTTGCTGCAAAACCGGCGCGGCGAATACTGCCTGCTGGCTAAACTCGATGCGCTGACCGGGAAGGTGTCCGGTCACCCCGACGGTTTCGGGTTTTTCATTCCGGACGACGGCAGCGAGGATATTTTCCTTCCGTTCCACGAAATGCAATCGCTGCTTGATGGCGACCGGGTTGCCGTGCGGCTGAGCGGCACCGGCAAGAAGGGCAGGCGCGCGGGTGCCGTGGTCGAGATCCTGGAGCGCGGCAAGCAGACGGTCGTGGGCCAGTTCCATGACGAACACGGCATTGCGTATGTCATCGAGGCAGCATCGCGCACCCCGCACCATTTTATGGTGGCTGATGCCAATCGCGGCGGCGCTGAACCCGGCCAGATGGTCAAGCTGGAAATTATCGAATACCCGAGCGCCCGACGCGAGGCGCAGGGCAAGGTCGTTGCCGTACTGGGCGCTCCGGATGATCCTGGCATGCTCACCACGCTGGCGATCGAGAGTTTTGGCTTGCGCACCGGCTGGTCGCGCAAGGTCAAGGACGCTACGTCGCAATGGGGTAGCGAGGTGCGGGAGGCGGACAAGCAGGGTCGCGTTGATTTGCGCGCCTTGCCGCTTGTGACGATCGACGGCGCCGATGCGCGTGATTTCGATGATGCCGTCTATGCGGAAGCGGACGGCGATGGTTGGCGATTGCTTGTTGCCATTGCCGACGTATCGCACTACGTGCAATACGACGATGCGATCGATACGGAAGCGCGCAAGCGCGGAACCTCCACCTATTTTCCCGACCGCGTCGTACCGATGTTGCCGGAGGCGTTATCGAACGGCTTGTGCTCGCTGAACCCGGATGTCGACCGGCTGTGCGTGGTCTGTGACATGGCGGTCGGCGCCAGCGGTAAGGTCGAGCGCTCGAAATTTTACCGGGCGGTGATGCGTTCCCATGCCCGGCTGACCTATGGCCAGGTCAATGCGATGGTCTGCGAAGACGATGCTGAGACCCGGCGCCGCTATGCAAAGGTATTGCCGCATCTCGAGGTGCTTTATCAGCTCTACAAAGCGCTGGACCGCGCGCGCCGGCGCCGCGGAGCGCTGGACCTCGATCTGCCCGAAGTGCGCATCACGATGGGTGCTGGCAACGCGGTAGAGAGCGTGGCCCCCGTGCAGCGCAATGATGCGCATCGCCTGATCGAAGAGTGCATGATTGCCGCCAACGTGCAGGCCGCGAAGTATCTGCGCCGGCACAAATTGCCGACGCTCTACCGGGTACACGCACAACCCGAGCTCGAGCGCTTCGAGGTGCTGCGCCTGATGCTGCAGGAACTGGGCTTCAAGGTCACGGCCGAGGCGCGCACGCAGCCGCGGGCGCTCAACCGGATCCTGGAGCAGTTGCATGAACGGCCTGATTTCGCGGTGCTCGCAACTTCCGTGCTGCGCACCATGGCGCAGGCGGTGTACCAGCCGCTTAATGAAGGCCATTACGGCCTGGCGCTGGATGCCTATGCCCATTTCACGTCGCCCATCCGGCGGTATCCGGATTTGCTGGTGCATCGTGGCATAGGGCATCTGCTCGACGGCGGCAAGCCCGCAGCCTTCGTTTATAAAATGCCCGCGATGGAAGTGCTCGGCAAGAGCTGTTCGATGCTCGAGCGTCAGGCCGAAGCGGCGGCCCGGCACGTGGAATCGCGCTACAAGTGCATTTATATAAAAGAGCATGTCGGTGGCGAATACGAAGGCGTGGTTACCAGCGTGACGCACTTTGGCTTGTTCGTGATGCTGCGCGATTTTTACGTGGAGGGCCTGGTGCATGTCACCAGCCTCGGCAACGATTATTATCATTCCGAGCACGGTGGATTGCGTCTCACCGGCGAGCGAACCGGGCACAGCGTGGGTCTCGGAGATCTCGTGCGGGTGCGGGTCACTCGGGTCAGTGTCGAGGATGCGAAGGTTGATTTGCAGCTGGTGGTTGCGGAGGTTGCGGGTGCAGCCGGCAAAACCCGCGGGCAGGAGAAAAAGCAGCCTCAGCGGCAGACCAGGCAAGGGCCGCCGCGCAAACGCCGCCGATAGAACTATCCAACCGACAGGGTCCGATGAGCGAACGAATAATCTGCGGTATCAATACCGTCAACCAGGCGCTGGCACGGCGTCCCGGCAAGATCCTGCGTGTCTACCTGCAGGACAATCTCGGTGCGGAGCGGCTGGGGCGCATTGCTGACGAACTTGTGAAGCATGCCTTGCCAACGGAGCGGGTGAGTGCGGCCGTGCTGGACAAGCTAACGGGCGGGTCCCGGCACCAGGGTGTCGCGGCGGCGCTGGCGGGACTTACCGTGATGGACGATTACGAGGCGCTGGATTACCTTGGCGGCCTGACGAACCCGCTGATCCTGGTGCTGGACGGCATCGAGGATCCGCGGAATTACGGCGCCTGCCTGCGCACGGCGGACGGTGCCGGCGCGGATCTCGTGGTCAGCGGTCGCAGTCGCGGTGTCGATATCACGCCCGCGGTCAGCAAAGTCGCATCGGGTGCCGCCGAAGCCCAGCCCATCGCGCGGGTCGCTAACCTGGCGCGCTTTATGCGGTCGCTGCAGGAGCTGAATATCTGGATCGTGGGCACCGACGAGCGGGGTCCGGGTACATTGTACGAGGCCAATCTGACCGGACCGCTTGCGGTGGTCATGGGTGCCGAAGGCAAAGGTATGCGCCACCTGACCCGCGAGCATTGCGACGTACTCGTGCGGCTGCCGATGCACGGCGTCGTCGAGAGCCTCAATATCGCTGTAGCGGCGGGTGTCTGCCTTTACGAGTGCGTGCGGCAGCGTAGCAAATCGGCGGTTACCTGAGGTTACCTGATGGGGTCCTGCAGCAGTGGCAAATTCCCGGTCCCTGCCGCCAGTTGACCTTGCGCCCCGCCGGCGGCTCCGCTACCATGCGCAGCCCTGCCGGCTCCGGCCGCAGGACTCCTTGCCACACCGCATCAGCGGGTGGCATTAACCCGTAAGGAGCAACAATGAGACATTATGAAGTGGTTTTCCTGATCCACCCGGATCAGAGTGAGCAGGTGCCTGCCATGGTCGAACGTTACCAGGGCATGATCACCGCAAGTGGCGGTGCCATCCATCGCTACGAAGACTGGGGCCGTCGTCAGCTGGCTCACATTATCAACAAAGTGCACAAGGCGCATTATGTGCTCATGAACATTGAGTGCAGCCAGGAAGTGCTGGATGAATTGCTGAGCGCATTCAAGTTTAACGATGCAGTGCTGCGGCACCTGGTCGTGCGCCGCGACGAAGCCGTCACGGAACCCTCACCGCTGGCAAAAAGTGCTGATCAGGAGTCGGATGCCAAACCCGCGCGGTTTGCCGCTGACGATGACGTCGATGAAGATGACGCCGATGCTGACAGTGATGACGACAGCGATTCGTTGCGTGAGGCCGTTGGTTAATAGCCCCCCTGCGCACCGTATCTCCCGCACTTTTAATGAATCCAGAGCAATAAAGACATGAGCAGATTTTTCAGACGTCGCCGGTTTTGCCGGTTTACTGCGGAAGGTGTTAAAGAGATTGACTACAAGGATCTCGACACTTTGCGAAATTACATTACGGAAACGGGCAAGATTGTGCCCAGCCGTATCACCGGAACAAAATCAAATTACCAGCGACAGTTGGCTGCGGCCGTTAAGCGTGCCCGCTTTCTCGGGTTGCTACCTTATACCGACAAGCACTGAGCGCTTGCCCACGGCGTTGCACCCGTGAGTGGTTTAGCAGCATGGCTTATGGCGCAGCGCGTGCGACGTGTTGTGTTCATTGCAGGGATGTTCCCGTTGCCGGTGCTCGGCCTGCTAAGCGCAGCGACCGTGATTATGATCGCCCAGTTGCGAGGGCCGCGCGAAGCTTTGCAGGATTGCGCGCTGGCCCTTGCGTTATTGGCGACGATTGCGTTGCTCGTCGGCATGAATATGCCACTGCTGGTGGGTTGGGCGACCATGAGCTGGCTCGTTTGGACCGGTCTCGGTACCTTGCAGGGTCGTTTCGGTTCCTTGCAGTTGACGGTGCAGGTCGCGGTAATTGTCGGACTGGTAGCACTGCTGCTGACGCTGTTTTTGCCAGGCGATATAACAGCTTTCTGGGTTGCGACACTTGAGCAGCTGTACAAGGATTTTGCTGTTGAAGGCGTAAAAATTGAGGCGGATATCCGCGCGCAGGCCGATGTGATGAGCGGCGTGGTGGCTGCAGGCACTTTGGCCGCTTCGCTGCTCGCGCTGTCCCTGGCAAATTCATGGGCGGCGGCGCTGACGGCAGGTGATTATGGAGCGCAGTTCCGGCGTTTTCGTCTCGGCTTCGTGATCGGCGCGCTGGCGGCGGTTGCAGGGTTGGCAGAATGGCTTGGCGTACCCACGCACGGAGTGCTGCTGGTGTTTGGTGTGGCGTTTTCGTTTCAAGGTATGGCCGTGCTTGCATGGTGGGCAGACGTGCTTGGCTGGCCGCGAGGCTGGGGGGTCGGTTTGTGTATACTGCTGATCCTGATTCCGAATTTACTGATCATTGGGTTGGCGCTGTTTTGCGCCATTGGTTTTATAGACAACTGGTATAGCTTGCGTCGCAAAACGGCGTAGTATTCCTGTTCAGGGCAAGCCGGTCACAGCCGGCTTTAAGGAGATAAAAGAATGGATGTCATACTGCTGCAGAAGGTTGAGAACCTTGGCAATATCGGCGATCAGGTCAACGTAAAGGCCGGTTTCGGGCGCAATTTTCTGCTTCCGCAGGGCAAAGCGACCCTCGCAACGCCGGCGAACATTGCTATTTTTGAAGCACGCCGCGCAGAGCTTGAAGCCAAGCAGGCGGGTGAGCTCGCGGCTGCGCAGGCGCGTGCCGACAAGCTGAATGGCCTCAAGCTGACGATCACCGCCCGTGCCGGCAGCGAAGGCAAGCTGTTCGGATCGCTCGGTACCGTCGATATTTCTGACGCGGCGGCTGCAGCCGGTGTAGAGATTCATCGCAGTGAAGTGCGACTGCCTGACGGCCCCCTGCGTTCCGTCGGTGTTCACGAGGTAACCATTCACTTGCACAGTGACCTGAATGCAGCCATTACGGTGATGGTCGTCGGCGAAGATGACGGTATGGGCGACCTTGCCGCTCTGCCCGACGACGAGGCCGGTGACGAATAAGGCACCGCACGCATGATTCAACCGGTCAGACATTCTGCTTCGGGATTGTCGCTGACCGATCAGGTCAATACCCCGCCTGCATCGGTGGAGGCCGAGCAGGCGCTGCTCGGCGCGCTGATGATCGATGATCATTCGTGGGAATCGATCGCTGGCAGGGTAAGTGATTCCGATTTTTATAGGCCGGATCACAGGCTGATATTCAATGCCATTGGCATCCTCGCAAACCGCAGCCGTCCTCGCGATGCAATTACCGTTTCCGAGTATCTCGAGAGTTGCGGCCATCTCGCCGAAGCAGGTGGACTTGGCTACCTCAGTACCCTCGTAAAAGACACCCCGAGCGCCGCAAATATTTCCACGTACGCGGACATCGTTCGCGAGCGCGCATTGTTACGCGAGCTGATAACCGTCGGCAACGACATTGCAACCAGCGCCTTTCATACAGAAGGTCGCGCCGCCACGGAGCTGGTCGACGAGGCAGAGAAGCGGGTATTCCAGATCGCCGAGAAAGGTGCCTCAGGCAATAAGACGGCCAGGCAGCTGAATGAAATCTGCAGTGATCTGGTTGAGCGGCTCGACGAACTGCATCAGGCCGGTGCCGAAATCACAGGCTTGTCGACGGGTTACAAGCGCTTCGATGCAATGACCCAGGGCCTTCAGAAGGGCGACCTCATCATCATCGCGGGCCGTCCATCCATGGGTAAAACTACGCTGGCGCTTAATATTGCAGAGAACGCCGCGTTTAACCTCACCAAGCCGACGCCGATTGCCGTGTTCAGCATGGAGATGTCCACCGAGCAGCTGGCGTTGCGCTTTGTTTCATCGCTGGGGCAGGTCAGCCAGGGAAAGCTGCGTAACGGGCGGTTTTCGGAAGACGACTGGCCACGAATTACCAGCGCTATTCAGCAAATGTCCCAGGCCCCGGTGTTTATTGACGACACGCCGGCATTGAGTCCCACGCAGGTTCGTGCGCGGGCGCGACGGTTGAAGCGGCAGCACAATATCGGTCTTATCGTGATCGACTACCTGCAGCTGATGTCGGTCGGCGGCTCGACGGAAAACCGCGCGACCGAAATCTCTGAAATATCCCGTTCGCTCAAAGCGCTTGCCCGTGAGCTGGATGTGCCGGTGATTGTATTATCCCAGCTGAATCGCAGCGTCGAGCAACGGCCGGACAAGCGGCCCCAGATGTCTGACTTGCGTGAGTCAGGTGCCATCGAGCAGGATGCCGACCTCATCGCATTTATCTACCGCGACGAAGTGTATAACGACGAGTCACCGCGCAAAGGGCAGGCCGATATCATTATTGCCAAGCACCGTAATGGCGAAATCGGCGACTTCAGCCTGACCTTTCTCGGGCAGTTTTCGCGTTTCGAAAACTTTACGCCACAGTTTGATCTGCCGCCCGACGGGGGCTATTCATGACGGAAATCGCAGTTGCTGTCATACAGCCCGCGGCGATTCGGCATAACCTCCAGCGCTTGCGAAATGCGGCCCCCGGTTGCCGCATCATGGCGGTGATCAAGGCTAATGCCTATGGTCACGGTCTTGTCAGCGTCGCGAAAATACTGGACGACGTCGATGCATTTGCTGTTGCGCGGGTAGCCGAAGGTGTGCGCCTGCGTGCCGCTGGTATCGGTCGGCGTATCGTCGTGTTGCAAGGCTGCAGCGATCTGCTGGAGGCGCGCGAGGCTGTTGCTAACCAGCTTGAAATCGTGGTGCACGATGCGGTGCATTTTGAAATTCTCGATGCCATCCCCGAGATCGATGTTGTCACGGTGTGGCTGAAACTCGATACTGGCATGGGGCGACTCGGGTTCGAGCCAGCGGAGGCATTCAGCTGCCTTAAACGACTCCGCGCCATACCCGCTGTCCGCTCCGATATCCGGCTGATGACGCATCTTGCGTGTGCAGACGATCCCGATAATCCGACAACCCCGGAACAACTTCGCCAATTCGATGAAGTGCTGCAGGGCTTTGGCGGAGATATCAGTATTGCGAATTCCGCGGGTATCCTGATGTGGCCACAAACGCTCGAGCCTTCGAAGCAGTTGCATTACAGCGGTCAGAACTGGGTGCGACCCGGTCTGGCGCTGTTTGGCGCCTCGCCGGTGGTCGGCAAGAGCGCCCGCGAAATGGGTTTGCTGCCGGCGATGACTTTCGAATCGAGGCTGATTGCCGTAAAAACGTTGAGGCGCGGGGCCACTGTAGGGTATGGCAGCGAATGGCGGGCCGAGCGCGACACGGTGATCGGTGTCGTTGCTGCCGGTTACGGCGACGGCTATCCGCGCCATCTGCAATCCGGCACGCCGGTGCTGGTCAACGGTCGTCGGGTGGCCATCATCGGACGCGTTTCGATGGACATGATTTCGGTCGATCTCACCGACATACCCGTCGCGCGGGTGGGCGATCGGGTAGTGCTGTGGGGCGGTCACTTGCCGATTGAAGAGATTGCTGTGCGCGCCGGCACAATTCCTTATGAACTGATGTGCGGCCTTAGCGAGCGGGTGGCTACCCGGGTTGTGTATCCGGATCCACACGAGCGGGCGAAGCAGCCCGCTACAGATTTGCGCTGATTGCGTGACGTCTTTTGCCGGCCGCTTGCCTAGCTTGCAAAGAACCCCATCTTGATGCCGATCAGTTCGATGACGTCGTTGTCATTGAGTTTCAGCGCCTGCGAGCCCAGGGGCTTGCCATTCACCTTCGGCGGTTCGCTTTTCTTATTTTCCACCAGCACGATGTAATAACCTTCGCTGCGCTTGGTGATCGCAATCACCTGCGCACCCGGACTGCCGAGTGTGGTTAGCGCCTTATTGAGGTCTACTTCGCGACCCGCAAATTTTCCATTCAGTACCTGGACCTTGGCATTCAGGAGTTGCCGGAAACCAACCCCGCTGCCTGGCAGCTTGTGGCCAATGGCCGAAGCAGTTGTGGTGTCGCCCGTGGATTGAGGCTGCTTCACGGGAGCGGCTGCTGTTGCCCTGGATGCCGATGCCATCGCGGCTTCGCGGACGGCCGCCTGAGAACTGTCAATGATCATCGTCCGTGCGAATTCATCATCCTGTTCTTCTTCATCAGCGATGGTCTCTACGTAGCGCAACTGATGATGACCTATGGTTACAACGTCGCTGTGCTGAAGCGCATGCTTCTTAATCAGCTTGCCGTTTACATAGGTTCCGTTCGTGCTGCTCAAATCCTCCAGGAACGAATCATTGAGGATATTGATAATCAGTGAGTGATGGCCGCTGACCGCAGGGTTATCGATACGCACATCGTTATCGGGCAAGCGACCGATGGTGTAGCGTTCTTTAGTCATGTTGAACTCGGCCAGTACCTGACCCCCAAGGCTTAGTATCAATCGTGCCATGCGCGACCTGCCCTATTTACCAGTAAGAATTAATTTCTTGAGTTTGCTTGCAAGGCTGACCTTGGCTGGAAACGGCTCAAGCACCTTGATCAGCTGCACGGAAATATTATCCTTGCCGCCATTGTCGTTACTGAGCTTAATCAGTTGCTGACCAACGGTGTCAAGGTTAGCACTAAAAGTGCTGATAGTTAAGTGAATATCCTCATCGTCAACCATGTCCGGCAAGCCGTCTGAGCAGAGCAGGTATACATCGTCCGGCTGCACTGTAATTTCCTGCAAGTCGACCACAACGGCCGGCTCTACGCCCAGTGCCCTCGTAACATAGTTCTTGTTGGTGGATCGCTCGGCTTCCTCGCGTGAATAGAAACCGCGATCCACGAGTTCCTGCAGCAGCGAGTGGTCCAGCGTGACCCGGTCGAGACGGTTTCCCCGCAGCCGGTAGAGCCGTGAGTCGCCGACATGGGCGATGGACATGCGGTTGTCGTAAAACAGGCAGGCAACGATCGTTGTGCCCATGCCTTCGCAGCTCGCCTGACTGTGTGCCGTTTGGTAAATGATCTTGTTGGCGCGCGTAATCGCATCCCTCAGCACGATGGTCTGTCGCATGAAACCGGTGTCGCTTTCAGTGGCGCCGCGATGTTCTCGAGCGCAGGCTTCGCCAGCCAGTTCAAGAACGGTTTTGACAGCTATGCTGCTGGCGACCTCGCCCGCATTGTAACCGCCCATGCCATCTGCCAGAACGAACAGTCCCGCATCGCGATTGCTGCCGATCGCGTCCTCGTTGTGGTTACGCACCTTGCCTGTATGGCTAAGTTCCGCAGCGGCAATTTTTTTCTTGAGACTGATCAACTGTGCTTCCTAAAATTGTCGCGCACATTCCCGCAATGCCATTGCCATTTCAAGGCCGGTCTTGAACCTGTCTGCAGGATTCTTGGCCAGCGCCTTGTTGATGATTGCATCCAGACACGCGGGCAGATCACTCCGTACCTCGCGCAAGGGTGTATGGCTTTCATTCAGAATCTTGTCCATCAGTTTCGGTATCGAATCCGCCTTGAATGGGGCACTGCCCGTGAGGAGCTGATAGATGGTAATGCCGAGCGAATATAAATCCGATTGACCGGTGACGCCTGCCGCCGAGAGCTGTTCCGGCGACATGTACGAGGGGGTCCCCAGTATGATGCCGGTCTTCGTTCGGCTGCTGTCTGTAAGGCGCGCAATGCCGAAGTCTGTGAGTTTCAGTGTATCGGTAGAGGCGCGGTACATGAGGTTTGCCGGCTTCACGTCACGGTGCACAACATTCTGCCGATGCGCGTAATCCAGTGCTTCCGCGGCCCGGGCCGCAAGTTCAAGCACCCACTTGGCCGGCAACAGATTGTCGGGCGTGGCGTTCTCCAGCAGCGAGGTTCCGTCGAAATACTCCATTGCCAGGTACGAGACATCATCGTCTTCCCCGGCATCGTAAATCGCAATGATATTCGGGTGGTTCAGTCGTCCTGCAGATTCTGCTTCGCGCCGGAACTGCAGCTTCGCATCATGCAGCTCTTCCGTATTGAATTCTTTCGCAAGCGCGACTGTCTTGATCGCCACCTTGCGGTTAATGGCAGGGTCGCGACCAAGGTACACCGTAGCCATTGCGCCTTTGCCAATGACCTTTTCGATTTCATAGCGCCCGAGGCGCCGTCGATCAAGCGTTCCGGCGGGAACTGCCACCTTGCGCCGCAATGCCGCCTTTTGCCGCGCACCGGACAGACTGCTGAGCAGCTGTTTGACGTCCTTGAAGTTGGGGTCCAGTTTGGCAATGTGCAGCAGGATTTTTTCGGCTTGTGCAAATTCCTTGTTCTTGCCATGGATCATTGCGATCTCGTACAGCTTTTCCTTTGTTTCCTGGGTGGGCGCCTGCTGGCGCAGTACCGAAAACTCCAGATCAAGTTCGCTTTTCATCGCGACGTTCTGCCTCGAGCCGGATGATCGCGGCTGGCGGTTCGTGGATGCTGCATTTACGAGGCGATAGAGGTGCAAACTCCATACCCCGGTCACTGCAAATATTGCGGCCGTTGCCAGTTTGACCCAGATACCTTCGGTTACCAGGAACCAGGCTTCCATGCTGATGATCACGACTCCCAGCACGATGCCCATCAGCAGTGCGCCGATGGTCGGCATGGTAGGCACCCATAACAATGTGAGCAACAGGATGGCCAGTAGTCCGCCGGTCTCCACCCAGATCAGCCAGCTCGGCCGCAACAGATAGTCGCCTTCGAGAAGGTTCGAGAGATTACTGGCGACAAGCACCAGTGGGGACATATGACCATCGATCGGTGTTGCGAGGCCTGGCATGGCGGCGCTGGTGGACTCACCGACCAGTACGATCCGATTACGCACAACGTCCGTATTTTCGAGACCCGCCAGAACCGCTGAGGCTGTGAGTTCTGCGAATGCCGGCTTGTTAAAGGCACCCTGATAGTAACGGTTCAATACCTGCAAATTCGATCCGGTGCGCAAATAGCGGTCGCCGATTTGCAAAGCATCCTCTGCCGCAATGACAATGTTGTTGTTGTTCGCCGCAGTCGCGGCAGCCATTGCGGACAGCGCCAGGGACGGCAGGTACACGCCATTGGCATCGATAACAAGGTCCGCTTTGCGCACGATGCCGTCTGCGTCAGGCCAGAAATTACTGTAACCAAGGGCTCTGATCGACCTGCAAATGCGCGGGGGCGGCACAGTCAGGAATCGGGCACTGTTCACATTGCTCAATACCGCATCGTCTGACCCGCGCATGTTTACCGCATGCGTGGCGCATTTCTCGACAGAATTGTTTTCACTCGCGAAGTTGCTGATATGCGCTGACAGCAAAATGTCGTTGGCTTCGGCAAACTCGTTGGCCAGATCGAGGCGGGCATCGTAGGTCTTGCGCAGTTGTTGTATTTGCTCCGCTAAACGGTCGACGCCGCCGTCGAGGCTCGCGATACGCTGTGCCTGACGCTGTAGTGTTTCCAGGGCCTGAATCTGGTCTTCCCCGGTTATTTCCGGTAACACCAGGGGTTGGGTCGCGACGATAAGGCGTGCACCCATGTCGTTGAGTTTGTTTGCAAGTTCCCGGAATCGCTCACCGGTCCAGAAGTCCTTTTGCTGCTCGGAGCGTGAATCTACGGTTACCAGGAGTATCTGGTTGCTGGCTGACTCAAACTGGTATCGCTGAAACAGATCGTAAGCACGGTTTTCGAGGTTGCTGATATTGCCTATAAAACTTACAGTGGCCGCCACAATAATGAGCAATACGGCTGGCCAGAGGTGGTCAGACTGGGCTCGGTTGTCAGGGCGTCGGGTTTTCATTTGGACATATTATTTGAACGGTACCGCGACAAATGCGAACCATTCGGCGTTTTGTTCCAGCAATTCCGCGGCTTTCAGGCTGTGGAAGATGGTAGCTTTGAGAGCAACATCACGTTTGCGATCAACATCACATAATCGGAATTTATGAGTCGCGCGACTATTTCTTATACCTGCAGTGATTGTGGGGGTAGCACACTGAAGTGGCAGGGCCAGTGTCCGGCCTGCGGCGCCTGGAACACACTTGGCGCTGCGGCGGCCGTCAAGCCGCGTCGCTCAGGCTACGCCGGGGAAATTAAGGGCTTGAGCCTGGCCGATGTCGGGGAATC
>Ga0316195_10000983_pt1 | contig 12311 bp, 8 predicted proteins | sample Phised1_MG_FD_204937 | JGI IMG/M metagenome (GOLD analysis project Ga0316195, IMG submission 204937) | Coastal sediment microbial communities from Maine, United States - Phippsburg sediment 1 | ecosystem: Environmental > Aquatic > Marine > Coastal > Sediment | place: USA: Maine | collected... | reverse complement strand
CCGCATGAAAACCAATCTGGGGGTAAAAATCCTGGAATTTATCGATGCCGGAAATCTTGTCCTCGGCATCTGCAATGGATTCCAGACCCTGGTCAACCTAGGCCTTTTACCGGGGTTTGACCGTGACTACACCCAACGATCCGTTGCCCTGACCTTCAATGACTGTGGAAATTTCAGAAACCAATGGGTGACCCTGAAGATTGCTTCAACATCCCCCTGCATATTTACCGCAGGTCTGGACACCTTGGAACTGCCGGTAAGACACGGTGAAGGAAAATTTTATGCGGACGAATCCGCCATACGGCGTTTGATCGATGAAAATCAGGTGGTGGCCCGATATGCCATGCCCGACGGAAGGTCCGCGAATCTAAAATTTCCTTTCAACCCAAACGGCTCTGTTTATGATATCGCCGGGATCTGTGATCCCACCGGCCGGATTTTCGGCCTGATGCCCCATCCCGAAGCCTTTAACCACTGGACCAACCACCCCGACTGGACCCGCATCAAGGAAACCCTAAAACGCGGGGGCGGCAAGGGGGAGAACGGCCCTACCGTCGGCATGTGCATTTTTCAAAATGCGGTGGAATATATCCGCAACAAATAGCAGCTATAACCTGGATCAAGAGTCTTGAAATGGTTTCAGTATGTTGAAATAATTGACGTCATCATACTCGATGCTTGCAGAATTTTGGCACTATAAAACAAATTTATGTCACTATAAAAATATTTTATAGCTTTTAATGCATTGCTCCACTTCAAATTCAAAGTTATCAATTCTAAAGCCCTCAAAGTTCATCTCTGTTATTATTAATTATATCAAGATTATATAGTCATAATGCAGTTTGATCATCTCTGTTTTTTTAGGCCCTTAATACGGGGCAATTTTTTTGGCATGAAATTTGTATAATTATTAGGATCGGAATCTTAAAATCGGCAATCAAGCAAAATATATTTTTTAGAATCACCCTATCAATATGCGAATTGTCAAGAAAAAATCAGGATTTACACTCATCGAACTTCTGGTTGTGATTGCTGTAATCGGTATATTCGTTGCCATAGGCGTGCCCAATTTTATGAGCTGGCTGCCAAAATATCGTCTGAAAAGTGCGGTCAGAGACCTTTATTCCAACATGCAGCTGGCAAAAATGACGGCTGTTAAGTCCAATCAAAATTGCACCGTCACCTATAGCACCGATCCGGACCAGTATGTTTTAAGTGGTGCTTTAAGCAAAACCGTTGTTCTGGGGAATTACGGCAGTGGTGTAAATTTTGACGGCCCGGGCAATGAAACCTTTGCCGTCACAACCATAACGTTTAATTCCCGGGGGACGAGCAATGCGGGTTATGCCTATCTGTCAAATTCGGGTAATACGGCCTATTACAAAGTCGGTCCGCTGACCTCCGGGGTGATTAAGTTGCAGAAATGGGTTGGGGGGACTTCATGGGAATGACGCTAAAACAGACACTGAGATACCCAAGATTTTCAAATCAGGGTGTTACCCTCATCGAGCTGATGATCGCTATGACCATATTTTTGCTGGTTATCGGGGGGATCTATTCGACGTTTCAGTCCCAGCATAAATCGTATTTGATGCAGGAGGAAGTTGCCGCCATGCAGCAGAATATCAGGGCTGCAATGTTTTATCTGACCAAGGAAATCCGGATGGCAGGGTGCGATCCCACGGGCAATGCCGGGGCCGGAATTGTTACAGCAAACGCCAATTCTATCAGTTTTACAGAGGATGTCCGGGGTGATGCGGACGGCAGTGACCCGGATGGGGCGACCAATGATCCCAATGAAAGCATCGCCTATGCGCTGTCCAGCAATAATCTTGTCAGGAATACCGGCGGCGGGAATCAGGTGGTGGCTGAAAATTTCGATGCCCTCGATTTTGTCTATCTGGACGCGGACGGAAATACAACTGCAACGCTGACGGATATCAGATCCGTGGAGATAACCATCGTGGCCCGAACCAGCAGGGCGTTGAGAGTTACCAAGGATAACAACCTGTATTATAACCAACAAGGGACCCAGATTCTGGGTGCGCAAAATGACAATTTCAGCCGCAGGTCTATGACAACATTTATCAAATGCCGTAATTTGGGTATATAGGATGATCGGATGAGATTATGTCCAGCAGAGCATAAAAAACGGGGAACTGAAATCAGAGCGGTTCAAAACGATGCAGGTTTCACACTCATCGAAGTGGTGATTGCCATTTCTATACTGGCCGTGGGTCTGCTGGGTGTTGCCGCAATGCAGACCTCTGCCATTCAGGTGAATTCAGCTGCGGGTCAAATGACAACCCGGATGAACTGGGCCCAGGACAAGATGGAAGAACTGAAGGCACAGCCGTTTTCCGATCCCTGGCTTGAAGCGGCCGGAAACCCCCCTGGCATGGATTCGGCCGGAAATACCCATGAGCAAACGACTTCAGACGGGTATACCGTAAGGTGGGATATCGCCGACAACACCCCGGTTCCCAATACAAAACGGATTGTCGTAACGGTGACCGGGAAGGGGAAAACATCCCAACTGACCTGTATGAAATCGGACTGGTAACCCTGTATCTTCTTAAAAAGTCTGGACATCCAGGCGGTTCCTTAACTCATTGAGACGTAACGTGACAATTTTTTAACCGGTTGAGCTGAAACGATTTATGAACAAATTTTTGAAAGATAAAAGAATTATTAACCATGAAAACGGCTCCATTACGGTGCTTGCGTTGATCATGCTGGCACTTTTGACCCTTTTGGGGATTTCCGCGACCATGACTTCGAGCATCGAAGTTCAGATCGCCGGAAACGATGATCGTCATAAAATGGCGCTCTATGAAGCCGACGGCGGAACCGAGGTGGGGTTCGAAATGCTGGAGCAGAATATTGCCTGCCCCATGGGTTTTTCCACCTTCAACGAAGGGGTTGGATATCTGGATATCGGCACCGATGTCCGGGTGTACACCAAGGATTTCTGGCTCCAGGAGTCTGAACCCACCAGCGACTATCCTTCTGATTCCGAAAGGGATATCAGAATATACAGTACAGACACAGGTCCCCACACCAATTTAAGCATCTTCGGCGCCACCCAGCTGTCCACCGGAAGTGCCATCCAGATGTCCGCCGGATACGAGGGCAAGGGCAAAGGCGCCGGTGCAGGCGGGGCTTATATCGTTTACAGGGTCTATTCGCAGAGCATTGGAAGCGCCAACAGTCAGGCAGAGATTATGAGTCAATGGCGGCATTTGGTCGGCCAGGAAGGGGCCTGTAATTACTGACAACGGAGAGTTTATACAATCGTATGAATTTAAAGCGTTTTAAATAGCGCAATGACCCGTTGTACTTCCATGGTACGATGGAATATTGGAATAATGGAACTGTGGGGTCAAAGAGGGAAACTAAGTTCCTGATACAGGAGATCAAGGGATGACACGCTACAAGAGACATTTTCCGTTGATGGTGTTCATTATGTTGCTTTTGTTCAGCGGACCGGCGCCGCCGAATTCCTACGCTGTTGACTATTGCGGCAGCAATGTGGCAGTGCCGCCTTTTCTGGCCGGCGGGGTGGACCCGAATCTTCTGCTGTTGATCGACAACTCGGGCAGCATGATCGATATGGCGTATGTCGAAGACGACAGCCAGTGTTTTGACGATACGTATAATCCCAGTACCATCTATGCCGGGTATTTCGAGCGGAATGTTCTGTATGCATACAATTTTTCAGGCGACTATTTCGAAGTCTATTCCATTGCGGCGCACTGGACCGGAAAGGACAGTACCGGCGGCTGGTACTACAACGGTTATGTCTGGATGCTGCTCGACTCCACCCCCAGCCCCACCGCATTTGTGGCGTTCGGAAATTTCTTCAACTGGCTTATGGCCTCGAAATTTGACATTCAAAAAGAAATCCTTACCGGTGGCAAATATGACAGCACCCACAACAGACTCGTCATGGAATCGAGGGGCTGTCTCGACCGGCGCTATACCAAGCAGGTGCAGGTTACCGACTATATCAACGGGGGAACAAAGTATTTGACCCTGGCTGTAACGCCGCCACGGGAGCAACGATTCGATTCCTGGGAGAATGCAACCGCCTATGCGGTGGGGGATGTGGTCAACGACGTAGGAGAACTGTACATTGCGACCTCTGCCGGAACATCAAGCGGAACCAGCACCAGCGATGATACCGGGGTGTCCTGGGCGGCTTACACCCTCACCCGTTGGACCAGCGGCGCCACGTATCCGGCCGGCAGTATCGTTGTAGATCCCAGCAAAGCCAATACCATCGATGAAGGCCGACTGTTCCTCACCGCCGCCGGCGGTACGGCCAGCGGAACCGGTATCGACGATGATACCGGCATAACAGACTGGGTCTCCTACAATCTCACGCATATTGAAATATTTCCTGCCACTGCAAACGGGTTTGATAGCAGCGCCTGCCAAAGTGCCGTGGAAGAGTTGGGCAAGGACAGCCCCAACCAGGGCCAGTTGAAACAGTATATCGACGACTGCATGGGGTACACTCCCGGCGGGAGCAGCACCCTAGAAGCCAACTCCCAGGCGGCCTTCAATCATGGCATTCACAATTGCTGGTATTATGCCAAACACAGTGACTGGCCCACCGGCAGTGGATCGGTGACTTCCACGAAGACTGCCTGTGAGGACGTTTTTTCAGACATAGAACCCTGGAACATCACCCCTGATGATCGTGGGTATTTATGCTATGGACTGTATGCCGCTGATCCGGCAAGTCAACGCGGCTATGTGGGCCGCTGTTGGAATCCGGGGGCGGGCGCAGTACTGACCTGCACCGGCGGTTACTTTACATCCGGACCCAAAGCCGGCGAATGCAAGAAATGGGAATATGTAGGGGGGACTTCACCCGGCTGGGATGCTGCCGGATATGCAGATGTGGACACGTGTATCGAAGAGGCCATGAGAGACTATTGCGGCAGTATGGAAATTCCGGAAGTCGTGGATCCCAGTGATCAGGCCGGCGAAACCGGTGAGTTCTGGAATATTCCGGCGGTGCTTATTGATTCGGGCGTCGTTGCCCAGGTCGGAGAACCCCTTGCGGTGCTCCAAGGGTATATTTCGAAATCGTCAGCACCCAGCGGGCTCATTCAGGAGTTTTCCAACGACATCCGGATGGGGGCCATGGCGTTTAACTTCGAAGGCTCCAACAGCGAGTGCAGTCAGCCGGATCCTTTTATCCTGTATAACTGTGCGGACCCCTCGAACCGGGACGGGGGCCAGATCATTTCGGATATCGACAGGTCGAGCTCTCACACCACCAATCTGGTGGATGCCGTCAACGATATCAAGGCCACATCCTGGACTCCCCTGGCCGAGGCCTTTTATAATGCTTTGGGATACTACAGCCAGAACAGTGCCCTCCGTCTGGACAGCAATGATTTTAACATCGGCGCCGGTTATGATCCCATTACCGCCTATTGCCAGAAGAACAACATCCTTATCATCACCGAAGGGGCGTCCACAGCAGATTTGAATGGTACCGTCGGCGCTTTTATCGCGGCCGAGGGACAGAATGATCTGGACAGTGAAGACAGTGTGAACTGCGGTACGCTTTCCGGAAGCTCGTATCTGGATGACTTGACCTATTATGCCCGGAACAGCAGCAGTCTTTATCTCACCCAGCTCAACGGAGAGGATAAACAGAACGTTAATACTTACGTCGTGGTTGCGGGAACCTTACGGTCCACCGGAACCGATGAATGCAGTCCCGACGTCCTCCTGGCAGAGGCGGCCTCCAACGGCGGCACCACGCTGTACAGTGCATCAGACCCCGTCCAGCTGGAAACCGCCCTCCGAGACGCCTTTACGGCGATCCGGGCCGGCGCTGCAGCCGGCTCTGCCGCTTCGGTCATATCTGCGTCCCGGGGGGGTGAAGGCGCAGTCTATCAGGCCATTTTCTGGCCCATGGTGGAGCTGTCCGGCGGTGGTTCTGTTAACTGGCTCGGAGAGGTTCATTCCCTGTTCGTGGACGAACAGGGGAAACTGTATGAAGACACCAACGGCGACAGGACCCTGGATGCCGGCGATGCGCGGGTGGTGATTTATTACGACGAATCCACCAGTATGACCAAAGCCTGCAACGGCGAGTTGAATACGGACGGCACCTGCAACGGGACATCCAAAGGACTGGAAGATATTCATTACATGTGGTCTGCATCAGAGTGGCTTGCAGATATTTCCCCCACGGAATCTGATGCGAATACGAACATCCTTGTCAACAGAATTTCGGCGGGGACCACCACCGGATTCATTTCCAATGTAAAAAAACGCTATATCTTCACCTGGAATGATCTCGACAATGACGGTATTGTCGACAGCAGTGAAATTCTCGATTTTGACACCACCAACGACTGGGCCGCACTGACCGTCGACGCTTCCCGAGGCCCGGTGCCGCTCGATTTTGGTTTGCAGACCACTGCCGAGGTGAACGAGGTCGTAAAATGGGTGCGGGGCTACGATCAGACCGGCCAGCGCAGCCGCGAGATGCCGTTCGACTTCAATCTGGACGGCACGCCGGCGGATGTTACCTGGCGGCTTGGGGATGTGGTGCACTCGACGCCCATTTCGGTGACCCGACCCAGTGAAGGTTTTCATTTTCTATACCGGGACACTTCTTATGCACAGTTTCTGGACACCTATAAGAACCGCCGGAACGTGATCTACTTTGGGGCCAACGACGGCATGCTTCATGCCGTCAACGGCGGGTTTTACAATGAAACCCAAAATAAATTCTGCCTGACCGCCGATTGCCAGTCAGAAACTTCGGCACCGGAACTGGGCGCTGAGTTGTGGGCGTATGTTCCCTATAATCTGTTGCCGCATCTAAAATGTTTGACAGATCCTTCATATGAGCACAAATATTTCGTGGATCTGCACCCGAGAGTCTTTGACGTGCGGATTTTTGATTCCACCGACGGCGTTCATACCGGCGGCTGGGGGACAATTCTGGTCCAGGGAATGCGGCTCGGTGGTGCCAAGGTCCTTCCGGGCACACTGGATCTGGATAATAACGGTTCGGCGGATTATCCGGCTGACACGCGCGAGTTCACCTCTGCGTATTTTATTTTCGACATTACCGATCCCGAAGGCCCGCCGACACTGCTGGGTGAAATTACACTGACAACCGGCGGTACCGAAGTGGATCTTGGATATTCAACTTCTTCAGCAACGATGGTGACCATGAAAAACGGTGCTGACGTTAGTGACACGAGCTGGTATCTGATTCTTGGCAGCGGGCCGACAAATGTGGACGGGACGAGCACTCAGGACGCCAAACTTGCGGTCCTGCCTTTAAACTGGCTGGTGGGAACCCCCAAGGCGCTCCGAATTCCCGATGCAATACCCACAGTTGGCAATGACCAAGGCGGCTCGTTTACGCTGACCGCCAACAGCTTTGTATCGGACCTGATATCCGTGGACTTTGAGCTTGAAAGTAATTACAAGACAGATGCCGTATATTTTGGGACCGTCTCCGGCACCTGGGGCGGCTGGGGGGGCGGCCTATACCGGCTGGTCACCCGAGAAATGGACAGCGGTACCCCTCGAAGTCAGCTGGTGACCCATCCCAGCGACTGGTCCACGCTGATAAGCCCGCTGAATAACCCCCTTTACCTAATCGATGCGGGCCGGCCGGTGACCGGTGCAGCGTCCATCGGAACCGACGGCACGAATTACTGGATCTATTTTGGAACCGGACGATTTTTAGATTCAGACGATAAAACCGATTCCAGCAGCAACGCTCAGGAGGCTTATTTTGGCATCAAAGAGCCGCGAAACTGTGACGGATTCACTTGGGAAACCGTAGAAAAAACCGGAACCTTCAACACCACACCTGGATCCCAGGGATTGCTCGAGGTCGGTGATATTCTGGTCCAGGAAGCAACCAATGCTGCGGATGCCGCCCTTTCATGTGTCGACGGAACAACCAACTGTCTTCCCACCGGAATTACCACGTTTTCGGCACTGGAGAGTTACATTGTCGGAACAGGCTGTGATGACGGGACGGCGCCGGCAGTCCGGACCTACTCCACCGGAAGAGACGGATGGTATAAGGAATTTGCCGACGATAGAGAACGGAATCTGGGACAGGGCGCTCTTTTAGGCGGATTACTTACATTTACAACCTATAAGCCCTATGATGATGTCTGCCTGGCCGAGGGGTTTTCTTATCTTCACGGGGTGTATTTTCGAACCGGAACCGCATGGTATGAGACCGTCTTTGGTGACAATGCACTCGACGGGAACGGCAATGTTAAGGCCCGCCTGGATCTGGGGCGTGGTCTGGCCACAACGCCGGATCTCCATGTGGGGAAAGAGGAAGGAAGCAAAGCTTTTGTTCAAACCAGCACCGGTACCATTGTTGAGATTCCTCAGCCCAATCTGCCGCTGAAAAGTGTAAAGACCGGCAGTACCAGCTGGATGGAAAAAGATTAACCGTTTTAATGAAAGGTTTTAACATGAACCAAAAAATTTTGATTTTCCTGACGGCGTTCTTGACGATAGTGGTTTTTTCTGTAGAAAGTTTTGCCCGTGTTGAATGGGATGTCCAGCAGAAATTGAAAATGGATACCCCTCCTTTGGATGTTGCGGTGTCCACGGACGGGAAATGGATTTTCGTTCTCAACGACTCAGGAAACATCCTGATTTATTCGTTAAATGGAAAATTAGAAGATAAAATCAGCGTTGGAAGTCATGTGGATCAAATCAGGGTCGGTCCTCAAGATAACCTGCTTCTACTCAGCAGCCGCAGAAACAAAACGGTTGAGCTTCTTGCCATCGATTTTATCCACAAAATCAACATCTCCGGATCGCCTTTTAAGGGACCGGAAGATGCGCCGGTGGTGATCGCTGTGTTCAGCGATTTTCAGTGACCGTACTGCGCGAGGATCGTTCCTCTCCTCGAGCAGGTGCTCGAGAATAATCCGGAAAACGTAAAAATTGTTTTTAAAAACTTTCCCCTCAGAAGACATAACTATGCAACAAAGGCCGCTATGGCGGCGCTTGCAGCCGACGGACAGGGAAAATTCTGGGCATTCCATGACCGACTTTTTGAAAATTATAAACAGCTCAGTGATCAAAAGATAAATGATATTGCCCGAGATCTGGGGTTTGATGTGGAAAAATTTGAAAAACAGATGAAAGATCCCGGAATTCTGGCCCAAATACGACAGGATGTGCTTGATGGAAACCTGGTCGGCGTCAGGGGGACACCCACCGTTTTTATTGGCGGACGACTTTTGAAGAATTGGTCGCCCAAAGAATTCCAGATGTTGATCGATAAAGAATTGGGAAGAACCAAACCATCTCCCGGGAAGTAATAATTTCTTAACGGAAGTGTTGAATCATGACGAATGACATACAGAACCGATTGTCCACTCAAAATGTCTGTCGGATCCTTTTAAAAAAAGGGCTCATTACCTCCGGCCAGGCAGAGAAAATCCTTAAAAAAAAGGATGTGCTGGAGGCCAGGCTGAAAAAGCAAAAGAACCGTAACCAGGCTTCAGGGACCCGGTCCGCAAATTCCGTCACCAGCATCGATATCATCGCCGCTTTGAATTTGGAATGTTCGGGTGCTGATTCCAGAGTGCTGGATGAGGAACTCATATTCCAAACCCTTGCGGACGAATGGGAAATCCCGTTCAAGAAAATCGATCCCTTAAAGCTGGATCTCAATCTGGTGACCACTACGATTCCGCGAAGCTTTGCCATGAAGCATTTGGTACTCCCCATTGCCATAAAGGACGGGCACCTCACCGTTGCAACCCCCGATCCTTTTAACGTGGAAGTTATGGAAGATATTGCCCGTGCCAGTCAGCTTAATGTCAAGGTGGTTGTAACTTCAAAATCCGACATTGTTAAGTTGATAAATGAATTCTTTGGCTTCAAACGCTCTATTGCTGCGGCAGAACACCAGTTTGCAGGCCCTTCGGTCGATCTGGGGAATCTCGAGCAGTATGTCCGGTTGAAATCCGCAGACGAACTTCCGTCCACCGATCAGCATGTGGTGAATGCCGTGAACTACCTTTTCACATACGCGTTTGATCAGCGGGCCAGTGACGTTCATATCGAGCCCAAACGGAAGGTAAGCCTGGTTAGGATGCGTATTGACGGCGTTCTGCATACCGTGCATCAACTTCCCAAGAATGTTCATTCCGCCATTGTCAGCAGGATAAAAAACCTCTCCAGGCTGGACATGGCAGAAAAGAGAAGGCCCCAAGATGGAAGAATTAAAACCGATAAAGGCGGTGTTGAGGTGGAGATACGGGTTTCGACCATACCTGTAGCCTTTGGAGAGAAGGTGGTCATGCGGATCATGGACCCGGATGTGCTTTTTCAGGATCTGGAAACACTCGGTTTTACATCCACGGATTTGATTCGCTACAATAAATTTATCAATATGCCCCATGGAATCGTGTTGGCGTGCGGTCCCACGGGGAGCGGCAAATCGACCACCCTTTATTCAACGCTCAAAGATCTCTATACGCCTGAGATTAATATTACCACCATAGAAGACCCCATCGAGATGGTGTGTGAGGAGTTTAACCAGATTGCAGTTCAACCGGCAGTCGGAATAACGTTTGCGACGATCCTGAGAAATATATTAAGGCAGGACCCGGACATCATCATGATCGGGGAGATGAGAGATCTCGAGACCGCTGAAAATGCGGTTCAGGCGGCATTGACCGGGCATCTGGTTTTGTCGACCCTCCATACCAACGACGCGCCTTCGTCGATCACACGACTCCTTGATCTCGGGGTCCCTCCGTTTCTGATCCAGAGTACCCTGGTGGGCATCATGGCTCAGCGCCTGGTTCGAAAGATTTGCAACCACTGCATGGAACCCTTTGATATGGAAACGGCGGAACTGAAGACCATGGGACTGGATGTTGAAAAAAACGGATGGGTAACGCTTTATCGGGGCAGGGGGTGTCAGAAATGCCGGGGTACCGGTTATTACGGGAGAACCGGTATTTTCGAAGTGGTTCCGTATTCGGAGTCGTTGAAAAAAATGACAACCGCCAGTATGGATTTAGAAACCATACGCGATCAGGCTAGGGCAGAGGGGATGGTTTCGCTGCGAGGCAATGCTTTGAAAAAACTGCTCACCGGCAAGACCACCTATCAGGAGGTGCTGAGGGTTACCTGGGAACAGCCTTAGCCTGTGAGAAATCAAGGTTAGGCAGGATCTCTTATATAGAACAGCTCATATCTGAATCTGTCCCGACAGGTCACACATTAAAACGGAATTCTATTATATCCCCGTCCTGGACCGGGTAAGTTTTTCCCTCTAATCGGACAGCTCCTTTTTTTTTGGCCTCCGGATAGGATCCTGCAGCCATGAGGTCATCATAGGAAATCACTTCTGCACGGATAAACCCTTTTTTCATGTCCGTATGGATTGTATCCGCCGCGTCAACGGCTTGAGTATCTTTTTTTACGGTCCAGGCCTTTACCTCATGATTGACCACGGTAAAAAAAGAGATAAGGCCGAGGAGTTCATAAGAGCGCTTGATGACCCTGTCCATGGCCGATGCCGTAATATTAAACTCAGATAAAAATTCCTCGGCGTCTTCATCCGACATCTGGGCAAGTTCCTGTTCGAGTTTTCCCCGTATAACCATACAATTTTCTTGGGACGGCAAGTCTTTGGTCTCGGGGATAGCATCGTCGTCATCTTCGTTGTTGAACAGGACCAGCATCGGCTTTGCGGATAGAAAGGCATACCCCTTGAGCAGGTAATCTGACGCAAGGTCCGGCACCTTCCTCAGCGGTATTTCGTTTTCAAGGTTTCTGAGGCACTGGTTTAACAGAGAAAGTTCCGCCGGGGAAGTCTCTTTGACCCGTTTTCTGTCGAGTTCGATACTTTCCAACTTTTTTTCAACCACAACAAGATCCGCCAAAATCAGTTCCTGGTCGATGGTTTGAAAATCTAAAAATGGTGTCGGATTTTCAAAACCGTATCCACCGAAATTGCGCACCACATGAATCAAGGCATCACAATCCCTAACTTGGACCCATACTTTCTGATCTTTTTTTTGTCGCAGAACGTCCGGAAGAAAATACTCAACCTGGGCATAAACGGTTCTTTTGGGTTTATACATGTCGCTCAATACATCCACGCGCTTGTCCGGCACACGGATGGTATCGATACGGCTTTCGCCCTTGTGGCCTTCAGGAAGGATATTCTGTGTTAATGCTTCAAATATCGTCGATTTGCCGGATCTGGAAAGACCGATAATCCCGAGTTTCATAGTGTAACACTCCTGTCGTGTTGTGGA